>Ga0315533_1002010_pt1 | contig 14633 bp, 12 predicted proteins | sample SalMarSW160130MG_FD_203081 | JGI IMG/M metagenome (GOLD analysis project Ga0315533, IMG submission 203081) | Salt marsh sediment microbial communities from the Plum Island Ecosystem LTER, Massachusetts, United States - Salt Marsh Sediment SW1601-30 ...
CCCGCCATAGCCTTAGGGAGGGAGAAGACGATGACTTCAGAGTTTTCAACGTGGCGTCTGTGGCAGACCAGGTCACCCGGGTGCTGGGAATACTCCAGCTCGTCCTTGCTGCCATAGCTGGTATATCTTTGCTTGTCGGCGGCATCGGGATTATGAATATCATGCTGGTTTCGGTGACCGAGCGTATCCGGGAAATCGGTCTGCGCAAGGCGGTAGGAGCCAAGCGCCGAGATATTCTGATTCAATTCCTCATTGAAGCTGCTACACTGGGGCTCTGTGGCGGTGCTCTGGGGATAGGACTGGGGTGGATCATAGTTAAGATCATGTCTGTCATAGCGACAAATCTTGGTTTCTCCTTTGCTGCTACGCTTTCCGGCAATGCTATTGCCCTGGCGGTAGGTGTAGCGATTTTTATCGGGCTTGCTTCCGGGTTGTACCCGGCCGTCCGGGCGGCACGACTCGACCCCATCGAGTCCCTGCGTCACGAATAAACTACTTCCCCTGAATTAAGGACAAGAATTCGCTGCGAGTTGCTACCTTGCTGCGGAAATTCCCCCTCACCGACGAGGTTATCACAGTTGTTCCGGGCTTTTTTATCCCACGCATAACCATGCATAAGTGTTCTGCTTGAATGACCACAGCCACACCAGCGGGTTGGAGTGCTTCAAAGATAGCGTCAGCAATTTGCCGGGTCATCCTTTCCTGAAGCTGAGGGCGCCTGGCGCAGATTTCTACCACCCTGGCCAGCTTGCTTACCCCTACCACTCTACCACCAGGGCTGGGGATATAACCGACATGAGCTACGCCATAGAAGGGCAGGAGATGGTGTTCACACATGGAATAGAAGGGAATGTCCCTTAGAATCACCATCTCTTCATATCCTTCCTCAAAGTCCACTACCAGTTCAGTTTTAGGGTCGACATCCAAACCGGAAAAGAGCTCGGCATACATTTCAGCCACCCTCTGTGGCGTGTCTTTTATGCTCTCTCTGAGGGGATCCTCACCAATAGCTTTTATTATGGAGGCCATTGCTTGTTTGATTTTATCCTGATTAACCATCTAAATCCCCCTCTTTACAAAGCTTACGCTGTTTTTATCCGTGCTAGCATAGAAGTCCGAACCGAGGTAAAGGAGCGGCTTTATCTTATCCAGGTTGAGAACCTCCGCCGGGGTAAATACTTCCTCGAGGAAATGTACAGCTACGATCTCACCGACTATCCAGATATGGTCACCATAGGACTTGCTATCCACCAGCTTACATTCATAGGCAGCATAAGAATCTTTTAAGATAGGGGCCGTGGTCTTCAAAGGCTTCTCTTTCTGGATATTAAATCTCTTAAATTTGTTCATCTTCTTTCCGGAAGTGCCGCCGATGGCAGCGGCGAGGGAAGCGTTCTCTGAAAGAATGAAATTAATGCCGAACTCCCGGCTTTCAGTAATAAGCTGGTAGGTGAATCTCTTAGATGCAATGGCGATGCCATAGAGGGGAGGCTTAAGAGAAATCGAGCTATGCCAGGCGGCGGTCATGGCATCGTCCCTGCCCCGGGCACTAGCGGTAATTATAACTGCTACCTTGGGATAATGGTGGCTGAATTTCCCTATATCTTCGGTAACAATTTTTGGCATAATTTTCACCTCTTCAATCCAGCGTCATTCTCTCTACAATACAACTCTGGCTCTCATCCTCTTGTCATTTCCGGGCGTAGTCAGGAATCGCTGAGGTCGGGAATTTCAAAGCTTCCTCAACGGCTGCCAGGTCAGCGGGGAGCTCTATCGGTGCTCGGGCATATCTTGCTGGCACACCGGGGTCCTTTAGCCCGGTGCCGGTGACGATGCAAACTACACGCTTGCCGGAGAAGTTTTTCTTTTTGGCCAGCTTAATAAGCCCGGCTAAGGAAGCTGCTGAAGCTGGCTCGCCGAAGATGCCTTCTTTAACTGCCGCCAGTCTATAAGCATTCATAATTTCGTCATCAGTAACACGGTCAATGATGCCTCCCGACTCATCCCGGGCAGCAACTGCTTTCTGCCAGCTAGCAGGATTGCCAATGCGAATGGCTGTGGCAATGGTCTTGGGTTGTTTGACAACCTTATCCAGTACTATGGGGGCAGCGCCTGCAGCCTGAAAGCCCATCATTTTGGGAGTGTGGCTGGCCTTGCCCGCGCGGTGGTATTCCACGAATCCCTTCCAGTAGGCGGTAATATTGCCGGCATTGCCCACAGGGATAAAGAGATAATCGGGAGCATCCCCCAGCTCGTCTATAATCTCAAAAGCTGCTGTTTTCTGACCTTCGATGCGATCAGGATTTAGTGAGTTTACCAGAGTAACGGGGTATTTTTGGGTCAGGGCACGTACTATGTGAAGCGCCTGGTCGAAATTACCTTTTATGCCTATAATCTGGGCGTCGTAAACAAGGGCCTGGGCCAGCTTACCCATGGCTATCTTCCCTTTGGGAATAATGACAATAGTTTTGAGTCTGAATCTAGCGCCGTAAGCGGCTGCCGAAGCGCTGGTGTTGCCTGTGGAGGCACAAATGATGCTCTGGCTGCCGTTTTCCACCGCCTTAGCTACCGCCACCACCATGCCCCGGTCCTTGAAAGAGCCGGTGGGGTTGCAGCCTTCGAGCTTAAAATAAAGTTCACCACAGCCAAGCTCCTTCTCTAGAATTCGTGACCTCACTAAAGGTGTATCCCCTTCCCCCAGGGTAATCAAAGGCGTAGCCGGAGTAACTGGCAAGAAATCACGATATCTATTCAAGACGCCTTGCTTCATCCCTCAACCCTGATAAAGTTGCTAACCTCGTTAACCACCGGTAGCTGCCTTAATTGCTTAAGAGCCTTTTGTATCCCTTTTTCCTCTGCCGGATAGGTCATAATGACGATTATGGCGGTCTGTGCTGCCAGGTCGCTTTCTTTCTGGATTACGGACGAAATACTTATGGAATTGTCGCCCAGAACTTTGGAGATTTGAGCTAAAACACCGGGGCGGTCAGGCGCATTTAGCCTGAGATAATACCGCGTCTTTAACTCGGACATAGGCTTAACAGTTACTCGCTGGTCTAATCTTAGGTCAGGAACATTATTTACGCCGCGATAGATATTTCTGGCTATCGCCAACACATCAGCCATAACAGCGCTGGAAGCTCTGAGAGCTCCAGCTCCTTCCCCATAAAAGACTAGTTTGCCAGCTAAGTCAGTTTCCACCTCGATGGCATTATAAACACCATCTACTTTAGCCAATTGGGAATCCCGGGGAATAAAAACAGGATGAACTCTCATCTCCACTTTGTCATCATCTCTCTTGGCAATGGCGAGAAGTTTTATAGCATAGCCAAATTCTTTAGCATATAGAAAATCTCGAGCGGCAATGTTTGATATTCCTTCGGGGTATACATCTTCAGGGACAAATTTAGCCCGAAAGGCCAGGTTGGATAAGATGACCAGTTTATAGGCAGCATCTATTCCCTCTATATCATTGGCTGGATCGGCTTCGGCATAACCTAATTCCTGGGCTTGTTTTAAGGTCGGAGCAAAATCCAGTCCCTCTTGTGCCATTCGGGTCAGAATATAATTAGTAGTGCCGTTAAGGATGGCATGGATAGCCGAGATTTTATTGGCTGCTAAGTCTTGCCGGAAAGAGGAAATGAGTGGTATTCCGCTACCTACGCTTGCCTCGTAGCGGAGGTCAGCATTGTGTTTCCTGGCCAGAGACAATAGCTCGTATCCATGTTTAGCTATCACCTCCTTGTTGGCCGTAACTACATGCTTTCCGTTAGCGATAGCTTGTTCTATATATTCTGTTGCCGGATGTTCACCGCCAATGAGCTCGATCACTATATCTACCTCGGGATGAGAAAGGACTTCTTCAGGGTGGCTGGTCAACAGGTTGGGACTAAGTTCTACCGAGCGTCGTTTATTCACATCGTGCACCAGCACCTTTTTCAAAATTAAAGAAAGTCCTGCTTGCTCAGCCAGGATGTCTGCCTTGGTGACCAAGACTTCAGCCACACCACTGCCCACGACTCCCGAGCCCAGCAAGCCGATACCAATATCCTTCTTCATTGTGGTGTTACCTTCCCGCCAGAACCTTCATTACAGCCCACGCTCTCTTTCCTTGATCCAGCAGATTTTCAATTATGCTGTTCTCTTTCCATTCTGCAAGCGAGCTGTTGAAGCGATTGTCTATCAGCTCTTTCTTGACTGTCTCATCAAGCTCACGGTCACCCCTATCTATAACCTCGACTAGCCAATAGCCACCGGTGGTGTGGACCGATTTATCTTTAACTGGCTCGCTTACCTCGTTGACAGGAAGGTTAAAGGCAACTTCGTCAAAGGCATCACTGCCCATATCCCCTGGTTTTAACGAACCAAGCTCACCACCTTCATCTTTGCTTTCATGCTGGGAATATTCCCTAGCTAGAGAGCTGAAGTTTCTGCTAACCAACTCAGCTTTGACATGCTCTGCTTCGGCTTCGCTGCCCAGCAGCATAACTAGCGCGTTTATTTCCTCATCTTGCTTATCAGTAACCTCTATAAGCCAGTAACCGACATCCTTGGTTGCTGTTTTATTATAAATAGGTTGGCTTATCTCGCCGGGTGTAATGTTAAAAGCGGCATCGGCAATCATGGTATTGGGCATTAGCTCCCTGGGCAGCCAACCCAGATCGCCTTCAACCGAGGAATTACAGGAAAACTCCTTAGCTAAAGCGGTGAAGTTGCCACCAGCCTCGATTTCGGCTATTAACTCAGTAGCTACCTCTTCGCTCTCTACAAGCATTGCTTGCACGTGAGCTTGCTCCATTGTGTCAGGCAGCTGCGAACCAAAGTATTCATCAAGCTTTTCCTGCAACAAGACGCCTTTAGCCATATATCGATATACCTCATCATCAGGCAACCCAGCTTCTTTTAGCTTTGCGTCTATCTCCTCAGAAGTAACTTCAATGCCCAGATTTTTAGCTCCTTGTCTTAGCACTTCGGTCTTGATAATATCGTTGGCAATGTCATTGGCAATCGTGTCACCCATATAATAAAGTTCGGTTGAGTTCATCCCTGCAGTGTAACCATTGAGCAGCTTTACGTAGTATTCCATAGTAAAGGAGACGTTATTTACCTTGATCACAACCTGACGCAAGGGATCGCTCTTATAATCCTTGTAGTACTCATAGCCCACCCAGCTCGAAATGCCAACCAGGAAAACAACGGCAGCAATTATCACAATTCGGCGTATTCTCATCTGGCGCTGCCATTTGGAGAGTTGGTGCTTAGTGGGGGCCCGCTCGGGTGTAGCCTTTTTCTGTTTCTTAGCCAAGAATCACAACCTGCCAATCTGATATTTTCTTTGTTGCGGTCACTATGATAACATATTAAATAAGTCATGGCGACGGGGTGTAGCGCAGCCTGGTAGCGCACCTGAATGGGGTTCAGGGGGTCGGAGGTTCAAATCCTCTCACCCCGACTTTGCATTGGAAATGAAGTGGTCAGGCCACCTGAGTGGCCCGAAAAGCCAAAGGTGGCTAAATTTGATCTAGACCACTCAGAAAATTATGTCATTGCGCCTGAGAGTACTTTAGTCTTCATGACTACCCCCGAAGGAAGAGGTGAATTAGCCGGATTTCTTAAAGACCAATAAATGATATGGCAACGAGGTGATTCCAGTGATAATAAGATTTCTGGGGACGCATAATGCGGAGTCAAGGAACACTAGGTTGGTGTCCTTCCTCATTGATGGTGTCCTCGCTGTAGATGCCGGGAGCCTGGTTTCAGAACTGACCTTCCCCGAGCAGAGGAAGATAAAGGCGATATTGCTTTCTCACGGTCATTACGACCATATCAGGGCGGTACCGGCCTTTGCCTTTAATAATTCTGACCGCACTACTAAAGTCATCGCCACTCCGAAGACCCTTGAAATTCTCTCGTCCCACCTCATCGATGGCGTTGTCTATCCTGAATTCACTAGCGATGCCTCATTCCTGCAAAAGGCAACTATTAAACTAGTCCCGCTGGAACCTTTTAAGCCGCAGAATATAGAAGGCTATGAGATCATAGCCGTGCCTATGCGACACCCTCTCGACAGCGTGGGCTTTGAAATAACCTCGAGCGATGGCAAGACCCTGTTCTATACCGGCGATACCGGCCCCGGCCTCTCCTCGATATGGGGGAACATATCCCCGCAGCTAATAATAGCCGATGTAACCTGGCCCAATAGTCTGAGCACTGCCGCCAGGGATGCCGGCCATCTCTGCCCCAAAATGCTGGAGAAAGAGCTGGCCGAGTTCCGAAGGCTCAAAGGGTATTTCCCCAGAGTGGTTATAATTCACTTAAGCCCCCAACATGAGCCCGAGATAGAGAGAGAAGTCAGAGAAGTAGCCAAATTGCTGGGTACCTCGATCGATATTACCCACGAGGGTGAGGAGCTTATCCTATAGTAAAAATATGCAACTATTCGTAGGCTATAGGCTGTTTGAGAATAAAGAAGGGGCCCCTTTAGCCAAGCGGCTATTTCTCTTAATCCTGGGCCTCTGTCCAGTAACCAAAGGCTGATCCAAGCTTGCCCTGCAATTTTCTGGTCTTAGTGAAAGCTTCAAAAAAGGTCTTGCAGTCATCAAGCATTGTCTGAGCATACACTATGGCTTTGGGCAGGTCCTCATCGGGTGTACTGGATACTCTACCATGACCGGGATAAATCTGCTTACTCTTCAGATTACTCAAACGCCGGACCGAATTCACATAGTCGCTGACGTTACCGCCCACAGCTATCTCGGACAGAGTGCCTCCAGCAAACACTGTATCGCCAGTGAAGAGCAATCCCGCCGTTGGCTCATATAGGCAGATGCAACCCGAGGTGTGCCCCGGCGTATGTATTACCTGGAGTCCATAGTTTCCAAGGTCAATTATAGAACCGTCCTCCAGCCAGACATCTACCCAGAAGGGTTTACTAGGTTGGTCATGGTTGAGCAAGGTGACAAATTCATCCTGTAACTCCACCTTGTTGGCCGCTAAACGGTGTGCTGCTACTACAGCAGTCCGGTGGAAGAAGGCGGTAGCACCAATATGGTCGTAGTGTTCATGTGTTAATATAATCAGATTCATGTCCCTTACATGCAGGCCTAATTCAGTAAGCCGACGCTTTAAAACGGGGAATTTGCCGGCAACCCCGGTATCAATAAGAACATTCTTGTTATCGCCCTTGATAAGATAGACATGACTTCCGGGCTTTTCGCCACGAAGTTGGTAGATTCCCGGCACCAGCTCAATTACTTTGGATGGCTCTGGTTGCACTTCAGCCTTAGTCGGCACCCGAGGGCTAAGTGGTTTCTCTTTCACGGTGAGGCTCCTTCAGGGGATAATCGTCTATCCATGTCTCGTAGTCTCTGACACAAGGTGTGCATGAGACTGAGGGCAAATTCTGGCTGTTGTCGCACCATAAACAGGAATCTAGCCCTATCCATGACAATTAACTCGGTGTCGTCCTCAACAGCCGAGGCAGTAGCTGACCGTGGGGAGTCATCCACCAGAGCCATCTCACCGAAAAAATCACCGGGATTCAGAACAACCAGCGGTATCTGTTGAGGTTCGTTCTGCCGAACCGAGAGTAGTACCCTCCCGCTATGAATGAGATACATTTCACTGCCGGTGCTTCCTTCTTCAAAGATGATCTCGGATTTCCGGTATTTTCGCCGGAATTTGGGTAAGGCTGCAGTCTCGTTTACTCTGTCCTCTGCCATGGTCATATCCTGTTTAACAATATGAGAAAGGTTATTTATGCTACGCTAGATCCCTTTCGCTCCCAAGATAGAACCCTACTGACATGCCAATTGTACCAGAGCACTGTGTGATACAGTTCTGTTTTGGTTGGTAGCCAGAGTTCAGTGTATCCTACTCTCTGGCTGAATTCTTCGTACCCACCGGTGGATGGAAGATACTGATGGTGAATAACCGTAATGTTCTTCTAGATATTGAGCAATTTCTCTATATAGTAGGTTGTCCGCCCGTAGGCTTTGAGCGATTTCGACAAATAGGCGTGGCACCTTCATATGAAATAGACTATCCTTAGAAGTAAATTTCCGTTTACAGTCACAGCAAAAATAACGCCTCACTCCCTTAACCGTCCCGTATCGAGAGATATGATTACTCCCACAATACTTGCAGAATTGAGGCTTCGGTTCTGCTTTGTCCGCAGCCAGAGTTCCTTGTTCACGTAACATAGGAGCGGAGCCATCTGATATTTCATCTTCATCCGCAACACAGTCTGACTCGGGGCAAGTAAAGCAATCGGCATGATTCTCACAGCCATTTCCATACGGCAAGCTTCTGTCCACCATAGCACCTCCGCGTTTAGCTCTTTCTCTAGCGATTGTCCTTACCAACCAAAACAGAACGATACCTATTGTATACTACAGTATAGTACTTTAGTACATTGTACTAAAGTACTATACAATGTCATTAGAATTATCGCATTAGTACCTAAAAAAATCAAAATTAGCTGAGAGAAATTAGGAGTTGTTTATCAGACCAAGTAACCCATTGCAGATAAACGGCAGATACCCTCAAAAGCCTATGTTACTGGTAAAACACTCACGGCACTTATAGGAGACCTACCATGCGTAAGAAACTGCTGTCAATGCTTATTTTGGCTATTCTAGTGGCCTCGACTTTAGTTGGTTGTAGCCAGGCGTCGTCAACTACTTCTATTCCTTCTACGCTCACTATACTTTCAATAACCAAGGGAAATGTATTCGTAATGAAGGGAGGTACTGATAGTTGGATAGAAGCGCAGGTTGGGATGTCTCTAGAAGCCGGAGATACTATAAAGACCGACGATAGTTCTAGCGCCGAAATCACTTTCTTCGATGGTAGCACTATCGAATTGCAGGCTGGCACCGAGATCGAAGTTGTTTCACTCGATATTTCCACGGACACCGGCTCTACAACCATTACTCTTGAGCAAACAATAGGGACTACCATAAGCCGCGTGACAAAGCTTCTTGACCCAGCATCTCGCTACGAAATTGAAACTCCAACCGGTGTGGCAGCAGTCAGAGGCAGTAGTATGCTTGTCCAGGTCTTTCCTGATGGCTCAACCTGGACAACAAATCTCGCGGGGGAAATATGGTTCACTTCTAACGGTGTTGAACTACAAATCCCTGTAGGGGGAGTATGCATTGCTAGAACCGATCAGTCACCCCAACTCATACCGTCGGTTGATGGCGGCTGGGGTGGTGGAGGTTTTCCACCGAACTCCTATATTGCAATAACCAAGATGCCTGACTTGACGCAGGCTCATGAAGGCGATGCCGTCACCTATACCTATACTGTTACCAATCCTGGCAATATACCGTTATCAGACGTGTTAGTTACTGACGATAAGGCTCAACATGTTATCTACCAGAGCGGTGATACTAACGGCGATGGCAAGCTTGACACAGATGAGACCTGGGTATTTACCGCCACCTATAATGTAACTACCGACGACGTTAGCCCTCTGGTCAACAATGCTGCGGCTGCCGGTACCAATGCCCAGTCCGAGACAATAATCGCCTGGGCCACCGCCAGTGTTGATATCCTGCGACCGGCCATTGCTATAACTAAGACGGCTGAGTCGGCGCAGGCCCATGAAGGCGATACTATCACCTACACCTATACCATAACAAACCCCGGCAATACGCCTCTATCTGCCATCTCAGTAACCGATGATAAGGCCGGGAACATTACCTATGAAGGTGGTTATCAGAGCGGCGATACCAATGGAGATGAAATCCTTGACGGTGATGAGATCTGGGTATTTACGGCAACCTATAATGTAACTGCCGACGACATTAGCCCCCTGGTCAATACCGCCACTGTCTCCGGCATCGATGCTCTGTCCCAGTCAGTAGAATCTGAAGAAGACACCGCCAGTGTTGATATTCTGCAACCAGCCATTGCTATGACTAAGACAGCTGAGCCAGCGCAGGCGCATGAAGGCGATACCATCACCTACACCTATACCATAACAAACCCCGGCAATACGCCTCTATCTGCCATCTCACTAACCGATGATAAGACCGGGAACATTACCTATGAAGGTGGTTATCAGAGCGGCGATACCAATGGAGATGAAATCCTTGACGTTGATGAGACCTGGGTATTTACGGCAACCTACACTATAATTACCGCCGACGTTAGCCCCCTGGTCAATACCGCTATTGTCTCCGGCACCGATGCTCTGTCCCAGTCAGTAGAATCTGAAGAAGATACCGCCAGTGTTGATATCCTGCGACCGGCCGTAGTGAGATTCCCTGACGAAGGGACTGCTTATATTGGCTATGAGGACCAGGAAGGCGGTGATTTCGACTACAATGACTTCGGCATGAAGATGTTCATTGAAGAGGTCTACGTTGACGATTGCCTCACAGAGATTAGCATGGAGTTTGAGTCAGTGGCTAAACTGGCCGGCGGCAGTCACGATATTCATATCCTGAGAACACTGTCTGATAGTACTGTTTACAACTACACAATAACAAGAAGCACATCAGCTCAGGGGACAGAGACACCAGCAGTGACGAGTGCGTCAGATCAAGGCAACCTTAATATAATTCTCTTTGACACTGCCTATTTCACGTCAGGTGATACTGTCACAATACACATTGAAATCACCGATGGTTGTCAGCCATATGACCCGACACCAGTACCACCACGGTGGGACCTCGCTCCTATCTGGGCTCACTATGACCCTTACATGAACTATCGGGCAATCACCACTGAACGTCACATTGGAGACTGGCAGCCGGCTGTCTCACCATTGCCGACTACAGGATACAACGTCCCCTACATCCTGGTTGTTCCTGTGACCGGCTGGTCAGCACCACCAGAGAGTACTACTATTACAGATATATACCCATACTTCGATGACTACTACGATACAGGGTCGCCAGAAAACTGGTACGAATAGTGGTCCTCACTTATGTTGATTCCTAACTTGTTTCAGACCCATAACAAGAAATGGGTAGAAGATTAGGATAATCATTGGTGGCAATTAATCCCTTATATAAGCATAGAATAACTAGACGCCAACGCAAGCGCCTTTATCATACTTTAGTACTCATAGGGGTGGGCTGCGTCTTTACGCTTGTGGCTTTATTGGTTCAACCATTCTATAGTCTCAATCTGTGGTTTTCAGACCAGCTTTTCACCTCTGAACCTCCTTCTCCTAATATCGTTATCGCTGGTATCGATGACAATACCCTTGAAGCTTATGGGCGGTGGGCAGAGTGGCCGCGCAGTCTCCATGCCCAAGCTATCGATAACTTAAGCCAAGCTGGAGCCAAGGTAATCGGCTTTGATGTCATCTTCACCGATAGTTCCCCAGATGATGAAATGTTGGCGACAGCAATGGCCAAAGCGGACAATGTCTGCCTAGCCGCCGTTGGCACTGAACTTATATCCCAGGCCGGAGCTGAGATTACCTATGATAATTTTCTGCTGCCCATAGCTTCTCTAGAACAGGCCGCCAGTAGTATTGGAAATGCCAATGTGGTTCCCGATGGCGATGGTACGGTGAGGCGACTACCGCTGATTGTTAAGTCAAGCTCGGGACAAGTCTATCCCGCATTGACCTTGGCTGTACTTCACAGGCTATTCTCCTCCATGCCTCTCCCGCAAGAATATCCACTCGAAAATGGCGCCGTTAATTTGTTCGCCCGTGATATTCCGGTTGATACCTCATACTGTCTACGCATCAACTTTACTGCCGATAATGAAAGACGGCCGTACGTCTCCTACGGTGATATTATCGGCGGCAACTTTGACCAGTCGCTAGTCAAGAACAAGATAGTATTGATCGGGATGACTGCTACGGGTGAGCCCGACACTTGGGCAATCCCCACCTCAGCCAGTAAAATCCCCGGAGTTTTTATACACGCTGCTGCCATGGATACCATTCTCACAGCACGTTTCTTGATAGAGCCTGGCAGCGTCATCACGTTAATGATTATGCTGCTGCTAGTTGGCATCACTGCCTTTGCCTTGCCCCGATGTGGGACATGGTACTGGACGGATATAGCTAAGGGGGTGGGAATAACCGGAGGCTTATTTGTTGCTTGCCTAGTAGCCGGCTTCTTTGTTTTCGATAAAGGATATAGCCTAGACCTACTTTATCCCTTGTTGTTACTACCAGTAGTCTATGTCGGTAACATTCTCTACATGGTTGTTACTGAGCAGAGGGATAAAAGGTTTGTCAAAGAGCTTTTCGGTCGATACATTTCGCCCCAAATAGCCAAGGTGATAGTTAGTCAAGCTGATGTTGGAGAACTCCGTCTCGGAGGCGAGCAAAGGGAGGTAAGTGTGCTCTTTGCTGATATCCGTAACTTTACCCAGATAAGCGAGCAGTTGTCTCCTGAAGATATAGTGAAAATACTCAATACTTACTTATCAGCTGTGGCCGATGCAGTAGTACAACATGACGGTATAATTAACAAGTTTGGCGGCGATAATATCATGGCAATATGGAACGCGCCGCAATCTCAGCCAGAGCATGCATTGCTGGCAGTAAAGGCAGCGTGGGAAGCACAGCGGAAAGTTGCTGAACTACAACACCGCGATAGCCGGCTGTTCCCAGTACAATTTGGTATTGGCATTAACACTGGTACAGCATTAGCCGGCAATATAGGCTCGGTTGGACGCACCGAATATACCGTTATCGGAGATTCCATTAACACTGCTTCACGCATCTGTAGCAGCGCCCCCGGCGGTGACGTCTGGATTGGTGCTGAGACGTATAATCAAACAAAAGATTATATAGAAACCGAGGAACTCGAGCCACAGAGTCTTAGGGGGAAAGCAGCACCCGTTATGGTATATCGAGTAACTGCGTGGCGCCCTATGACCCCTCAGAATAAAAGTAGGCCCTCAACCTTTTAATATCCACTTTTGCCTTTAAAGAAAGTCTCCCGGATAAGCCTCTCTAGGTCATCCAGGTCAACTGGCTTTATTAGATAATCAAAAGTCGTGAAACAGCAAACGTGCTCACTTGCGTTTCTTAAGCGTAATCTTCATCCAAATATCTGTTAGCGCCATCTGGTGGTTACCTTTGAATTCTGTTTGCTCTAGCATACCCTTAATTTCGGTCTGGTATTCTTCCCTGCTGAAACCATGTAGTGTAGAGACTCTGTGTCCGAGTCGGCTAACCAGGAACCCATATTTCTCGTTAATCTTTCTTCTATCAGCCCGGTTGTTGAAAACCTCAGGACACCCATCGTATATCCAGGCTTCCTTGCCGGTTTTTAGGACACGATAGCACTCATCAAAAACCATGAGTGGTGTCTTCCAGTGGTGCGAAGCGCCCGTACTAACCACAAGGTCTATCGAATTATTCTTGAAAGGTAGTTTAGCTGCATTGCCAAACACAAATCGAGCATTATCAACGCCTTTTGCATGGCGTCTTGCTATCTTGACCATTTGCCTGCTGAGATCGATGCCATAGACCTGTAGGCCAGGTGACCTCTTGGCAATCTCTATTGACAAATAGCCTGTTCCCGAACCCAAATCAAGAATGGTCCCGTTTCCCATCTTTGCCACTATATCATTAGCTATCTTTGTTTCAGGCTTTCGAAGAACTTTTGTCACTGTCGCATTGTAGAATATGGCACCCGGGGTTGGGATTGCTTCAGGCTTCCTCAGTACATCCTTGATGAATCTTGTTAGAGACATGCTCATTCCTCGAGCAAGATGTCGCTGAAATCACGCCACGATGGGAGGTCCACTTCGCCCATCTTAACATATCATTTGGTATTCTGGGTACATAATCCTAATTTGTAGTAGGCCTAATTGATATGGTGCCCTTGCAATTCCGGTAGGGCGAGATTTTGAAATGAACATTCCATCAGAATGTGATATTACGGATGTTTGTTAGCTTGCTCAACAAAATACTATAAGGTGATATAACAAAATTTCTTTTTATTACAAAACAAAGCTAAACAATGAATTGCTGTATTAAACAATTCACACCAGAATGTAAATATACCAGAAAGCTAGGTTTTACTTATGAGAAATCGCAGCAGCATATCCACTAGCTGGATTCCCGTGATTAATCACCACACCGGGACCCGCTATGTTAATGGCAAATGGTTATTATCCAGCTATTATGGAATTAATACCTACCACAGTTTCCCTGCAGTTTTAATTTGATTTGCCCAAACATCCCAGTTGGGTACCTGTAGATCCTCAGGCACATCAAAAATACCCAAAGGCTTTCCCTTAGGCTTTTCTACATCTGGCCACTTTTCTACCTGTTGAGCGATCTTTTCTATATAGTGGTCGGTATCACCCAAATAAAGCTGGCATACTTTGCCTCGCTTAGTATGAAGGGGTAAAACACCGTCCTGCGTAATGAAACCAACGCCAGCCAGCACCTGGTGAACTTGCCAATGGGCATCCACGCAAGCTTCGTTAGCCCTGGCTTTGGTCATTGCCACTTCAAGATCACAAGGCATACCTTGACTGAGCATCCAAGCAGCTTCATAGACCAGATTCTTGGTACCCTGAACATCGGCAAAAGCCATAATGCAATACTCTTGAACCCAGTTGTGAATACCGATTGGCATATCGAACTGTATCCTGGTTTTTGCATGGTCTACGGCTAGTTCCATAGCCTTCTCTGC
>Ga0315533_1002013_pt1 | contig 14618 bp, 21 predicted proteins | sample SalMarSW160130MG_FD_203081 | JGI IMG/M metagenome (GOLD analysis project Ga0315533, IMG submission 203081) | Salt marsh sediment microbial communities from the Plum Island Ecosystem LTER, Massachusetts, United States - Salt Marsh Sediment SW1601-30 ...
GTTTTGAGGTACTTTTCAGAGTTCTCTTCGAAGGCTATCTTGCATCCGGGAGCGCAGAAATAGTAGGTTTTTCCCTTGTAAACCGTCTTATGCTTCGCCGTTTTCTCGTCCACTTCCATCTTACAAAACGGAGCAACATGCAGTGAACCTAATAGTTTCACTTATCTCTCTCCACTATCTACAGTGACGTTGCGTAACATGTCTTTTGAGCATATCGCAGAGTACCATAAAACCCTTCGGAGGCTTTTTTTTGGGCCATAACGCAGCATTCCATTTCGTTCTGCTACGCCAAGACGACATCGACCGGCTGGTTGAGCATCCCAAGAGTTTGCGGGACCAGATTATCATTGACTTCAGCAGACTGCAGGGCTTGAGAACCCATGAGATCGCCACGGAGCGCTGGAGCAACGTTGACCTAGAGAACGGCTTCATCAGTGTTTTGGACAGCAAAAAGCGTGTTCCCGTAATGTTGCCGCTGCATTGGCGCCTCGCCGAGCAACTGATGAGACTGAAGGAGGAGATGGAGCCCATCAAGGACGATTGGATCATTCGGCCATCGCCAAATGTTAACGTGAAGAGGTCCGCTTGGTGTAAGCCCATCAGCAACGATGCCATACACGATGTGGTCAAAGGCTATGCCATGGAGTCGGGGATATTTGATTGGCGTCGCTATAACTCCACTTTGTTGCGTGCCTATTTTGCGGCTGACTGGGTCAGACAGAAGCGTAACTTGACGATGCTGCAGTTCATGATGAGGCACAACAGCTTAGCCATGACTTTCCGTTATGTCGGCAAGATACTTTTCTGGAGCGAACTGAAGCGCGAATTCGACATTGTCCAGCGGAATCCAAACCAAAAAAGGAGGATGAAGAAATTAAATGTAAGTGAAATGCTGGAAAATCCGATAGCCCGGCAGTGTCTAAAGTGCCCAGCGGTCAGCGTCTGCAAGTATGCTGACGAGGCCGTGCAAAACGAGTATGCCGATGGCTGCCGATTCTTCCGTGAAATCGTGGAGAAGGCGAAGGAAACCAAGCTCAGGGGGGTCCTGCAGCCGTGACGGGTCTGTCGCCTGTGAACTTTAACTGCCCAACAAAGCTGCTGGCGGACTTCGACAAAGCTTGGAAGGAGAATGGGAGGATCCCCAGTCGCACAGCCGCGCTTCAGAGGGCAATGGAAAGCTACATTGAACAGAACCCGATCAAGGAGGCTGATTAGCCTGGAGCCTGTTACGAAGGAGCTGCTGGATCTCGCTGAGGTTATCCGCCGTAAACGAGAGAAGTTTGAGGAAATGGGAGACCCAGAAGCGGTTAGAATGGCTGCTTTTCTTGAGAGGTTTGTGAGGGCCGCAGCTGAATCGTGGAAGGGGGCTTAGCAGTGGAGATTGAGTTTGTTGTTGATGCGCATGGTTGGAAGAGCAAGGCTGGGAAGTCTCCGCAGTATAAGGTTTCGTTGAAGAGTTCGGATGGTCACAGTCTAACGTTGGTCAGCAGTTCCCGGGAGATTTGCGAGCAGTTCCCCAAGGATGAGGTTGTTACTGTCAAAATCGGCAGGACGCAGACGACTCTTGATGATGTCCCTGATGAGGAGGGTGTTTAGAGGTTTGGATGCGCGGTTTCGGCGGATTTTGGATCTTGTGAAGCAGCGTAGTCGGGAACTTCGGCGTAATGGTCGTAGGTGCTGCGCCAATCAGGTTTCGCATGTGGCTGTAGAGTTGGAGTCTGAGTTTAACGGTTTGGAGTTGGCAAAGAAGGAGACTAAGCGGAAATGAAGTTTCGTTTCTCTCCAGATTTTGTGATTGATAGTGACGAAGAGCCTTGGCGCCGCGAGGGTCTGCGGATCGCTATGCTGGGAGGACCTGGGTCAGGCAAAAGCTGGAATGATAGTCTCATCATTGAACAGTTCCTGTCGCAGGGCGGAACGGTTGTTATTTTTCAGCCTCGAGATGAGTATTATACTTTGAAGGAAAAATTTGATCTTCTCAGTGTAGGTGGCGTCCACGCCAAGGACATAGATTTTGCTTTAACAAATCCTAAAGCCTACGCGAAAGCTGTGGTTGAAGACGGCATTTCAATGATTTTCTACACTTCCCAGTTAGATGAAGAGAAGCTTGTCGACTGGGTTGCCCGTTTCATTCATTATGTTCTAGCTCTTCAAGAAATTCATAAAAGACCCTTGCTTATCAACCTGGAGGAAGCCCATGAATACACGCCGAAATCGCCTTCTGGTCATGTGGCGCCGCCATGGGTTTACAATCGCATGATCAAGGCTTTCAAGGACTGTTCTACTCAGGGCCGTAAACTGAACATTATCCAGATCGTCAGCAGCCAGAGACCGCAGGAACTAAACTTCACCATCAGGCAGCTTGCTAATCTTACTTTTTACGGTAAATTCAGTGATCAGGACATTGGTTATGTCGATAAGGAGTGTCTTAAGTATGTTCGGAAGCAGGGAATCGAAGTTGACGCTTCCAGACTTGTTAATCTCGGCTTGGGCGAGTGGCTTGTTATCCAGGGCAAACGCACCCGCTTCATAAAGGTTACAGAGAAGCGATTAACTAAGCACGGTGCTGACACTCCGACTCTTGAGTATGTGGCGCCGCGTGCAGTTAAGACCAAAAAGACGATCTCTGAGTTCAGTCAGGCAATCATGGATGCCCTCAAGAAGGAAGAAACGAATAAGTCGGAGCTGGAGAAGGCTAAACGGAAGATCAGGGAGCTCACGAAGAAACTTGAGGCTGCCGAAGAACAGGCTAGAATCAAATTATCTGTCAAGGACCTGCTGCAGTCTGGAGCCTCTGACTCTGAATTGGCGGAGAAACTTGCCGAAGCTGAGACAGAACGGAAGGATTTAGGGAAGCAGTTTGGAAGCTTGCAGGAGGATCTCAAAAAATCTAACGAAGAGGCTGAGCGGCTTGGCTTTGAAGTGAATGATTTACGGCGGTTCAAGCAGATAGGTGAAGATGCAGACAATCTACGGCAGGCTTTCATTGAGTTTCTACGGTTAAATGATGCAGCACGACTGGGATTTGAACCCGGGGCAGCTGTGCCTTCTGTTACAATGGCGGAAGTTGATGATCGCATAAATCAGCGTGTGATAGAACCCGAAGCCAACCGATTTGTCACAGTTAACGTCAACAACAGAATCAAGGAGCTAGTTAAGAACGACTATATGGCTCGTCTTGTCTCCAAGATTCAGGGTTTACCTGAGCCGGCAAAGAAGGCTGCTTTGTGGCTTCACGAAAAGCGGCAGGCGAAGATCGGTGATCTCTACTTTTACATGTATGAGAAGGCTGGCCGTATTCCCGGTAATTTCTATGCTAATGTCATGAAGCCGCTGGAGAACGCTTGGTTGATCGTTAATGAGGCTGGGAATGTCCGCTGGACCCTAGAAGAAAAATTGGCTGCCGAGCTCCAGAATGTCTTTCATGATGGCGATGTGCAGGAGACAGCCAAGTATCTGACAAGTTTGCTGTTGTGAGGTTAATAACAATGAGTGACCAAGAAAAACCGCAGAAGAGACGTTTTCGTCATTGGGCGTTCTTGAATAGTGAGGGAAAAAAGGTGTTTGGTGACGTCTTTCCTGATGGTATGGTTCCTGTTGTGAGTATGATTCCTGGGGTTGCTGTTATTGGGGGTGTGGAGGAGCGGATCTATCTGGTGTTTCATGAGGAGATGTCTGAGGACCAGATCAGCAGATTGGTGAAGAAACTTGCCAAGTTTTTCAAGGCGCCTGAAGTTGATGTGATGGCTCAGATGTTGCGGGTTCGGATTCCGCTGCGGGAAAAATACACAGATGGAGCCAGCACTGATGGGGTGGCCTTGTTTGTGTAGCAGGAGGCGTTTATACTGAAAAAATATGTAGAGTTTGAGCTTGTAGCCGAGAAGCCTAGAACCAATGTTTATTCTGTTCTGTCTAGGAGTAGCGGAGATTTTCTTGGAGAAATCAAGTGGTATGGTCCTTGGAGACAATATTGTTTCTTTCCTGCGCGGCAAACTGTTTGGAGTAAAGGCTGTCTGTTTGAGGTCAACTCTTTCATTCAAAAACTGATGGATGAACGGAAAAAAAAGGGTTGAATGATGAAGTTCAAAAGAGAGAAATGGTGGAGAAATAAGCTCTACGAAGTGTATTTCCAGCTAGATTGGACTAACTTCTTTTTAGCAATCACAATCGCTGATGTAGATTTCGAAATTCATCTAATAAATCTCAGAGGAGTTCGAAACGAAAAATGAGTAAGATGTTTCCGTTTATTTCGAAGACCTGGAATCCTATTGGCGGCGAGTGTTCGCATCGGTGTGTTGGCTGCTGGGCTAGTGCGTTAGCGGAACGCCACAAGTGGAGTAAGTATCAGGGGAAGCCTCGAGTTGATGAGAAGCAGATTAATCGCCGGTTCAAGAAGGGAGATTTTGTTTTTGTGCAGGATATGACGGATCTGTTTGCTGAGGATGTACCACGAGAAGTTATTTTGAGGGTCATGGAGCAAATCGCTAAGTCTCCGGAAGCTCTGTTTTTGTTGTTGACGAAGAATTCTAAACGGTATTTTGATTTTCTCTGCGAGCTTCCGGATAACTGTGTTTTGGGTGTAACTATCGAGTCTGACTTGATTAATCCATTGAATGGTAATGCTCCTCATCGTCAGGAGCGCATGTTTTGGATGCTGCTGACCCGGTTTATTATTGATCTTAAATGGGAGCAGGATGGTCTCGCTGCTAAAGGTTACAAAAAGCCGCACATTTTTGTTAGTATTGAGCCGATTTTGGATTTCAACTTGGATGAGTTTGCTTATTTTCTCATTCACTGGTTGAAGCCTGGGGCGGTTGCTGTTGGCTACGACAATTACGGTAATGGGTTTCCTGAGCCGCCGCTAGCCAAAACAATGCAGCTCATCGACAGGCTGGAGTCCATGGGCGTCAAGGTTTACCGGAAAACGCTGAGGGAGGCTCAGAACTGAGTCGATATTTACGTGTGAGCGTGGTCGTGGATCGTCAAACTATGAAGGCGGTGGGATTCACGACGTCGGGCTTCAAAAGCGCGAGATATGTTCAGGAAAACATTCTGGAGACTTTGATTCCCATTAAGGAGGCTACCGACCTAGGTCGTGCCGCCCTACGTCTAGTGATAGAGAGAAACAAGACAGAAAAGGCTAGAGCTGTTTTCTAGAGGTGTCTTCTATTTGGTTTCTAATAACAAACGGCGAAGTTCGCGGAAGCAGTTAGTACGTACCAAACCGGTTAGTCTAACTGCATGCAGTTTGAGTGAACGTGGGAAGCGGATCCTCGAGTTATTGGGGGCTGGACGCCCTCCAAGTGTTGTTGCTGTTGCTGTTGGAATTAGCCGTCCATCATTGAGTTATTGGGTTGGCAAGCTGAAAAGGGGGGGTTATATTCGTTTGTGTCCTCAAAGTGTTGCTGGTTCTTGGAATTTCTATGAGCTGACTGAGATGGGTTCGAAGATTCTCACAGGGAGTGAGGAGGATCGTTCGGTTATTGTTTTGGAGGATTATCCTGTTAAGTTTGATGTTGTGTCTTGGGGTCGGGCTGATGATTTGGCTTGGGAGAAGTTGGGGGAGCCTCGTAATTGGGTGAAGTTGGGTTTCAAGATTGGGGAAATTAGTGTTGTGCGGACTAGCAAGAGTGTGATTGTGCATCCGAATAGGTTGCGGGGTGATAATAGTTGGAATTTGATTTTTGTTGCTAGTCAGGAGTGCAACCGGGTTGCGCGTTGGCTTGAGCGGAATGCTGATATTGTTTTGCGTCCGGGAGAGCCTATCCGGAAGCCTGGTTTTCAGGTTTATGATCAGCTTGCAGAGGAGATCACGCGGCATTTTACCTTCAAGAATGGGGATGGGGAGGGTGCGGATCGTAGTCCTCCAGCTAAGAAGGGGCATTGGGAGCTTGGTCCTGAGGCTGCTAACGATTTCATCAGGTCATCTAGCCGGTTGAAGCATTTGGCTCGGCAGTTGTATCAGTTGGATGGTGATTTGGAGAAGTTGGAGGATGGTTTGTTGCCTGCGTTGGATGCGTGGACTAAGGTTGGTCAGCAGTTGTTGAAGGTGTTGGCGAGGTTGGGGCAGATGGAGGAGCCTGATGTTCCCGCGAAGGCCAAGAGCAAAGATGAGAGTTTGGGGTATGTGTGTTGAAGACAATAGATTTAGAAAAAATGAAAAACTACAAATTTTATGTTGCTGGGTGGATTTCACCGAAGCAAATGATTCCATCCTGTGTCTTATGCGAAGCAGTAACTGGCATTACTTATTGCAATGTATGGACGGATTTTGAAGAGGAAAGGGTTGTAATCTATCATTTATGTGAAGGCTGCGGCGGCGAATTACTTCATGGTATGTCAAGTACAGATACAGATTCTATCATAGAGAATGTTATAGAAAGAAAACTTGAGGCATTTCTATTTTCGCAGCCTCCTCTCAAATTTAGCGATCTGCAAAAGAGTGGCTGTGATATTGATTTTGAGCTGTTGTTTCCAAAACGGAAAAGTTTGTGAAGTCAGGGACATGAAGACTCTTCGTGGGTGTTGGTCCCCTCGAACAAAGGGACCTACAGAGACTCTTCGTGGCATGTTTTTGGTACTGGATTCTGTGCAAGCCTCGAAATGGGCTTCTTTTTGCTCTTTGTTTTGGGCTTGTTTTCAGAAAATACACAGTTTTTGGAGTCGGCGTAACGCATGGGTTTGGATGGGTAAAACACCTATGTTAGCGGGTTCAGCATGGGCACTTCGTATTGTTGCGGTTTTATCATATTGTGAGGTTTTGCCATGAAAAAGATGTTAGATTCTACGCAAACAGAGGCTAAAACGCCCAAACAAGGGCGTTCTCAGGAGGAAAAAGTGGGTCGGCGCAAGTGGATTATCATGACTCTTAAGCGTATGGAGAGGCGCCAGAAGATTATTGACCGCAGAACACGCATGTTGGCTGCTGGTCTCCGGGAGCTTTTCATGCTTGGCGAGGATTATGTTTCTATGGTTGCGTGCCAGGATGAGCTTGACGTGGCGATTCTGTCTGCTCTTCGCGAGGCTGGGGTGACAGGTCGTCAATCAGGCGAACTGGCTGCCCAATTAGACATCGATCACAGGGATGTATCGCGTAGGATTTATCGGATGAATAAGATGATGGAGCAAGAGATCGGGGAGACTATGATAGAAAAGAAGGGGCATAAATGGAAGCTGATTCCTCGTCTTAGGCGTGACTTTGCAGCAGAAAAGGAGGGCTAAATGAAAAATGAGTGAACACAAGAGAATGAAGTATAGGTGTGCAGGAAAAGATGTTGACCCTGATTTTCGAGAGAATTATTGTGGAAGAAAAAGAGCTGATTTCAGAGTGTTTCCTTGTGTAGTTTGTGACTTTAAAAAGGAGGCTTCTGACTAGAAAATGAAAGAGTTTCTGCAGAAAAGGTAGATAGTAAATATGATTTGTTGTGTTTGTGGTTACGAAGAGTCTAGAGGGGTTTAGAGGCTCTTCGTGAGGAGTGTTTCGATTGTGTTGTTGCGGCTTCTGTTTTGTTCTTTTGCTTTTTGCTCGATCTTTTGTAGAAGGTTGTTTGGGATGTAGATTGAGATTCTTGTTTTGTCTTGCATGCTATTCCATTATTAGATGTTAAAATTTAATCTTTTTTGTTAACTTTGAACAAAACGTGTTTTATTGTTATTGTTGAAACTGTTAATTATCATTGTTTGAGTGGTTTTCATGTGAAGGCGGCTGCTAATCAGGGTGACTTCGATGATCCTCGTGGGGTGTATGGGAGCACTGAGGGTGTTACTTTCGGCAGTCCAATCAGCATGAGGCAGATTGTTTTTGCTGCTATGCGGGAGCCTGTTGCTAAGCGTGTTGTTGTTGATGTCGCCTTTGATGTGATGGCGAAGGGCTTCACGGTTGAGGAAGAAACTGAGAAGCCGAATCCTGAGTGGACTCGGCAGGTGTCGAAGGTTCTTGATGAGCTGGATACGAAGGCGATGTTGCGGCAGCTAGTTCTTTTTGAGCGATTGTATGGCTGGGCTGCCCTGGGGCTCAGTTATGTAGATTATGCTGCTGATCCGAGCAAGCCGGTGCAGGATCCGAAAAGGATTGTTTCGCTGACAGTATTCAGTGACCATAACTGCAGCGTCCAGTCAAGTGACGTGGAGAAGGATACCGGGAGCGAGCGGGCGGGGCTCCCGAACCTCTACACAGTCAACAAGATTGGAACTGAGCAAAAGAAGATCCATTATACGCGGATGATTCATTATGCTTCGCGGCTGATGGGGCATCCGTGGCGTGGAGTTCCTGTTCTTGCGGTGCTCTACAGTGACTTGACGGCGTATCGGAACGCTCGGGAAGCGATTGTGCATGCGATCAAGACGCATGCTGCTGGCTTCGCTGATATTACCTTGAAGGGCAAGAAGAGTCAGAGGCAACTTGACAACTTCGAGAAGAACAATAAGCTTGCAGACTTGGATGATCGTAGCCATTTTGTGCATGGCGGCGACAGTAAAGTTGAGTGGATCGGCGCTAAGGGCAAGGCGTTGGATCCTGGTCCCTATGTGGATGTGAGCCTTGAGAGTTTGAGTTGTGGCAGCCGTATTCCTGTTTCGCATCTTCGTGGGGCAACTGCGGGTACCTTGGCGGGTTCTGAGGTTAATGATCGGGAGTATTGGGGTGGCATTGCGATGCAGCAGTCCCTCCTAGAGCGAACGGTCTGGGATCTGATTGATCGGCTGATGGACGTTGGGCAGATTGATCGTGTTGTTGACTATAATCTTGTGTGGCCGTCCGGTTTTGAGTTGTCCGATCAGACGGTTTCGGAGATTGAATTGAGGGATGCGCAGACTCAGAAGCTTTTGCTTGAATTTATGTCCGTGGATGAAGTGCGGGACCTGAAGGGTTTGTTGCCGCTTCCGGATGGTGCTGGGCAGGTTGTTCCTGGGCTACTTCGACTAGCAAAGTCTGAGCAGCAGCAGGAGGCTGGGCTGCTGAAAAAGTTAGGGTCAATTTTTAGGAGAAAAAAAGAGGATGAGTAGTATACAGTTTGGAAAGTTTGAGTTTGACTCAGCTAAAAACATCCGTGAAACTGAGACTGAGATAATTGTTCCTGCAATCTTGGACCGCGAAAGCATACTCCAGTATGGGAACATCAGAGGTTATAGGTCAGCGAAGGAGTTGCAGGCTGCTGCTTTCACGCTTGAGGGCGCATGGATCGTTGCGTATAGGCATACGCCAACGCCGTATATTGTGGATCGCGGTGACGTGCGGGGCAGAGTCCGCAGTGTGTCTTGGGATGCTGAAGCTAATGCGCTTGTTGGGGAGTTGCATTTTGCGAAGAGTCTCTGTGATGCTGTGCTGCTTGAGCAGGTCCGGAAGGGCACGTTAAGCAAGGATACGAGTTCGGCTTACTTCTGTAAGGATGTTTTTGAGGCTGGCGAGTTTGGTGGGCAGAAGTATGATGCTCGTCAGGAGAATTTGATGTATCATCATGTTGCTGTTGGAATTATTGAGGGGCGTTGTCCGAGTCCCTATTGTGGCATTATGGACAGTTTCAGCGATTTTGTGCGGGTATCTGTGCGTCCTCAGCAGTTGTTCAGTCGGTTGACGACTGTTCTTGTGAGTGCGAAGGATGGAGTTTATGCGCTTGTTGGGAAGCTGAGGCAGGGTACCAAGGAAACTGTTACGAGTGAGCTGATGTTTGATGCTGAGAAGGGTTGGACGCAGGAGAGGGCGGAAGCCTGGGTGAAAGAGCACAAGAATTCTGTTGGCGTCTTGAATACTGAGGAGACGGAGGATTTTGTTCATGTTCGGGTTCGGGATCCTGACCTTTTCGTTGACGGGTCTTTCCGCACAATCGACGTCGATGCTGAGAAGGGCATCACTGCAGTTGTTGGGAAGCTGAAGAGTGATCCTGACGGCGCCATGGTTGTGCAGAAGTATGTTTTCGCGAAAGAAAAAGACTGGACAATGGAGAAGGCTTCTGCTTGGGTGAAGGAACACAAGGATTCTGTACCTTCACAAGGGCAGCCTAAGACTGATCGGGAGCGTTTCATGGCGCATTTTGGCATAACTGCGGAAGCGTTTCAAAAACTTTACGATATTCTCGGTGACGAGTTATTCAAGTTGCTGCCTGATCGTGGGCAGAAAATTCAGCATATAGAAAGCGAAACTAAGGATTCTGCGTTGAGTTTGGATCCTTTTGAGGTGCTTGCGCAGAGCCGCAGGCTTCTCAGTTCACGGTAACATGCTCCAGACGTGGAGCCGAAACAAGTGTTGCAGAATAGCGCCGAGATGATGGATGCTCGACCTATGCCGGGTCGCAAATATGGCGAAAAATGGAAGCAGGAAACAAAATGTCAGAAGAACAAAAAGATGAGCATGGATGCTTAATCGGGAAGGAAGTTTGGGACGAGGAAAACCAAAAGTGTGTACCAAAGGAGAAGCCAAGTCAGAATAAGGCAGCAAAATTTAGCATTGATGAAGCCTTTTCGAGAATTAAAACGCTCGAAAATGAGGTTGCTGAGAAGGGCAAGCTGATTACTGCTCTTACAGGTCAACTTGATGAAGCAAATAAGGTTCTTCAAAGTCAGGAAAAAGGGAAGTTAATCGGCAAGATTTTGCCTAGGAGCAATTTCAAGATAGATTATCTTGTGACGAAATCGCCTGAAAAGCTGAAGGAGATCGAGGCTACTTTGAATATGGCTGTGCCTCCGAAGGTGAATAGTGTCCGTTTCGGTGTTCTCGGCGCAGATGTCAGTGACCGCGAGAAAGGCTTGACTGTCGGTGATCTCAGTGTTGTTACTGCTGCTAAGAGGAAGCGTGCGTAGCTTTGCCTCAAGGTATAGTGAAACCTAGCAATCAGATTGTCGCGTACGGTGACGTGAAGCCTATTGAGATTGAAGTCGGCGCGAATGCAACTGAAGCAAAGATGTTGGCTGGGCGTGTTGTGATTTTCGATGATGTTGATCAGACTGTCATGGAGGCTAGTGCAAAAGCCGTTAATGTTGTGGGCTTTCTTGAGGTTGACCCGGCGAAGAAGAAGACGGATAACTATGAGGTTGGCGATCAGGCAAAAGTTGTCGTAGATAATTGCTTTGCGGTTCTTACGTTGTTGGCGAGCGAGAATGTGACTCGAGGCGATCCTCTGGTGACTGCTGATGATGGCAAACTAGCCAAACAGGCGGTTGGCGCTATGGGTGCTCAGGGGCAAGTTGTCGCTTACACGTGGGAAAGCAGCAACGTAACTGTTGACGCAGAGATTCTTGTGCATTGGAAGCCAAGTGCTGAGCCTGCTGCTGCAAGTTAGGAGACTAAAAAAATGTCTTTGAAACTTATGAGTAGAGTTGGAATGGACACTGCGCAGTTGACTGATGAAGAGCGCATATACATTGATTCGAGGATCGTTGAGACTGTCCGCCCTGTGCTAGTTGGCAGAAAGCTCTTTCCAGTGTTTACTTTGCCGCATGCTGGCTTCATAACTGTGCGTGGTTACAAGCGCACGGATATGGGTGCAGCGCGGATCAGTTTGCATGGGCAGGGCAAAAACGTGGACAGATCAGAAAAGGAGCATTTCGATATTACGGTGCCGGTGCTGCATAAGGAGTTCAGTCTTTGGTGGCGTGATCTTGAGGCGAGCCGTAGTAATGGGTTGCCGCTTGATACGCAGGAGGCTGAGAATGCTGCTCGGAAGGTCGCTGAGGAAGAGGATCTGCTGTTGTTGACTGGAGAGTACACTGGGCGGAAGCTGCTTGGTGTTGAGGGTTTGGCGACTGCTACTGGACGGAATACTACAGTTGGTGGAGACTGGAGTGCAAACGCTTTCACCTACGTGAATGCTGCTATCGCTGAGCTTGAAACTGATGGACATAATGGTCCTTATGCTTTGGTGCTGAAGCCTAGTTGGTGGCGGCAGATCGCTGCTGCATTCGTTACTGATACTGCTGTGACTATCGCTGAAAAAGTCGCTTCATTGTGTGCTGCGGGCGTGTATAGGACGAATAATCTGTACAGTTCAGCAGGCGGCGTAAACAATGCATTAGTGGTTGAGCCTAGTCAAGAAAACTTTGAGATGGTTATTGGCAGGGATCTGTCGCTGTTCACGAAGCAGGACGAGGACATGAACCTTCAGTGTAAGGTGCATGAAGTCGTGGCGCCCCGAATTAAGCGTCCAAAATCAATCTGTGAAATTACGGGTCTAACGTAGCCTGCATGGGCGCCCTACGTTGGGCTTGTTCTTTTCCCCCTTCTTATTTTCGGGGTTACCTACATTGTGGCTGAAAAAGCCCAATGTAAAATGGGGTATTAACGTTGAGTGTTAATACTTCAAACATCCAAGTTGAATGAAGTTGGAGGTGAGAAGGCTGAAGTTCAAACTAAAAAAAGGTAAGGGATCTGTAAGCGGTTTCACTGATGCAGCTGGCGTATCGCATTTGCCTGGTGACATTGTGGATCTTCCGGCGAGTTACAAGGGTGCTGCGTGGCTTGTGCCTGTTGAAGCTGAAAAGAAGGTGAAGGCTCTGCCCAGCAAGGTTGTGGCTCCACCTGAGCCGGCTGTGGTCCCTTTAGAAGCGGAGACACCAAAAAAGCCGAAAAAGGCGAAGTAAGGGTTCTTGTTGGAGTCCCTAGCCTAAGCGATAATGATCGTTTTCGCGTTTACCGAGACAGCGTCTTAGGTCATGTTGAGGCGGCTTTGGCGGGTGTGGAGCATGAAGTTTTTGTTAGTCCGCCTACGCGTGCGAAGGGGTTGCCTGGTGTTGTTGAGGCGCAGAATCAGCTTATTGTGCGTGCTTTGGAGGGTGGTTTTTCGTATTTGTGGCTTGTTCAGGCTGATGTGGAGGTGCCTGCTGATGCCTTTAATAGTCTCTACGCTTTGGGCGTGGATGTTGCGCAGGGTGTTGTGCCAAGGCATAATGATCGTGAGGCGCTTATTTGCGGTTTCTTGGACGAAAAACAGAAGGTTTGGTATTTGCCTCGTAATGCGGTTGAAGGTCAGATCCTATCGGGTTGGGTTTTTGCGGGTTTGAGCTGCACATTAATCTCACGAAGAGTCTTGGAGGCTGGAATCCGCTTCCGTTATGTACGTGGTGTTGGCGAGGATATCCTGTTTATGTTTGATGTGCAGAAGGCGGGTTTTGTTGCTAGGGTTGATGGGCGTGTTTTGTGTGGTCATTTGCCGGAATGGTCTCTTTCATCAATCGTTAAGGATTATTATGGTAAACCTGTGTTTGGGAAGCTTGATGTTGGTTGTGGTCACAGGCCTACTGGCGACGTGAATGTTGATCTGTTTTCTGAGCCTTCCGCTCATAGGTGTGTGGATCAGCGAGTTAATGATGATGTTGCTTTGCATGTGCATGAGATCAGTAATTTTGTTCGGGCGGATGCTTGTCGCCTGCCTTTCCGTGATGGGTCTGTACGGAAATCGTATAGTTGGCATCTTATCGAGCATTTGGTTGATCCTGTATTGTTTTTGGGTGAGTTGATGCGGGTTTCTGCTGAGGAGATTGAGATTCGTTGCCCTAATGGCGAGTTTTTGAGTTGTCGAGGGGAGGCTAAGCCTTTGCATTTGCATGATTTTAGTGTCGGCTGGTTCCGGGAGACTCTTCGTGGTTTTGTTGGTTGGGATTGGGCTGTGCGTTGGGATTATAGTCAGAGTGAGCCTTGGGAGATAGTTGCTGAAGGGTATAGGACTGGAAAACTTGAGGAGGTGGGTTGAAGGAACAGTAAACTCCCTGATGAGCTTGTGGGATTCAGGCGAAACCAGTTTGTTGGTTGGAGTGAAAAATATAGGAGATGAAAAAAGATGGTTGCAACTGTAATCGTTGAGCAAGCAAGCGGTGGCTCGGATGGAACGCCTGGAAGTGAGGATGAAGTAGCAACTTCAACTCGGCTGCAGACTAAAGATCAATTCGCCATAACGGATACAACATACCCGATTCCGATTCCTGAATCTGGTTTCAATTATAGTTACTGGATTCATGTGTATCTGAATATTACGGGTGCGCCTAGCGTGAAGATTAACAATGTTCGCTTCTATAGTGACGGCGCTATTGGCTGGAACTTTGGAACTGACGGAGAGCTAAGAAGAGGAAACATGGATGCGGGAGACAAAGGTGCTCCGATGGACACCGAATACGACGTAGCAACTGGAACCGAAGGCACAACTGGACATGAAATTGGAGACGTAACAAACGGTCATGATTACTACAACGCTCAGACAACCAAGACTGCTGATGTAGCTTCTGACGTTGTGGGTTCGCCAGCAATATTAGACTCAACCGATCATACAACTACGGGGAAGTGCAAGGCTGTTGTGCTTCAAGTAAAAGTGGCTTCCGATGCTACTCAAGGAGAACAATCTGACGAGACGCTGACGTTCAAGTATGACGAAATCTAGGAGCCAAAATTAATGCAGTATCGTCCGCTTAAGCTCTTCTGGATAGCTGAACTTAGCGGCGGCACTGCATTGGCGCAGTTTGATCCCGAGTCTGGAGAGGAGGTTCAGGCTCATCCCGATTGGCTGCCGAGCAAAATCGACAAAAATGGTATGGTAGAAAAGGATGGTGAGAAACTTCCATATCGGGAAGCCTATCCTGTTCCAGAGCATTTCAGCGGTAAGCGAGTGGTCCGCATTGGCTGGTATCCGTTTAGTTCG
>Ga0315533_1002014_pt1 | contig 14610 bp, 15 predicted proteins | sample SalMarSW160130MG_FD_203081 | JGI IMG/M metagenome (GOLD analysis project Ga0315533, IMG submission 203081) | Salt marsh sediment microbial communities from the Plum Island Ecosystem LTER, Massachusetts, United States - Salt Marsh Sediment SW1601-30 ...
AAAAAATTAAATTAAAAACTAAAGGGCTTTTGGCTCGAGTTTTTCAGCACGAAATTGACCATTTGGACGGGATTTTGTTTATTGATAGAATTTCTTTTTGGCAAAGGCGGAAGATTAGGACGAAATTAAAAGAATTGAAACGAAAATATGGCTCTAATAGATAATTTAATTCAAGAAGGATGGCTGAAAACTCCAAGAATAATTGAGGCCTTTAGAGAGATAAAAAGGATAGATTTTTTGCCAGAAGACATTAAAAATTTAGCGGATGTGAATGAGGCCTTGCCTATTGGTCAGGGCCAGACAATTTCCCAGCCATTAGTGGTTGCTTTTATGATTGAACAATTAGAGCCGAGACCCGGAGAAAAGATTTTAGACATTGGTTCTGGTTCTGGTTGGATGACAGCCCTTTTGGCCTATATAGTGGGGACGGAAGGAAAAATTATCTCAATAGAACTCATTCCGGAATTAAAAGAATTTGGAGAACAAAATGTAGCTAAATACAATTTTATAGAGAAGGGGATAGTGAAAGTTATTTGTGAGGATGGTTCCAAGGGGTATATAAAAGAAGCCCCTTTTGATAAAATCTTGGCTTCTGCCTCGGCCGAAAAAACCCCTCAACCCTGGAAAGAACAGCTAAAAATCGGCGGTAAAATAGTTGCCCCTATTAAATCTTCTATCTGGCTTTTAGAGAAAATATCTGATAAAGAATTTAAAAAAACCGAATATCCTGGTTTTGCCTTTGTGCCATTAATCAGTAATCAGTAAGCAGTAAACAAAAATATTCTTTTAGAGAAAGCAGATAGTGTTTAAATCCTCAATTTAAACAGATGAGACATTTTTTAATTGCAATATTAATTATTTTATTTGGTTGTGTTTTTATTGGCTTTGGCATTTATGCGCCAAAAGAACCCGGCTCTAGCGAGACAGCAGCCTTTTTAGTGAAAAAAGGAGAGGGAGTTAAAGAAATTTCCACTAATTTAGAACAGCAAGGTCTAATTAGATATAGTTTGCTTTTTAGATTTTACATTTTAGCCAGCGGAGTTTCCAGCGACCTTAAAGCGGGAGAATATTCATTTTCAAAATCAATGAGTATTCCAGACATTGTAAAAAAATTAGTGTCAGGTGATGTTATTAAGAAGAAGATTACCATAATTGAGGGCTGGGATTTAAGAGATATTGGTTGGTATTTTGAGAATAAAGGAATGTTTACGGCCGAAGAGATTTTTGAAATAACTGGTTTTCCTTTAGCAGATTATTCAAAAATACCTGATTTGCCGGGATGTCAGGACTTTAGTAAAGAATTTGATTTTTTAGCCGATAAACCCAAAAATGTTGGCTTAGAAGGTTATCTTTTTCCTGATACCTATGAGATTTTGCCAGAGGATAGAATTGAAGAAATTGTTAGCAAAATGCTGACTAATTTCGATAAGAAATTAAATCAGGACTTAAGAAAAGAAATGATTTTCCAGGGAAAATTAATCTTTGAGATAGTAATAATAGCTTCCTTGATTGAAAAGGAGGTTCAAACTCCTGAAGACAAAAAAATTGTTTCCGGAATTTTATGGAAAAGATTAAAAAATGGCATTCCCTTGCAGGTTGATGCAGCTATAATCTACATTACTGCTAAAAAAACAACAAAAATTTCAAAAGCAGACCTCAAAATAGATTCTCCCTATAATACCTATAAATATAAAGGTCTGCCCCTGGGCCCTATTTCTAATCCCGGCTTTGAAAGTATTTTAGCGGCAATTTATCCCCAAAACAGCCAATATTTTTATTATTTATCTACCCCGGAAGGAGAGACAATTTTCAGCAAAACCTTGGAAGAGCATAATATTGCCAAGGCAAAGTATCTAAAATGAAAAAAGTTTTGTTCTTAGTTGTAATAATTGCTATAATACTTATAGGTGGAGTTTTAATTTATCAAAATTTAGCGAAAAGAGGGAAGAGAATTGTTCCTTCCGAAAAAATTATTATGCCAAACGCATTAGAAAATAAAAAAATAGCAATGGTTATTGCTTTTCGGGATTTCCGCGACGAGGAATATTTTATTCCAAAAGGGATTTTGAAGAAAGCGGGAGCAGAAATAACTACTGTTAGCAATAAACCGGGAATTGCTGTTGGTGCCAGTGGGGGAGACGTTAAGGTTGATTTCTTGCTTGAGAATTTAAATCCGGCTGATTTTGACGCAGTAGTTTTTATTGGCGGTTCGGGATGTCTTAAAAATCTAGACAATGAGAAATCTTATAGAATAGCCCAAGAAACAGTTTCTCAAAATAAGAACCATACCTCGCCTTCGGCTCAGCAGAACCTTGATTTTCGCTCCGCTCAAAATAAAGTTCTGGCTTCAATTTGTATTTCTCCGGTTATTTTAGCAAAAGCCGGAGTTTTAGAAGGGAAAAAAGCAACGGTCTGGAGTTCTCCGATGGATAAATCCGGAATTAAAATCTTAGAGGACTCAGGAGCAATTTTCCAATCAGATTCAGTGGTTACTGACAAAAGAATAGTTACTGCTAACGGACCTATTGCTGCTAAGGAATTCGCTGAAGCAATAATTAATCTTCTTAAATTATGAATGGTTTTGATTTTTTAGCAAATCTTCCCGTATTAGTTTTAACTTTTATTTTCTTTGTTGTTTTTATTATATTTATACGAGGAGGAATCATTTTATTAAAAGCCAAGGATGATGAAGAGAGAGAAAAGCAGGGCAGTAAAATTTTATTGAATTCTCTCTATGGTTTTTTGACAATCTTAATAGTTGCTCTTGTTTTCTTTTTGGTCAGCTATCTTCTTCGGAAAGGAGAAACCTTGCAACCCCAAGAGGTTTCGGAAGAATTTCCTTCTTCTCTGGCTGTTGATTTTCCTCCTCCGCCTCAATTTATCAATGTTGGTGAATATTATTTTACCGGCCCTTGGTTATTAAAGAAGAGTCAATTTATAAAAGAAGCTGCCCTCTATACAATTTTATGTAAAAAAAACGAAGAATATGATATAATCTATATTGGACAAACAGAGGGGAGAGAGCAGCTTTTAAGACACGAACAATATAAATGCTGGGTAGAGAACTGTGGCCGAAATTCTAAAGATATTTATCTGGGAATTTTCTGGACTCCTTCAGAGAGATATAATGCCGAACAGAAAAAAGAAATTAAAGAAAGTTTAAAAAAACAAATTAGTCCGCCTTGCCCTCCCATTGAACCTAATATCTAATTCAATGAACAAGTCATTATTGGAAAAATTTACAATTGAAAAAAGTTTAATCTATATCATAATAGCAGCGGTCTTGATAGTTTTTGGATTTATATTTTTTCTATTTTTTTCTCAACTTACAAAAAGTATTAAAATTGAAATACCTAATGGAGGCGAAGAATGGGGAATTGGACAGAGTTATAAAATTACCTGGAAAGCAAAGGGTATAAAGAAAGTCGGTATTGTTTTGTTTAAAGGAAAAGAGCCAAAATGGATTGCTAAAAATGTTTATGCTGAATTAGGAGAATATGGCTGGAAGATTTATCCCGGCCAAGAATACGGAGATGATTATTGGGTTGCGGTCTTTGAATACCCTTGGCAAAAAGGCAATAAAATAGATTATTCAGACGGGGCATTTGCAATCGTTTATCCAGAACTTGCTAATTGTGATAGTTTGTCTATCAAAAATGAATGGCTCTATCTTCCCAGTGATTTGCCGGATTTAAGGAGAGTTTTTATTACTAAAGAAAAATATACCGGAAACTTAGAAGGGGTTGAAGGAGCTGATAGAATATGTCAGGAAGAAGCCGAAGAACAGAACTTTGGAGGAACCTGGCATGCCTTTCTTGGTGGAGACAAAGAGGAAGAATTAGCTGTCAAAAGAATGGAAAAAACTCCGAGGAAAACAAAAGGTATTTTTATTGAAGCCGAACCAGTAGCTACTTTAATCGAGAGAAAAGCCACTTGTCATCGTCTTTTAGGGAAAGATTTTCAGGGATTTTTAAAAAAGTTTTCAAACCTTTTAATAATCAATGAAGAAAAATTAGAAGATAGTTTTTTGAATGATTTTAAAAATCTCTGGCTTGGGAGAGTTGATGAGAAAAGTAAACAAAATTGCGTTTTAATTGCCAAGGTCTCTGTAGATCTTGCTGAAAAATATAGCTTTACTGCCACCTGTCAGAATTGGACGCAAGGAAATAGATTTGTTGAGGGTTATCCTGTGCCAAGAGATACGTCAAAGCCATTATTTCCTACTTGTTATACCCCCCAAGGAAAATTTACGGATGCAGTTGCTTTAGGCGGACTATCTAGCGGATTGACAGGAGGAGAAGCAGGCAGTAATGCTTTCACAATGTATCAAGGAAAGTATTGCGACACCCGCCAGAAACTCCTTTGTATTGAGGAATAAGTTTATTGTAGATTTGAGATTGTAAATTGTAGATTGGAGTTGACAACCTTTTTAAAGAGAGTAATATAAACTACGTTAAGTAAATAGCCATAGACAATGGGTTTACCCTCTTAAATTTTGTAAAGCAAAACTTAAGAGGGCGAGTAAGTCCTATCGAGGCATAAATTAAATAACAGAGAACTGTTTCTGTTAATTAAATGCTATCTATGGTGGCAGTTTTTTTTAATTATGGCTTTAACACGTGAACGAAAACAAAAAATTATAGAAGATTTAAAAGAAAAAATTGATAAGCAAAAAACAATAGTTTTTGTTGCAATTGAGGGTATAAAAGCCGACCAACTTTTTGCTTTAAGAGAGAAATTAAAAGCAGTTGATTGTTTATTAACTATTGCCAAGAAAACCCTGTTAGGTAAGATTTTTGAAGAAAAGAAGTTTGATTTTGATGTCAAAAAATTAGAGGGTCAGGTTGGCTTAATTTTTGGTTTTAAGGATAAAATTGTACCGGCTAAAATCGCTTATAAATTTAGATTAGAAAATAAGGATTTAAAAATTTTAGGAGGTCTTTTCGAAAATAAATTTAGAGAAGCCGAAGAAGTTATTACTTTAGCAAAAATACCCTCTAAAGAAGAACTTTTAGCAGAAGTTATTGGAAGCATTTCAAATCCAATTTCAGGATTTATTAATGTTTTACAAAACAATATTAAAGGTCTAATATATGTTTTGGCTAACGCCAAGACATAATTTTCAATTTTTAATTATTAATTTTAAATCAATTTTCAATGTTTTAATTTTCAATTTTTGATAATTGAGATTTAAGCATTGACTATTTGTTAAACCTATGGCAGAAGAGAAAAAGGAAGAAGAGAAAAAGGAGGAAGTTAAAAAAGAGGTTCCTAAAGAGGAGCCGGAGAAAAAAGAAAAACCAAAAAGGGAAGAATTAAGCAAGGCAGAAAAAAAAGAAAAAGTGGAAGTGCCGAAAAAATTTAAAGCCCTGGTGGAAGAAATAGAAAAAATGTCTGTTTTAGATTTATCTGAATTAGTGAAGGTCTTGGAGAAGAAATTCGGAGTGTCGGCTGCTGCTTCCAAAGCAGCAGCCCCGGCTGTTTCAGCAACTGGAGCCGAGGCATCTGCCCCAGCTGAGGAAAAAAGTGTTTTCAATATTGAATTGAAAGAAGTTGGACCTCAAAAAATTCAGGTAATAAAATTAGTAAGAGACATTACCCAGAAAGGATTAAAAGATTCAAAGGATTTAGTAGATGCTGTAGAAAAAGGTCCTCAAGTAGTAAAAGAGAATGTAAAAAAAGAAGAGGCCGAAGATATGAAAAAGAAATTTGAGGCAGTAGGCGGAAAGATAGAATTGAAGTAGGACACAAGTAGGACAAAAGTGGCAGAGACTAATTCTCTGCCACTTGTTTGACAAAAATTTTAAAGTTTGCTACTATAAAATATCTAGCATAGCGTTTAAGCTATGCTTTTTAGGTGAGAAGAAAAAGGGAATTATATCTGGACACCGGATTAGATTGGTTTTTCCTCCTTAATTTTGGTGTCCAGATATAATTTCCTTTTAAGGTTGGGGATTGGATAGAGGGCTATACTTGACAAGTCCCTTGGCTTTATGATAATGTCATCATAACATACAATTAAGCAATCTAGAGGAGGAACTAGATGAATAGTTAGTGTTGTTTCAATGGCGAATTAGTAAGAAGCGTTCTTGCCAAAAATTTTTCCGAAAAAGGAAATTTTGTTTTTTTAAAAAAAGGAATCCAAACCTTAATTCGTAATTTTTATGGGTTAAAGCTTGGACTCCGTTTTTATTTGGAGTAACCGAGCGCTCAAATTTATTGAGCGCCCGGAAAGGTCGGCCAAGAGTGGCTTACCCTAAGTCCTCCAGTCCTAACTAAATAGGAGGATTAAAAGGGGGAGCGCTTAGGGTGGAGAACCTGAGGCAAGCCACTTAAACAATTATTAATTAATTAACAAAAACTAAAATGAATAAAAAAATTCTAATTAGTTTAAGTGTAATTGGAGTAGTTGCTGTCATTGCTGTCGGAGGAACCATTGCTTATTTCAGCGATACCGAAACAAGCAAAGGTAATACTTTCAGCACCGGCGTTATTGACATAAATATTGGCGACCAAAATCCTTGGACAGAAAGTTATCATATTGAAGATATGAAACCCTGCGAAACTGGATACATAACTTTCAATATCAAAAATCCAGGAGATAACCCGGTTAACGTTTGGAAGACAATAACGGTTACCGAAACCATTGATAACCCTATCAATGAGCCGGAATGTGTCTATGATAATGGTGGATTTTATGGAGTTTGGGATTCCAAAAACCAAGCCTGTGATATACTTAACGATAATCCTTATTGGGAGTATAAAGCAAAATCTAACCTTCATGATTGGATGAATTATGACCTTTCAGTAATAGTTCCTATTGAGGACAATCCAAATGATTGGCATCAAATCATCTACAAAGATGAAGATGATAAAAGGGTTGGACAGGTTAACGGCAAGTCAATTTTCTTGGGTATGATCCCGGCAAAAGGAAGTATGGAAGTTACTCAGAGTTATCATTTGATTCCCCAAACTGGTAACTGGGCCCAGGCCGATACAATGAATTTTGACATTAAGATTTATGCTGAACAACTTACCGGTTCACTTGTTTTAGAGAACAAAACCGGAGATCCCGATTGGCAGATTATAGAAAATGATGGTATTAAGGGAATTTTGACCTATAATCTGACAAGTCCGACTTTTGATTACGACTTTACGGCAACAGGATTGGTTGATGGTGAATATCAATTGATTTACTATCCCGATTCCTGGGGTAGCGGTGCTACTAAGACAGTTCAATTAATCGGTGCTCCTATGACAGCTACTTCTGGCAATATAAATGTCCCCGGTCAATCAGTTGATCTTGGCATAGATCTTCCAGATTGGAATACCTGGTCGGACGAGAATCACCCAGAAGGCGCTAAGATTTGGTTAGTTCCAACTAGCAGTTTAACTGGCAACGCATTATCGTGGACGAATACAGGTGATTTCTTGTTTGAGACCGCTTTGATGACTTATACAGACACAGATAAGTAACTCTTGAATTCTTTTCGGTTGCCTCAAAGCCCTAAATTAGAACTTGGTTCAATACAGGGTAAACTTTCCTTATGCCAAAATTGGGGTAACCTATAAAGGTTTTAAGGTAAAACCCGAAAGAAGACAAAGGTCGATAGAAGAAATAAAGAAACAAAATTAAGAATATGAACAAGAAAATCTTAATAAGTATATCAATTATCGGAATAGTTGCCGCTATTGGTATTGGCGGAACTTGGGCTTATTTTAGCAATTCAGCAGTTAGTCAGGGTAATACCTTTTCTGCTGGAAATGCTGATTTGAAAATAAGGAATAATCCAGCCCAACCTTGGGCTGATTCTTACGGGGGCGCGGCTTGGACCAATCTTTATCCCGGCTGGAGCGATTCTTATAATGTTTATTTAAAGAATGATAGTGCTTCGCCGATTACCTTAAGAGTAAGACCTGAGATTAAGGTAACCAGTTATACAAACGGTCATTTATGGGATGAAGTTCTTATGGAAATCAGCTGGGGAGACGGAAGCCATAAATTAGGCCCTTGGTCAATAAGAGCCTGGACGACCCCAGATGACAATCCTTGGTTAGAACCAGTATTGGCTCAAGGAAAAGACACTGGTCCTTGGGTAATTAAATTCAGTATTCCATCTACTGCCGGCAATAATATTGCTAATGGCAACATTACCTTTGATTTAAACTTCAATGGTGTTCAACAGCCATAGAGCATAAAGTTTGAAACCTTTTTGTCTCGCTCTTTCAAAAAAGGGCGGGGCTATAAAGGCTTTAAAATATGAAACCATTAAAAATTGTTTATTATATTGTTATTGTCTTTATTGTCGCAATCGCGCTTTTGCTGATTGTTTCGGTTCTTCCGATTACCGGGAATTATAGGTTAATGGTTGTTCAATCTGGTTCAATGGAGCCGGTAATTAAGATGGGAGGAATTGTGATGGTAAAGCCAATGGAAGATTATAAGATTGGTGATGTTATCTCTTTTGGCGAGGTGACCAGGACCAAAGCGCCGACTACTCATCGAATTTATGATATGAAAATTACCGAGGGCAGAATTTCTTATATCACCAAAGGCGACGCTAATAACGCCCCGGACCAAAAAGAAATTTCTAAAGACGAAATTATTGGCAAAGTTTTGATTGATGTCCCTTATTTTGGTTACGTAGTGGATTTTGCCAAAAAACCGGTTGGATTTGCTTTAATAATTATTGTCCCGGCAGCCATTATTATTTTTGATGAAGTAAAGAAAATTTATGGTGAGGTTAAAAAAAAGAAAACCAAAGAATCAATATAAGAAAGTGATTAAAGCATCTATTTTGAGAATAGTTATAATTTTAATATTCGTCGGTCTTAACTGGACCGGGTTTTCCGCTGTTGGCAAAACTTCCGCTTATTTTAACGATACCGAGAGTTCTAACCTTAATAGTTGTCAATCCGGCGCTTTAGATTTTTCTCTCAATGCGCCCGGTGATTCTTCTCTTAATTTTACTCCCTATAAAGCGGCTGTCAGAAATATCTGGGTTATAGACCAGGGCAGTCTATTGTTTCAATATATAATTAAGGGAACTGACTTCGCTGGACCTCTTTGCCCCTCTTTAGATTTAGAAGCAAGATTAAACGGAGAAACAAAATATAATGGCACTCTAACCGGTTTTGTCTTAAATCCACCGGTTTATTCTTCTGGACCAAATAATTGGGAATTTATTATTAGTTTTTCAGGAGATATTGAAACATATAAAAATACTCCCTGCCAGTTTTATTTTGACTTTGAGGGTTGGCAGGATAATTTAGGAAATTACTCTAATGGCTTTAGTGATATAGAAAGAGTATATACCCACTTAATGATGCTTCGTGATGAAAAAATTATTGTCTTGAATGAATTTTTGCCGAATCCCGAAGGAGATGAATGCTCTCTGCAAGGGCTTGAAGGAGAATGGGTAGAAATTTATAACAACGGCGATCAGCCAGTGAATTTAGAGGACTGGTTTATTCGAGATGCCGCTCTTAATGCCGTGGTTATTTCTTCATCAAACACCCATACCGGTTCAACAATTATTGGGTCCAAGGGTTCAGGGACCGAATGGCTGGTGGTGTTTATGAACGGCTGTTTTTTGGATAATAATGGAGATTCAGTAAGTTTGTATAATAATAGCAATCAACTTATAGATTCTTACACTTATAGTGGGCCAGCTCCGGAAAATAAATCTTATGCTCGTTATCCTGACGGTACTGGTCCTTGGTATGACCCAATTCCTACTCCTGGCGGACCAAACATTTTAGAGTTAGAACCCAAACCAGAGCCAGTAGAGCCAGTCGAGCCAGAGCCAGTCGAGCCAGAACCAGAACCCAAACCAGAGCCAGTAGAGCTAGTAGAGCCAGAACCAGAGCCAGTAGAACCAGTAGAACCAGTAGAACCAGTAGAACCAGTCGAGCCAGAGCCAGAACCAGAGCCAGTCGAGCCAGAGCCAGAACCAGAACCCAAACCAGAGCCAGAGCCAGAGCCAGAGTTAACACCAGCACCAGAACCAGAGATAGAACCAACAGAACCAGCAGAACCACAGCCAACACCAGAACCAGAGCCTCAGCCAGCTGATATTCCAAATAATGATTCCTCTAATGGAAGTGTAGGCGGAGAAAGTAATAGTGGCAATGGAGATGATGAAGGCAACAATGGCGGAGGTGCTGATTCAGATTCAAGCAAAATATGAATAAATCCATTTTAATAATTACAATTGCTATTTTCAGTGCTGGGTTTTTATTAGTTAGCCCTGCCTATGCTAATGATAATTTAGATGTAGATTTTCAAGATGATCCTTTGTTCAGTGAGGCTAATTTTTTGCCAGGTAATAGTGTTGCTCGATGGGTGAAAGTTACTAATAACAGTGAGCAAATACAGATGGTTATTACCGAGGCTATAAATTTTCCTGGTTTTCCTAATCCTAACAATATACCAACCGATGATTTGTCTAGAGCCCTATTAATAGTTATTCAAGAAAAGGGAGGAAGTGATTTGTACGGTGGTTCAACAGGAGAGAAAACTTTGTTTAATTTTTATGAAGACGGCGAAACTAATCTTTCTAATATATCAGCCGATAGTTTTAAAGAATATGAGTTTGAGATTACTTTTCCATCAGAAAAAGAAAACGAGTGGCAGGGAAAAACAACTAATTTTGACATTTTAATTGGATTTCAGGGACAAGAAGGCGGAGGCGGAGGCGGAGGCGGATTACCGCGGGGTCTGACTATTTTTGAACCAGTAGAAATTATAGACCTTTTAGAAACCAGTATGACGGTTATTTGGACCACTAACTATCTCTCTACAAGTAAGGTAATCTACGATACTACACCAGGACAGTTTGACTTAAGCGCCGGTCCTCCAAAGTATGGTTACGATTTTGCAGAAGAAGGAGATGATAGCGGTGATGAAAAAGTAACTGCCCATTCAATAACTATTACTGGCCTTATTCCGGGTACCACTTATTATTATCGTTGTGTTTCTCACAGTTCTTTCGCTCTTACTATTGAGCATAGTTTTACCACCCTTTCTGGTGATGAGACTGCCGGTGAAGAGGAAGAAGAGGAGGAGGAGGAGGAAGAAGAAGAAGAGGAGGAAGAGGAGGAAGAAGAACCAGGTCCGGTAGTAGGCGAAGAAGAGGAGGAGGAAGAAGAGGAGGAAGAAGAGGAACCGAAAACAGGCCTAAGTCGGCTTTTAGCAGCAGTTGGTAATTTATTTAACTTAAAAAACATTCTTTGGGTTTTAGTTATTCTTGCAGCTATAGTCATTATTCTATTTTTGTTATCAAAAAAGAGAAAAAGAAAAAAGAATCTTGAGCAGTAGCCAAAGAAGTAGAATTAAACAAAAACAGTCCGAGAGAAATTCTCGGACTGTTTTTTATTAGAGTTTTATTTGGTATACTTTTAATCCATTTAAGAGCCAAATTGTTTTGCCGTTTTCTGAAATAATAAAATCTTTTAAATCATCAAATTTTTCGCTTTGGAATTGTTTGATAATTTTTCCTTCTTTATCAATGATAATTATCCGCTTTTTTCCGGGCTCCAATAAGTAGAGATAAGGGAGATTAGGTTTAGTTTTTATTTTAATAATATCTTCCGGAAAAGGAAAGAAATCAAGATTTATTTTTTCCTGAAAAGAACCGGAATGATAGCGGATAATTGAATTATCCCCATTCAAAATCCAGATTGAACCGTCAATCGCCATTGATTTTGGCTCAAAGCAATTATTATCTGGCTCTTTCCAGGTTTGGGGAGGGCCCCAATTGGATGCTTCCAAATAGGGATATTTAATAATTTTACAAGTTTTTTTATCTAAAAAGTAGAGATTTGAAAAATAAGAGGCGAATAAATCGAAATTGAAATCTGATTCTGGCGGTGGAATGAGATTCTCTGGAGGGGTGAGAGAATCTGCTCTTTTTTTATATTCAAGCTCTGATACCTCTTCAGGATTTTCAATCTTCTCTAATTTATTCAAATTTTCCAGGTTTTCTTTAATTGATTGTTTTAAAGAAAGCGTTTCAGCTTTAAAAGGATTCCTTTTTTCAGTTAAAAGTGAAATTTCTTGCCAGGCTTCTCCTAAAAGAGAGCTAGCTTTCGCTTCGTTTTTAAAAATTAAAAAGTTCTCTGCTTTATTAACTTTTTCCTGCACCCTATTTAGAGAATTCTTAATTTCAATGTCCTTTTTTTCTTCTCTCTTTTTAAACATTAAAAATCCCGAAAAGAGAAATAAAATTAAAAGAAGAATTAGAATTAATTTCTTTTTAATATTTGAACTTTTACTCTTCACTATTTTTTCTCGAAAAATGGTGAAGGGTTTAGATAAACTTTTAACTTGAGAAGAAATGGCCTCCAGTCTAAAATTTACTCTGTTAAATAATCGAGCACTCAAAGCGTTGAGTGCTTCGATTCCTGTTTTGCGGGATTTAACGGGGTGAACCCTGTTAAATAGTTGCGAGACAAATTTAATCGGATTTATTTTTTGAAAAGGTTTTAGGGAAGAAAAAATGATTTGAGATAGAGCAAAATTTTCTTCTTTTTGAAAAAAAATTTTCTCAGGTTTTTTAATCGGACTAATTTCTTTTTTTATAATAGTTAGAAAACAAATTCCAGAAATCTTTGCTCCTTCACCTTTTGTAAAGAGAGGAGGGGGTAAAATTTCTTTTAATTTTTTTTCATCAAAAGCTTCTAATCGGGCGATTTTAAATAATATATTTTGCTGATGGAAAAATTCAAGTACTTCTTTGGTTAAGACCAAGAGGATATCATTCTGGATGAGTTTACCTGAAGCAGTATCAAAGAAAATCTTTAAGGGGTAAGGGTCGATTCCCTGCAGGTCTAAATTTTTACCAATGTCAATTATTTGTCCATTCCGTATCAATAGAATTTTTAGATTACCAGTTTTCGTGAAAGTTAGTTTAAGGTCTTTTAAGGAGAGAACACTAAAATTTAGATTTCCCAGCCAGCCAACATTATCTTTTTTTACTTCTTCAGATAGAAATTCATTTGCTCCTTTCAGGGTTTCAGAAAGAGCCCTTTCAGGAGTTTTGAGAAAAAGGGCATAATATTTTTTCTTAATAATTTGGGCGAGGTTGTTTAATAGGTTTAAGTTTTGGGGCAAAACATTTTGGAGTTCCCCAATTATATATAAGGTTCCCAGCTTTTTTTCATAAATATTTTGGGGTTCATAAACAAAACTATCAAAAACTTGCTTTTCCTTTAATTTAGGATTAAAATGTAATTCAAAAATTTGCATAACCTTGTTACTTTATTATAATAGGTTCAGAGGGCGAAGACAAATTGGGCGGTTAGCTCAGTGGTAGAGCATTGCATTCACATTGCAGGGGTCACAGGTTCAAATCCTGTACCGCCCAAAATTGCCCATAAAAATAAAGCTCAGATTTCTCTGAGCTTTTTATTATGGACATTTACAATATTCTTCTAAACTCTTATATGCGGAGAAAATGGCTGTAATGAAAATCAAAATGATGAGATAGATTAAGAATTGAATAATAGGAATCCCAAGATGTTTTTCCAAAACAAGAGAGCCCAGCCAGAAGATTATTGCTAAAAATTCGCAGAACGTTTTAGATTTTCCCCATTTATTGGATTCAATATCAAATTTTTTAATTAAACCAGCAAACCAGAAAACAGGGAGAAGGATTTCAAATAGGATTATTGTAAATACTAAAGTTTTTGTTAGGGTGCCGAGAAGGAAAGGTGGTTCTGTTATCTTCCAGTGATGGCAGCAAGTCAAGATAATTAGAAGTGGTATAATAAAAATTTTATCTCTTATTCTATCAAATAATCTCCCGAAAGTTGTTCGGCAGTTAAAACGTCTTGCTAATTTTCCATCAACCAAATCGGTTATCCCTACGAATCCGGCTAAAAGAATCATTAGGCAAAGATGGTTGGGATTATTTAGGGCAATCAACAAAAGCCAAATAGTCGCTATTAGACCGAGGAGAGTAACAGCATTAGCTAAGTTTTGAAGAAGCCGATTCCTAATCATGCTTTTAGGCCTTGTTTCATTCATTTTTTTCTCCTTTTACCCTTTACTTTAGATATAAGGTGATAGGATGCACTTTTTAAGTTTGGAATGAGCTAATTTACTTAGTATCCATAATAACATAGTTGTTTTGTTTTTGTAAGGTAGATGGTATAATATAGATACTGAAATGAGCCAAAACATATTTTTACAATTATTAATCTGGCAATTTTTTGATACGCCCAAGGCGATTTTGAAGGGCTGGAAGAATTTTCTTTTATTTAATCTAAACTATTTTTCCATTCCAATCCTTTTGAGAACTTTTTTCTCTCACTGGCGCAGATATTATTATCCTTATGGAAAAAAATGGGAGCCGATGAGGTGGATTGAGGCATTTATTTTTAATAATATAATGTCTAGGGGCATAGGAATGATTGTCAGGACTATTTTTATAATTATTGGTCTTTTGATAGAAATTTTGATACTTATTGGAGGAACAGTAATTTTTCTCGGGTGGATTATCTTGCCTTTTTTACTAATAGCTGGATTGTATTTTGGGCTGAAGCTCCTATTTTAAGAATGATAAGTGACAAAATTTAGATTATGTTCAACTTTCATTTAAAAAAAAT
>Ga0315533_1002015_pt1 | contig 14609 bp, 12 predicted proteins | sample SalMarSW160130MG_FD_203081 | JGI IMG/M metagenome (GOLD analysis project Ga0315533, IMG submission 203081) | Salt marsh sediment microbial communities from the Plum Island Ecosystem LTER, Massachusetts, United States - Salt Marsh Sediment SW1601-30 ...
TAAACAATAGGAACGATTTCCCTAGGAAAGGTGGAATCCGTCATTATGAGGAGCGAAGCGACGAAGCAATCCCGCAGCAATCTCAAGGCAGGCTCACAATGACGAAAAAAGAAAGTTTTAGGAAATCTGAACTGTAACAATTTATTAATAGTTCTCATTTCATCATATGTTTTACAAGGGGAAAGATGACGAGGGGTTAAGATGGCCATATCTCAATTAAAGATAAGAACGGATTTATCGGCAGTCAAATTAATGAGTGAGGAGATTGCCGATATTCTAAGGGAGAATATCATCTCCGGGAATATCAACCCGGGAGAAAAGGTGAATGAATATCAAGTGGCCAAGTTACTGAATATTAGCCGTCCTCCCATAAGAGAAGCTTTCCGACTCCTGGCAGCAGAGGGTTTAATCACTTTGGTGCCAAGGAAAGGAGCATTTGTTTCGGAACTCTCTATACGGGAAGTTAAGGAAATCTATGAGATGAAAAGTATGATGGAAAGTTTTGCCGTCAGATCAGCCATTCCTGTTATAGGCGAAAAGGAAGTATCTGGATTAGATTCAATCCTTAAGTTAATGGAGGAGATGATAAAAAAGAATAACTTCAAAAAGATTCAAAGCTTAAATATTGAGTTCCACCGAAAAATAATAGAGATGAGCAAGAATAAAAAACTTATTTATTTTTACGAGAGTATAATCATGCCTATAAGGAAATATCAAAGATTAGGGCTTTCCGCACCCTCATCATGGAAAACTTCTTTTAAGGAACATAGAGACATTGTTGAGGCAATCAGATCCAGGAATATCGAACTTGCAGAAAAATTGACACGGGAACATACTATGAGAGCTACACTTAGAGTCATTGGTCGGTTAAAAGAGAAGGAGCAATCTGCGAGAGCCTCTTCCGCTATCTAAGTTACTGGATTTATGGATGAGGAAGGCTTTTAAGAGAAGGTGGGATTTACGTGACTGAATAAACTCGCAAATTGCCATAAACACCAATTTTATTCTTAGAAATGTGGAAGTCGGTTAGATCGTTGATAAGGAGAAGGCTAAAAATAAGGCTAGAAGGAGGTGAGAGATTAAGAAAATAAATAGGCCATTAGTTTGGGAAAAAGAAGGCTTCTAAAAAAGAAAAAATGTTAAATAATTAAATTTCTTTTAGAAGCTTTCAGGAAAGAATGAATCATGTTCTTAAATTTAAGTAAAAAGGGAGGTAAGGTTAAATGTTTATTGAATTTAAGAAAGTATTAAAAATGCGGAGAGTAAGTATAGTTTTGTTAGTAGTTTTGTTCTTGTTATCCGGGACGTTATCTATTTTCGCTGGTAATACTTCAGTGAAAAACCCCTATAAAGGAGTGACGTTGACGTTTGGGTGTGAAAACGGACCGGTGTATCTTCACTATATAAGAGAATATGTGCCTGAATTTGAAAGAAAGACAGGAATAAAAGTCAAGGTGGAAATAACCCCAATTGCACAAGTATATACGAAATGGGCTACTGAGTTTATGGCTAACACTGGAGTTTATGATATAGTACAGGTAGATCGAAATAAATATCCTATGTTTATGGAGAACAATTGGCTTGAACCTCTAGGAAAATATTTCGAACAAGGATTAGCTGATCCTAGTTATGACTTCGAGGATATTATAGGTCAGAATTTTGTGTACTATAAAGATAAACTTGTCACTCTCCCCGTCTTTGCGAGCTGCTACCAGTTATATTACAGAACAGATCTATTTCAGAAAGTAGGAATCGAAGGTCCGCCAGGAACTTATTCAGAAGAAATAGAATATGCGCGCAAGTTAAATAACCTAGCTGATACTTATGGAATTGCGATTCACGGAAAACATTATGCGGGTCTCATGAGCCCTATTTCCTCCATGCTGTGGAGCTGTGGTGGAAAATTCTTTGATGAAAATTGGAACCCCGTTTTTCATCAAGAACCGGGTATAAAAGCACTAAATTTCTATTGTGACCTGATAAAATACGCGCCTCCTGATGTATTGAGTTATGGATGGCTTGAGGTTATAAGTGTCTTTGCCGAGGGACATGCTGGTATTTGTCATCTCTACCCAGAAGCTACACCAGACTTTCTGAATCCTGAAAAGTCCCGCATAATAGGAAAATGGGATGCGGCTATAACTCCCCATAGGGAAGGTTATCCCACTATTAATGTAGGCGAGGCACAAGGACTTCAGGTTGCTGCTCAATCTAGACATAAAAAGGCAGCGTTTAAGTTTATAGAATTTTTAACTTCAAAGGAAATAGCGTTGAAAGCAGCGCTTAGTGGAGGAAATCCAGGGCCCTGTAGGTTAAGTGTACTAAGTAACCCTAAGTTTCAAGAGAAAGCTTTTTGGGCTCCTGCGATGGCAGAGGGCAATAAGCGAGCACGGGGAGCTCCTGTTATTAGTGTATGGGATGAAGTAGTAGAAGAATTAGTGACAGCTTGGCAGGGAGCAGCTATGGGGAAGCAATCTCCGCGTGAAGCCCTTAGTGACGCGGCTGACAAAGTTAGAAAAATAGTTAAGCAAGCTGGTTATTTACAGTAAAGTGGCATTCTCCCCACTCCTTGTGGGTGGGGAGAATGTTTTATTAGGGTACTCAGAGAAAGAGTACCCTAATAATTTCAATATTTTGGCAAAAATTGCCTTAAAAATGAACTTAAATCTTTATTGGTAGCGGACTAAAATGTTACATCTTTTCTCTTTTTAAAAAGCGGATAGAAAATTCATAAAGAAGGGGTAAGTAACGAAATAAGGTAGAAATTTGAGAGAAAAGAGTGAGTAACTAAATTAAGCAAAGTTCAACTGCTCAAATTCATTTTGCCAATAACCATTAAATTTTTAGAGGTTGTCCCAAAGTTGTATGATGGAGCTATACCCATTGAAATTTGATCTCCATCAGATGGATTTGAAGATTTGAATCTATGTGGAGATATTCAGCCCATAACTGGTTCCAATTCAAAGGGAAGAAAATTTTGTTTACCACAACCTTTAACCAGTTCATAAGCAGTGCGTATTTGTCGCTGGTTTCTCTGACGGCCATTTCTTACATACCGCCCCGGAGATGCTTCTTTTAATAAGCTTACTATGGCTTTCTCCTCAACGGCAGAGAGTATGGCCTTTAATATCCCAAAGTAGAGCTCAGCCATGAACTTTCTTAACTGGTATAGCAAATGAAAAAAATTATTAGGAAGAAGCGAGTAACCCAAAGCTTTTATTGGTTTATTGTGATTCTGATATTATCTTTAGTTAGTGCCCCCATAATATGGACTTTCTTATCGTCTCTAAAAACTCCACTAGATGCGTTGAGCATACCTCCAGTTTGGATATTTCGGCCAACCTTAAAAAACTATTTCCAGGCACTTTTCAAATTGGGTGTTGGAAAGGCTTTTATTAATTCGGTGATTATTGCAAGTGGGGCTACGGTTTTGACGATGCTTGTAGGTATACCGTGTGCTTATGGTATTTCGCGGTATAGATTTTTAAGATATATACTTTACTTGTTACTTCTTACCCGCGTGTTTCCCCCAATGGTTATAATCATTCCGTATTTTTTGATTTTTAAGGAATTACACTTGCTGGATACTCATATAGGAGTAATTATATCGCAGGTGACATTTACTCTTCCTTTTGCGGTATGGCTTATGTGGAGCTTCTTTTATGCCTTGCCTACAGAAATAGATGATGCTGCTTTGGTAGATGGGTGTAATCGGTTCCAAGCACTGTATAAAGTAGTCCTCCCGTTAAGTCTTCCTAGTTTAGTCGCAATTTCCATTTATACCTTTCTTGGTAGTTGGAATAATTTCTTTTTTCCTCTTATTCTCACTCGTATGGATACAAAGACACTTCCTGTTGTAGCCGCAGGATGCATTAGCGGACGTGGGATAATGTGGGGACAGATTAATGCGATAGCTGTTTTGATGCTATTACCAGTAATATTTTTTGTGTTTATGGTCGAGAAAGGTATGCTCAAAGGATTAACAACGGGTGCCATAAAGTAAATATCTTTCTCCAAAGTAATTTACTATAAGGCCAGTTGAAAAGTTGGCCAAGTTTATTGTAATTTTTTTCGTAAATACTCAGTGGCGTGCCAAGAAAGTTCTTTGGAGTCTATCCTGATGGAAGGTTTGAGACATCGTAAATGTCTGTCGGCGATGTAGCCTGAAGGGCAAGGCATTTTAAAAAGCAAGTAGTAGGGGGTTTTTGCCCTTAATGCCCCCCTGGCAATCATTCCTGCCCTAAAGAGCGGGGTATCCTGTCTAATTTTTTATAAAAACGAAATTTCTTCGCTCAAATTGGCATCTGATAAGAAAAAGAGCGAAATAGTTGCTAAGAATTTGAGCAAGCTTCCTATTATCACGATCCAAGGATGAGGGGGTATTATATATGAGAATTTTTTGTAAAGGTAAAAAAAAATTTTTTGCATATTTATTCGTATTACCGGTTTTGGTTTTGTTAACCATAATTCTAGTTATTCCTACGGTTTTAACTGCAGGAATAAGTTTTTGCTCGTGGCGTATCACTAGTGGTGAGAAGCTAAGGTATGTGGGAGTTAAGGGATATGTAGACACTTTGGCTGATCCAGCCTTTTGGTCCGCGTTACGAGTTACGATGATTTTGGTAGCTGCATGCGTATTCCTTGAACTAGTAGGAGGACTAGTAATAGCATTATTGCTTACACAAGGAATAAAGAGTAAGAGGAAACGGCTTGTCAGAACAGTTTTTCTTCTGCCTTATCTAATGTCACCCGTTATAGTAGGACTTCAATGGCGATGGTTATATAATTTTCACTATGGATTAATTAATTATGTTCTCCGAAAAATCGGGTTGCCTGCATTAGCTTGGCTAGCAAATAGCTCCACGGTATTACCAGCAATTATTATAACTGATGTATGGCAATGGACTCCATTCGTTACACTATTCCTATCGGCTGGTCTCTCTGCCATTCCTAAAGAACTATATGAGGCTGCTAAAATAGATGGAGCATCGGCATTGAGTATGTTTAAAAATATAACTTTACCTTTGTTGAAATCGGTGATACTGATTGTATTAATAATGAGATCCATATTTTCATTCAGGATGTTTGACAAAATATATATACTTACAGGAGGAGGTCCTGCTAATGCTAGCACAAATCTGGGGATGCTTATGTATAAAACAACATTTCAGTTCTGGTGCCTTGGTCGTGCAGCAGTTTTAGGAGGAATTATGTGTGGTATCGGTATTTTGATGGGAATTTTCTACGTGAAATTTATCAAAATTGAATAATGTCGGGTCTTGCTCAAGTTTGTTGCAAAACTCTAAAAGAATTAATTTGGTTTTTTGAGATGCTTTGCCCTTCAGGACGGGGTAATTCACCATAAACTTTTATTAATAAAAGAATAAAGAAAAAGATTGCGACAAACTTAAGCAAATTTCAGAGTTAGGTTTTCATAGGGACTATCGCCTTAGCTGGATGAAGACCTTAAGATGAGTGATTATCGGAAAGCCGTATGAGGGAGAACTTTACGCATGGATTGACGAAGGGACGCTGGAGATAGGATATGGTTAAGATAATGTGATACTCCTAGAGGAAACGGGGAGAAACAGGGGACACAGACTTCAACCTATAGTCACTACGTCAGGGTTTTACTCTACACTATCTAAGAAAGGAGTTGAAAATGAAGTTGTGTGGTCATACAATGGGTGTACCGAGTAAAGATATCTTTCAGGCTATAGATTTTTTTAAGAGCCTGGGCTATCAAGGAGTGGAGGTAAGATGTGCCTCTGTCAGTAACTTGTCTAATGGAAAGGTTAATCCAGTTGGACAGATTAATCCAGAAGAATTTGATAACTCGCTAGGGAAAAGAATCCTGAACAAGTTACAGGAAAAAAATATGAAAATTGCTTGTTTAACTCCATACCATTGGGATTACGTTCATTCAAATGTGCGGGATCGGTCTATTGAGGGAATGAAAAAAGCAGTTAAGATAGCAAAAGAGCTGGATTGTAAGCGAGTACGTGCATTTGGCGGGATAGAGCCATCTAAAGAAATTTCTTACAAGGAAACTTGGGATAAAACTGTCAGCGGGTTACAGGAAGTTGGGAGATTCGCTAGAGATTACGGGATAAATATTTGTATAGAAACGCACGGTGGAACATTAACTCAATGTGCAAAAGAAAGTCTCAAAATGGTGAAGGATATAAATTTAGAAAATGTTGGTATATTATATGATTACAAATGGATCGACCTTTGTGGAATGGAGAGCATGAAAGAGGCAACCAATATGCTAAAGCCATATATAAAGCATGTACACCTCGGCAACCATATTGTTCCAAATCGAGAGAAAAACAAAAGGTATACTTCTGAACAAGTGAAACCGACGTTGTTAGAGGAGGGCGAGATTGACTTAAAGGAGCTATTAAAGGCCCTAAAGTCCATAGGATATGAGGACTATTTATCAGATGAATATGAGAAACTTTGGCATGATGCATTTCCCGATGCGGAAGTAGGAATGAGAAAGAATATTAAGTACCTTGAGAAACTTTTGTTAGAGATTTAAGCAAGCAGTGGGAACCTAACTCAAATAGCGTACTATGGAATAAGTGGAAATAGGTGAAAGTATTCTATAGATGGGCTATAAGACTTACTTTCAAGTGAATAAATAGACGATAGTTAGGTAGGATTCAAAAGGTTTCTTAAATAACCCTTTGCCTAAGTTAAAGATGCATCACTTAATCTATAGTCTATCTTCGAAATAAGGATGCATTACTGGGAAGCTAGATGGAGGAATAATACAAATTTGGCTCTATAATCAAAGTCATGTGGTATAATGTCAAGTGAAAAAAAAAGCATAATATCCCTTCAAGTCAAAATCCCATTTTTAAATTTGCTTTTTTTATTAACGAGATGAAACTGAGCAAGATGGCTGTGCGCACTGGAACGCACGAGCTGGTTCTTTGAGAGCAGAACTTTAGATTTGTCTTACCAGCTTTCTGGCCGTGAGCACGAGGGCTCTTTTATGTTGGTGTTTTCTCACCTCTCGATTATTTCTTTCGATAGTAAATGCGGTACTCCTCTAAGTAATACCTTAGATAGCGGTCAGCTTGACGGATGAGGCGTCTTTCCTCTGCCTCAAACTTTCCGCTTTGTTTCCTTTTCCAACCCAAACCAGCGAGCTTAGCTATCTTATCATCGGAGGAGAACCTCTTGATGTTTCCTATAGAGGCGAAGATCCCCGCACCGTAAACTGGTCCAATTCCTTTAATGGATAAGAGAGGATTGAAGAATCTCTTCATCGCAACCAGCGATGAAAGTTGGGAAGAAGCTTTTGGAGTACAAAGAAACATTATTGAATACCTCCATGTCAAGGATATTTCTATAACCGGTGGTGAGAGAAAAGTACGAATCGTAGGCCAGGGCCAGGTTCCTTGAGATAAAATATTAGCTAGATTAATTGAATATGGATTCGATGGGTGTTTGTCCTTCGAATGTGAGCGGGGATGGCAACCTAAGGAGTTACCTCCAGCCGATAGAGGAATGAGAGAATCGAAAGAGTATATTCAAAAAATTTTATCCGAATTGTAGGGATCTCAAATAGATGAGTCCACAATATAAAGTAATAATCATAGTAATGGCTATATAGAGAGGAGTGTTTACATGTCTATAAAAGGTAGCTCTCAAAAACAGATCAATATATTTTTTACCCGCCAGAATGACGACGTAAGGAAGATAATGTGGAACGAAGCTGTAGAGAGACGAATTCATGAACTTGGATGGAATATAAGTTTCAATGAAAAGGGAGAGCTTTCAGAACAAGATTTAGCTGATGAGCTAGAGGGAATTGATGCATTAATCACTACTTGGGGAGCACCAAGACTTACTGAAACAGCGCTTTCTAAAGCTGATTCCTTACAGATTGTTGGACATGCGGCAGGATCGGTTGCTTTTACTGTCTCAGATGCGTTGTGGGACCATGGTGTAACTGTAACGACAGCGAATTCTCTGATGGCAGAAATAGTCGCCGAATATAATGTGATGATGACTATAGCTGGATTGAGAAAAGTTATGGATTACATGCGGTGTGGAGACACTACTAAATGGGATACTTTTGCCAAAATAAAACATATTACTGCACCTTGTAACGCGATAATCGGAATATGGGGATATGGCGATGTGGCAAAGAACTTAATCAAGCTGCTAAAACCCTTTAAACCCAAGGAATTGCTGGTTTGTGATGATTATCTATCTGAGGAAGAGGCTAAAAAGTTAGGAATACGTAAGGTGGACCTGATGGAGCTTTTTGAGCAATCAGATGTGGTTCATTTAGCGCAAGGACTTATCCCAGAAACCGTTGCACGGATTGGACGAAAGGAGCTTAGTGCATTAAAAGATGGTGCTATCCTGATAAACTCTGCCCGTGCTCACCTTATAGACACTGATGCGTTATATCAGGAGTTAGAGACTGGGCGTTTCTGCGCCATTTTGGATGTGCTTCCAGAAGAACCTCTCTCCAAATCTAGTCCTCTTCATAAGTATAAGAAGGTGTTCTTTACTCCCCATACTGCCAGTTTTGGAGCTGAGCATCTATTTGTACCACTTATAATTGACGAATTCGAACGGTTCTTCCGGGGGGAACCATTAGAACATGAGATTACCCGTGAACGAGCTAAACATATGACACAACTAACTCCTGAGAAAGTAAGGAGTTAGCTATGAGTTGGTTTCACCGGATTGGTAGATATCAATTGGAGATTATTGTGCATTGAACCCAGATTCGGCAAAGTGTTGCATTTCTGTAGTTAAAAGCTCATTTTTCATATTTTTCAAGTCAAGACTTTGACAAAAAAATTAAGCAAAAATAGGCTCTTTAACGCGTAAATACTGGTGAAATATGTTATAGTGATTCTTTAGCCACCTCAAAAAGTAAAGAAGATTAATTTTTCTAAAAGCTTTGAGAAAATCCCCGACTGTATTTAGATTGGTTTTGAGTATCCTCTGGAAGGATCCTTTTAGTTTACTGTCATCAATTACCAAGGCTCCACGAGGACGGGACTTTGTTCGATTATCCCTCTGGATTATCTCTATCCTTCGATTATTTACTTTCTCTTCATGCCAAGGGGAGCGAGTTAAAAAGTGATGGAGCCGATTGCAGTTGCCTCCTATGCTGCACTCGTCTATAGTTTGAATATTGGTTTTCTTCACCTCAAGCTGAAGGCCGAGGGGGTATACTTTGAAGTTCTTAAACTGAGGTTCGATGAAAAGATCTTTAAAATTCCCCAAGAACCTTTATAGAGATAGTGGTATGGTAGAGATGATGTTCAGCATTTTAGTCTCCCTTATAATACTTGAATATTTAAATTCTTGTATTATAAGGGATTATAGCCATTTTATCAAAGGTCCTTTACCAGAGCCCTATAGAGCATAACGTTCTAAGTCTTTACTAATGAAAGCTTTTAGCCCAATTTGAGAATAATTTTTGCCAAAGCGTTGGATAGATTGTTATATTCCGAGACCCACCGCAACATTTGTGACTTTGAAAAGTTACATAGGAGAAATTAATCTACAAAAGTGGAGGATAGGATTGAGAAAATCATTGGGTTGGGAAAACAAAAATAATATCGTGAGCAGAACTCCTTTTTCCTACACGAATATTTATGAACTCAAGAAAGATATAAAAAAGATGAGGTTAAAAATCCCCGTAACTGATGATATTCGGGTACTCAAAGAGAGTGTGGTGCTCAACGGGAAGGAAATTCCAAATTCTCTCTGCGTGAATCCCATAGAAGGACGCGATGGTAAGGATGATGGAAGTCCTGGTGATTTGACTTACCGCAGGTACAGGCGATTTACTTCTGGCGGCGCAGGAATGATATGGATAGAAGCTACCGCAGTTACCTCGGAAGGAAGAGCGAGTCCCCACCAATTATGGATAAATAATGATTCTGCCGAGAATTTTAAAAAGTTGGTGAAAATAATAAAGGAAAACGCTCTCAATTATAAGGGTAAGAGACAGAGTCCATTTACAGTTCTTCAGCTCACTCATTCTGGCAGGCAGTCTAGTCCTGAAGGGGAGCCAGCTCCTATAATAGCTCATCATTCTAAAACTTTAGATCCAAAGGACAATTTAGATTCGGATCATTCTCTTATTAGCGATGATGAACTAGACAATCTCCAGGAAAAATATGTAAAGGCTGCCCAAATTGCATATGAGTGCGGATTTGATGCGGTGGATATTAAAGCCTGCCATGGTTATCTTCTTCATGAATTGCTTTTCTCTTATACCCGCAAAAACAGCAAATACGGGGGCTCTTTCCAAAACCGAACTCGTTTTTTACAGGAAGTGGTTAAAAAAATAAAAAGGAACATTCCAGATCTAATCATTGCCACCAGACTTAATATTTATGATGGAATTCCTCATCCTTGGGGATGGGGAGTGAAGAAGGATGGAAGCCTAGAGGTGGATCTTTCTGAGCCTGCCAATCTGATAAAAGAACTTCGGGAAGCTGGTGTGGAGATTATTAATATTGCTGTGGGCAATCCTTATTACAATTCTCATTTAGAGAGACCTTATGATTATCCCATCGCTGGCGGGTACCTGTCCGAAGAACACCCCTTGAAAACTATTTCACGAAATATAGACATAACCTGTGAAATTAGCAGGAAAGCTTCAGGGGTTCACTTCGTGGGAACAGGATTTTCATGGCTCAGGCAATTCTTCCCCAATGTGGGAGTGGCAATGGTGCAAAAGGGATGGATTAGTTTCCTGGGGGTAGGCAGAGCCGCTCTGGCCAATCCCAATTTTGCCAATGAACTGTTGAAAAATAAGGATTTAGCACCAGAAAAGCTGTGTATTACTTGTTCTTCCTGCACGCAGATGATGAAAGATGGAGACCGCGTGGGTTGCGCAGTTCGCGATTCTAAAATTTATGGACCAATATACAGAGCTGGCCGGTTAGGAAATATAGAATATGTAAAAAAATTAGCAGCAAGTTGTATGGAATGCTCTGGCCCTCCTTGTGTGGAAGGATGTCCAGCCAGGATGGATATACCAGGATTTATAGGTGCCTTTCTAGAGGGGAATATAAGAAAATCTTACAGTATAATGAAAAAACAAAATGTAATTCCAGAGACGTGTGCGTATGTTTGTCCATCTGAGGTGCTCTGCGAGGCTAAATGTACTGTAAAGATTCTAGATGGGGAGCCAGTGCCTATTTGCCAGATTCAAAAACTCGTCTCTCAAGAAGCCAGGAGAAGAGGATACACTAAACTGATCCCTGGCCGACCTACTGGGAAGAGAGTAGCAGTTATAGGTTTTGGGCCAGCAGGTATTGCTTGTAGTGCTCATCTTATAGAGCTAGGACACTCAATAACTGTATTTGAAGCATCGCAGCATAATGGGGGGGTGGTAGCTACCTATATCCCGAACCATCGAGTAGGTTACGAGGTGATACAGAAGGAAATCGAGGCTTTAGGATTTAGAAAATTAGATTTATTTGAAATAAAATACGGGAAAAAACTGGCAGAAAATTGGAATCTGGATTCCCTACTGGATGAGGGATATGATGCCGTATTCGTAGGGATAGGTCTTCAGGAACCGGTAACTTTATTCAAAAATATAAACATAAAAGGAGTGTTAGACGCTCTTACTTTCCTGACAAATTTGAAGATGCTGAAAGCATACAAGATGTGTTCTCAAATAAAGGGCCAACAGATAGCAGTAATAGGAGGAGGAGCGGCGGCGATGGATACGGCGGTAGCGGCGGCGAACTGTGGAGCTAAAGATGTCTACCTTTTGTATCGTAGATCTTTAAAACAGATGCCAGCCTGGCCGAAACAGCAGCGGGAAGCAATGGATAAGGGGGTACATTTCTTATTTTTAAGTCAGCCAGTAGAGTACATGAGTAATAAGAATAATAAGCTGTGTGGGATAAAAGTAGCTCCAGTTAGACTTGGAAATCCAGATATATCAGGACGCCGTGTTCCCGAGAAAATTCCAAATTCCGAATATATATTAAGTGTTTCTGTGTGTATCGAAGCTATAGGCCAAAAAATACCAGAAGAAGTAAAACATACGTTAAGTGGAGTGCAATTTACTACTAAAGGGTTGATAAAAGTAAGAAATGATACTTATGAAACTACTAGAAAAGGAGTATTTGCAGGTGGGGATGTTGTAAATGGGGGTGGAACCGTTGTTGGAGCAGTTTCGGAGGGTCTTAATGCCGCGATAGCGGTAGATAAGTATCTCAAAAACCGCTAAGGAGTCTGAAAATATGAAAATAAAAGCGGCTGTATTAAAAGAGTTCGATCAGTTTTTGGCAATTGAGGAGCGTGAATTAGCCTCGTTGAAGGATGGGGAGATCCTGGTAAGGATAACTGCGTCCGGGGTGTGTGGTTCTGACGTTCATATGTGGAAGGGAAAGGACCCTCGTACTCCTCTTCCTCTCATTTTAGGACATGAAGGAGTAGGAGTAGTAGAGGAGGTGAAGGGAGAAAAGAAGGATATTTTTGCAGATAAGATTAAACCAGGAGATTTTGTTATCTGGGATAGAGGTGTTACCTGTGGGAATTGCTATTTTTGCGTGGTAAAAAAAGAGCCTTCTCTATGTCCAAAGAGACAGGTTTATGGAATTATCAGGGATGGCTCGTACGCTACTCATTTAATCTTGCTTGAAAAAACGAGAATCGTTAAAATAGAGGAGAAGATTGATCCAGCTATTTTATCTCCTGCCTCCTGCTCTGGGGCTACTACTGCTCACACCATTGAGTTATGTAATATATCAGAGGGAGATACAGTCATCATTCAGGGTCCTGGTCCTATGGGTATATTTGCCCTTGCCTTTGCCCGGGAGAGGGGAGCAGATGAAATAATAGTCATAGGCACTGATGAAGATAAAGAGAGATTGAAACTTTGTTTGGAATTCGGAGCCACAAAGATATTTAATATTAATGAAACTTCCCTCGAAGAGAGATTGTCCTATATTAAAGAAGAGACCAAGGGATTGGGGGCAGATGTGGTTATTGATTGCACTGGGTCTCCTTACGCAATTAAAGAGGGACTAAAGATGACTGCTCCAGGAGGCATCTATACTCTTCCCGGAGTAGCTACTCCCGTTGGGAGTATTCCCATTAATTTTTATGAAGATGTAGCGAAGAAAAATATTAGAATTCAAGGGGTGTGGGTCAGCGATACCTCCCATCTTTATCAAGCGGTAAAGTTAGTTTTAAGTAAAAAGTATCCTTTTGAAAAGCTAATTACCCATAGGTTTAAATTAGAAGAAGCAACACGGGCATTAGAGGCAGTGGACGCCCGCAAAGCAATGAAAGCAGTACTTATGCCTTAAGAGGAGAAAAATGCAAGAATATAGCTCTGATGTACTGATAATTGGCGGTGGAGGAGCTGCTTTAAGGGCTGCCTTGGAGGCTCAAGGAGGAAATCCCAAGGCCAGGATAATTTTAGTCACTAAGGGAAAATTAGGTAAAAGCGGGGTGACGGCGACTGCTTGCTCTGATAGGATGGCTTTTCATGCCACTTTACCCTTTACCGAGCCGCAGGGTGGGGATAATTGGAGGTATCACGCCGATGATATCTACAGGATAGGAGGATATGTTTCTGATGAAGATCTTGCCCAAATTCTGGCTAAGAGTTCTGGGGAGGCTTTTGAGTATCTGGACAGTTTAGGAGTTCCCTGGGTGAAGAAAAAAGGTAGGCCTGAGCAGTTCGTTACCGATGGCTCCCAGTATGCCCGAGCCTGCTACACTGGTCCTTACACAGCCAACCACATTGAAGAGGCTCTAATAGAAAGAATAAGGAGTCGGCCGGTTAAGATATTGGAAGATATTATGGTAGTTGATTTAATATTCTCTCCTTCTAAAGATAGAGTGATAGGAGCATTTGGATTAAACAAAAAAAAGGAAATAGTTTTATTTAAGACTAAGGCAACTATTTTAGCTACGGGAGGGGCAGGAGAGACTTTTGGAATTAATGTTTATCCTGAAGGAATGACTGGAGATGGCTATGCCATGGCTTACAGGGCAGGAGCAGAGTTAGTTAACATGGAGTTTATTCAAATAGGACTTTCCTCAGTGAAGACAAAACTGGCCTGTTCTGGGAGTATGATGCGAGCTCTACCCAGACTAATCAATGACGAGGGAAAAGAGTTTCTTGCCGACTATTTTCCTCAAAAAGCTAGCTCAAAGGAAGTTTATCTTACTCTTTTTCAAAAAGGGGCAAGCTGGCCAGTATCTTTTGAGCACAAATCCCATTTAATAGATATTGCTGTTTTCAAGGAATCAAGAAAAGGTAAAAAGGTTTATCTGGATTATAGCCGTAATCCAGAAGGTTTAAAATGGGAGAAGTTGAGCGAGATAACGAATTGGTATAAAGGGGTAAAGGGAGTTAATTTATTAAAGAAAAAGAGACTTAAGAGCAGCCCCTTATTGAGATTACAAAAGATAAATCCACAGGCAGTATCCTGGCTTCAAGAAAGAGGGATAGATTTAATAAAAGGAGACAAGATAGAAATAGCTCCCTCTGCTCAGCACTTTCAGGGAGGAGTGAAAATAGGAAAAGAAGGACAAACAACGCTTAAAGGATTATATGCAGCAGGAGAATGTGCTGGAGGACA
>Ga0315533_1002018_pt1 | contig 14605 bp, 18 predicted proteins | sample SalMarSW160130MG_FD_203081 | JGI IMG/M metagenome (GOLD analysis project Ga0315533, IMG submission 203081) | Salt marsh sediment microbial communities from the Plum Island Ecosystem LTER, Massachusetts, United States - Salt Marsh Sediment SW1601-30 ...
ATATCTTTACTTTTGGCTCTATTGGTAACGAAGTGAACTCGCGATAGCTCCTGGGCTCCCATAGTGAACCCAGATATTATACTGGCAGGAACAATATACCAGATAGTGGAAGCAAAAACGTAGCAAACAGGAATAAAGCTGCGCAGAAAAAAATTCAGAGTTAGGGAACGACAGGCTCCTCTCTTATCAATATAATGTCCCCAAAAAAGATAGGAAAATATGAGAAAAATTGAAGAAAGACTCACTAGCTTTCCCATAGAAGTATTGGATATCCCCAAATAGTCAACCAGAAAAATAGGAAAGAGAGGCATAACCATAAGGTTAGCAAAACCCTGGATAAAGAAGATTGTCTGAAATAAAGCAAAAGGTCTATCTTTCTTGAATACTTCTAGAATTTCTCTGGGTAAAATTCCCTGCTTTTTTCTCTTCTGCTTTGCATTATTTTTCTGTACCTTGATTCTTCCGAAATAAGTCACAGAAAGAATACCAAACATCGCACCCAGAGGAAAAATATAACGATAGCTAAAATGGTCGAGAAGAAAACCTCCCAGGTAAGCGGTGAAAACTGCTACTAGAGCCATTTCCATCCTCACATAACCCATAGCCCTTCCCCGATAATCATCAGAGTAAATCTCCTTCATAATCCTTACATAGGCAGGACTCCCTGCTTGCTCCAGTAAGGAGTTGAGAAAGACAAGGAGAATGAAAATCCAGGGGTTGATAGCCAGAAAAGCAAATAAGATAACCGCTCTTGCTACTAGCTTTATTTTTACATACAAATCCATTTGACTAACGGCAGTAGCTGAAAGACGTGCCCAATAGAGAGTAAATAAAGCTCCCATAAAAGGGGCAGAACTAAGGAGTGCCATTTGAAAAGAACTAGCCCCTAATTTTCTGGCTATTATCGGAAAAAAGCTTGCCGAAAGACCAGCAAAAAAAGCAAAAGTAATAGCACCCAGAGACTCGTAATAATAGGCCTCTCGCATAAAAGAGGGTATTCTTCGATTGAAAAACAACTTTGTCCTCCTGAGATATAATTAAGCACAGAGTATACTCCTCTATCTTAATCCGTCAAGACCTCCTCGGAAAAGGGGACGGTTCTATTTTCTACTCTTTTTTCTACTTTCCTTCCAAGAGGACTCCTAGACATAGAATTAATCTCTTTCATAACAAAAAGAAATGATAAAAATAGAACCGTCCCCTTTTCCTATTTTTCTCTACTGACACACATTCCAAGTTCAGCGTGAGATTGCATGTGCCTTAACTGAAATTCGTGAAATGCCTCAGCTTTACGATAAGAAGGCTTTCGAGGAGGGAATCGAAGCTATCAGAGAAGATGATGAAGGAAAAACTCTTAGTTTAGCGGATATCTAAGTGAGTTATGAGGTAAGGTTAAATAGGAGAGCTACAAAAATATCTAAGGTAGAGAGGCAAAGGGGAACCAACGAAGCATACTTAGAAAAAAAGAAAATGGCAAAAAAACTAGATAAAGTCTATATAGTAGATATAGAAGCTGCCTGTTGGGAGAAGAAATCACCTGATGGACAGATGAGTGAGATTATACAGGTGGGGATAGCTAGGATTGAAGAATTGGTAATGACCGCACTCGGATACGTGTTGCCTCAAATACTATAATACTTCCCTTCTCTAGTGCTTCATGGATATTCCTCATGTTAGCAAGAAGAAGAGCCAACTGTGATTTGGGTCGTTTCTGTGGATGACGCAACAGAATAACCGAAGGTTTCTTCTCATGCCGTAATGCTAACAGCGTACCAAAGTCGGTATCTGCTGAAACTATAATGCGGTCTTCACTGAGAGCTTTCTCAAATATTTTGGTATCTGGAGCAGATTGCATTCTATAGTCTCGTACATGCACTGTATCATATCCAGCTTGTCTTAATCCCTCAGCAACAACAGGCGAAAGAGCATTATCTATTAAGAATCTCATGAGGTGCTTACCAGTGGGATTTCTCGTTCTTTTACTGCCTCGGCAGCATATTGTAAGGCCTGGCGAATATCTTCGGGCTCGAGATCGGGAAACGCCTTTAATATCTCCTCTTCACCCATTCCGTCAGCTACCATTCCTACCACCGTTGCTACCGGGATACGCAATCCTCGGATACAGAGTGCTCCTCCCATTTTGTCTGCTTCAACAGTAATACGGGCAAATTTCATCTTTGCTACCTCCCAATTAGTGAGACAATTAGTTTTTTGAGCAAGTATAAACCAAAACATTCCAGAGCATTACTATCATATACTTTTTTAGTTAAGTGTCAATTTTTCTTTTTCCAGCCTACTAACTAGATGGTATGGGAATTTCCTTTTTAGATGCAGATAAACACAGATTAAGAAACATGTTTTGAAAAAATACGCTTTGAAATTTGAATTTTTTTTATCGAAGATTTACTTTTTGTGACAGAATGATATGATGTAAGTGGCATTTCCACACGTATTCTAGGTTCAGCATAAGATTGCATGTGCCTTAGCTGAAATTCTTAAAATGCCTCAACTTTACGATAAGAAAGCTTTCAAGAGGAGAATCGAAGCTTTCAGGAAAGGAGTAGGAATAATGAGCAAAGTAACAATTAAAATTGACCTTGAGGAGTTAAAAGAGGCTATCTCTCAACTTTCCGATGACGAGAGGGAAACCCTCTTCTTCGAGCTTAATCCTGCTTGGGGAAAGGCTTTACAAAAGATGGAGCAGGAAGCTATCGGAGAAGATGATGAGGGAAAAACCCTCAGTTTAGAGGATGTCTAAGTGAGTTATGAGGTAAGGTTAAATAGGAAAGCTACAAGGCAATCTAGAAAGTTAGACCCTCACATAAAAGAGATAGTTAAAAGGAGGCTAAGGGAAGGCCTTGCTTTGGATCCTTCCAAGTATCCTCTTTTGTCTGGTGGATACTCTGGATTAAGAAGGATAGCGTTCTCTACTCCTGGAGGAGAGTTCAGAGCAGTTTATAGTGTTAGGGAAGATAAGAAAAGGGTTATTGTTGTTTTTGTGGGAAACCGGGAGAACTTTTATAAGGAGCTACAAAAATATCTAAGATAGAGAGGCAAACAAATTAAGGATTTATCCTGATTGGCAGGGAAAAAGACGCTCACTTAAAGGCCATGTGAGAGCATTTGACGAGGAAATAATAGAGGTCATCTCAAGGAATTAGAGTGTCTATATCAAGCTAATTTTATTAAGCCAGTTGTGAGGTAGAGGGATTCTTATATGGCGATTGAAAGAATTGGGGGAAAAGAAAAACGAAATGGTGACCCCATGAAAATATACCTCGAGACTACTATCGTTATTGGAGGAGGTAAACTTCCTGGCTCGGACAGATTAAAAGAATTATCCAAAAAAGGGAAGGTCAAACTTTTTATTTCCGGCTACGTATCTATGGAAGTATACCAAGGTCTAACGGAAGTATTTCGACAGAAAAATGAATTTCTAAATACTCACAAAGAGCATAATAAGGATTTTTTTGCAAAAATGAACGAGATTAGAAAGAAACAACACGAACGAGAAGTTGGATTAGAAAAAGAACTAAATTATTGGAAGAAGGATTGTAAAATAAATTACTGCAAATCAATTTGCGGGAACCTAATTGGTACCCCCCTTCCCTTCCTACTTGCCTTTGTGACCAAATTCTACGAGCATATCCACTTAGAATTATCCCGCTTAGAACAATTAGAAACCAAATACAATATTAAGGATCTCGATGCGGTTCATTTAATGGAGGCCCAATGTTCTAAGATGAATTGGTTCCTTACCGAAGACAAAGATTTTTTAAAAAAGAGGGCTAGTGGGATACCTTGGCTAACATTCAAAATTTCAAGACTCGAAAAATTCTTAAGAATTCATAATTGGTTTTGAGAAAACTAGAAATCCTGCAAGCTAATGTTATCAAGCCAGTTTTGGGATAGATGGTTCTTAGAGTGGGTGTAGATATGAAAAGTATCACAAAAGCAAAAATAGTTATGTGTCTTTTGGGGAGTTTAATGATTTGGCTAGGATTTGATGTGATTGAAATAATAGTTTTAAATCGTGAAACGATTGTGGTAGGGGTTATAGGGATTATTTTATTTATTTGGGGGGTTGCTTTAAAGGAGAGTTAAGTGAGAGGCAAAAAACTACTAATTTTCATTTTGATTTTTCTTCTGCTGTTCTCTATCCCTGGGTTTACTCTGGATTTTCTTTATCCGGCGAAAGTGGAGCGGGTAATGGACGGAGACACGATAGTAGTTAGCCTGACACTTGGACTTGACGTCGTATTAGAACACCAACGGATTGGATTCTACGACATAGATGCCGAGAGCTCAAAGGAGAACAAACAGAGAAGGGGCTGGAAGCAAAGAAATATCTTGAGGAGAGATTGAAGGAGGGGAATATAGAAATAGAGATAAGACCAGAATGGGGAAAGGGAAAGTGCGGACGCTGGCTTGGTATTGTCTACGTGGGTGGAGTGAATGTCAACGTTGAGCTGATGGAGAAGGGACACGCAGTAAAGTATGAGGAAGGAGAGAATTAAATGAAAGACAAGAAGATGACAAAATTAGAAAGAATCAAAGAATACGATAGGCTTATGAAAATCCTCTATGATGAGTTGGCAATAGCTATAAACAATCCAGCGCAAAAGCATTATCACGTAGGTATCCAGTATGTTCGTAATTATCAAGAGACAATAAAATTTATCAAAGATTATCCTAAGTGGTATCACGAGCAATATGATTTATCTCTACTCAATAAGGAAATAAAGGATTTGTCCGAAAGTGATTTAGAAAATTGGCAAGTAAAAATTACGGAAGTAAGAGGGTCTTTGTCAGGTATTGAAAAAGAGATTAGCGATTGACAAGAAAAAAAACGCTCATTTAGAAGCCGTTTTAGAGCCTTTGACGAGGAAATGCATTACAGGTCATCTTGGAGGGTCAGGGTGTCTGAATCAAGCTAATTTTATCAAGCCAGTTGTGGGAAATAAGTAAAAAGGGGACGGTTCTAATAAAAAGGGTAATAAAAAGGGGACGGTTCTAATAAAAAGGGGACGGTTCTATTTTCTAAAAATAGAACCGTCCCCTTTATACCCTTTCCGAGCATATGGTATATCGTAAAAGAGAAATCGAATTTGACATTGAGCGCAGATTCGCTATCATACATACAAACTATTCAGGAGGTTTTCTAAATGGGATGGGGATTTGAAAAGGAAAAATTGGATGAGACAAAAATAGCTAAATTAAAAGAGATGGGAAGACTGGCTCGGGGAGATATCTTAAAGATGACCACCCTGGCTAAATCAGGTCATCCGGGAGGGTCAATGTCCAGTATAGACATTTATCTGGTTTTATATTTTTGTGCCAATATAGAGCCAGAGAATCCTTACTATCCTGAGCGTGACCGTATTGTAGTGAGTCATGGGCACACCTCCCCTGGAGCATATGCTGCCCTGGCTCAGCGAGGCTTTTTCGATAGAGACAGAGTTATTGCTGAGTTCAGAAAAGCAGGAACCATCTTTGAAGGGCATATAGAACGAGGAGTTCCTGGTGTGGAATGGGACAGTGGGAATCTTGGCCAGGGACTATCTGCTGGCTGTGGCTTTGCCCTGGCAGCAAGACTCCGTAATGGAAACTACCAGGTTTTTGTAGCTATGGGAGATGGTGAACAATCAAAGGGTCAAATAAGTGAAGCCAGACGATTGGCCAAAAAATTTCAATTAAATAATATTACGGTAATCATTGATTGTAACCGCCTGCAGCTTAGCGGCTCCTTAGAAAAAATTATGCCCCAAAACATCAAGGCGAATTATCTGGCTGACGGATGGGACATTCTGGAGATTGATGGTCATAATTACCAGGAGATATACCAGGCTTTACGGGAAGCAGTGAATAATAAAAACTCACCGGTGGCTATCATGGCTCAAACTAGTATGGGAAAAGGGATATCTTTCATGGAGGATAAGTTCGAATTCCATGGCATGCCTCTCTCCTTTGACCAATATAAAGCTGCCTTACCAGAACTCGGTTTCGATAACAACTTAGACGAATACTTCACTCAAATGGACGAAAAAAGAAAAAAAAATCCAGGAGAAACAAGTAGCGGAGAAAGAATCGTAAAAAAGATAAATATTCTTACCGGCAAGCCTCACACTTACACGCAAAAAGAGAAAATTGATAACCGAAGTGCTTTTGGGAATGCCCTGGAAGACCTGGGCAAACTTAACCTATCTCATCAAAGCTCCACCCCTATTGCAGTGCTTGACTGTGACTTGATAGGTTCGGTGAAGACAGGCAAATTTGCTGCTGCTTATCCAGAGTATTTCTTTCAAGTAGGAATCCAGGAGCATAACGCAGCTACAGTAGCCGGAGCTCTCTCCGTTGAAGGTATAGTCACTTTCTTTGCTGATTTTGGCGTCTTTGGAGTTGATGAGACTTATAACCAACAACGACTGAACGATATAAACCAAACCAACCTGAAGCTTATCTGCACCCATAATGGAATTGAGGTTGGCCAGGACGGAAAAACTCACCAATGTATAGACTATATAGGGATAATCAATAACCTTTATGGATACAAGATTATTATTCCTGCTGACCCCAACCAGACTGACCGAGTTATCCGTTATATAGCCAGCGTATGGGGTAACTTTTTCGTAGGAATGGGGCGTTCCTCAGGGCCAGTAATCCTTACTGAAAATGGCAGGCCATTCTTTGGAGACGGCTATCAATTCTGTTATGGAAAAGCAGATAAAGTGCGTGAAGGTAATCAAGCAGCCATTATTTCTATGGGAGGGATGCTTAGTTATGCTATCCAGGCCTCAGAAATTTTGAAGAAAAAAGGATATCAGGTACAGGTGATAAATGTATCCTGTCTCACCGATTTAGATAAAGAGAGACTAAAAGAAGCCGCTCAAACAGGAGTAATAGTCACCTACGAAGACCACAATATCAATACTGGACTGGGAAGTGTAGTGGCCAATTTCCTTGCTGAAAATTCTTTCAATCCTCATTTTAAAAAGATGGGGGCAAAGGCTTACGCTGGCTCAGGCGCACCAGAGGAGCTCTTCAGAATGCAAGGATTGGATGTTGACTCTCTGGTGAAAAATGTGATTAAGCTCATTGATAGTCGTTAGTGAATGGTGAGTAGTCAATTGGTGAGTGGCGCCCTCTCCCCTAGTTTTGTTTATTGTTCATTGTTCGTAGTTCATCGAATTTCGTATGTCGAAAAGAAAAGACGTGTATTGCGTTGTGTGGTTCAGAGCCTTTCACGATATACGATATAGGCAATACAATATTGTTCTGAGGCATGGTCCTGCACACTTCTCTCCTTGATCTTACCTCTTTTACTTTTTCAAGTAATAATTCCGGTTATATTTTTCCATTAAAAAACGTGCAGTATCATTATAGCCAAGAGAACTAGTAAATTGACATTCTCTCGCGCTGGAAGTAGGATATGATTATAATGAATAAGTTGATAGCTGTTGTTGATGACGAACCGGATATCGTTGAGCTTATAACTCATCACTTAAAGAAAGAGGGTTTTAAGGTGAGGGAGTTTTATGATGGAGAAGGTTTCCTTGCCTTTATCAAGAATACCATTCCCGACCTTGTGATCCTGGATTTAATGTTACCAGGAATAGATGGATTGGAAGTTTGTCGAACCCTTAGGAGGAGCGAAAAAACATCCCCTATTCCTATTATAATGCTTACGGCCAAAGGCACAGAAACCGATATAGTTGTAGGCCTGGAATTGGGAGCAGATGACTATATAGTAAAACCTTTCAGTCCCAGAGAGCTTATAGCCCGGGTAAAGGCTATCCTGAGAAGAGCACAGCCTGCAAAAAAGACAAAGTTATTTAAAGTAGGAGATTTAGTATTGGATTTAACAAAATATGAGGTAAGAGTGAAGAATAAGAAAGTTGACCTTACTACAACAGAATTCAGAGTTTTAGCTATTCTTTCTGAAAAGCCCGGATGGGTTCTTACCAGAAATCAACTTCTCGATGATTTATGGGAGGACGAGAAGGTTGTTTTAGATAGAACTATCGATGTCCATATCAGAAACTTAAGGGAAAAATTAGGAGAGACAGGTAAATTAATTAAGACTATCCGGGGAATTGGCTATAAAATAGAGGAATGAATATGCCTAGATGGGGGATAATGTGGAAACATTACTTTTATTATCTTCTAATTATTGTTTTATTAGTTCCTTCCCTAATCTTCTTTGCTTCAAGAGAAATAGAGAGACATTATCTTAAGACAATAGAGACTAATCTTAAGCATCAGGCGGAATTAACTGAAGAACTTCTCGAAAACCTCTTGCCTTATGGAGAAACAAGACAAATTGATGCGCTTGCTAAAAGGATAGGAAAGCGTATAGAAACCAGAATTACAGTCATCGGATTAGATGGACAGGTTCTGGGAGACTCTGGAAATGACCCCCAAAAGATGGAAAACCACCTGACCAGACCAGAAATCCAACAAGCCTTAAAGGAGGGAATGGGAAAGAGCATTCGGTATAGCACTACCTTAAAGGAGGCAATGCTGTATATAGCATTGCCGACGAGAAAGAATGGGAATATTACGGGAGTTATTAGAGCCAGCTTTCCGCTTGGTCAAATAAGAGCACTTATATGGGATGTAAATAGCAAGATTCTCTATCTCACCCTTATTTTAGCAATTTTCGTTCTTCTATTGTCCTTCCTCTCGGCAAAATCAATCACAAAACCGGTTAAGGAAATGGCCCTTGCGGCTAAGAAAATAGCTAAGGGAAATTTTGACACCGTACTATCCATAAAGACTAAGGATGAAATAGGGGAACTTTCCTTTTCTCTCAATCAAATGGCTCAGGAACTTCGAAGATTATTTACTACTCTTACCTTAGAAAGAGAGGGGCTTCAAAAAATCCTTTGGGCAATGGTTGAGGGAGTAGTTGTATTGGACTCCCAGAAGAGGATTATCCTCGCCAATGAGAGTTTTAAAGAGATGTTTGGTTTCTCCTCTCAATCTATCAGGGGTAAACCTTATTGGGAAATATTAAGGAATATAGACATTGAGAGGTTAATAGATAAAGCTCTTAGCAGTGGAAAAACAGAAGCTTCAGAAATTCGATATCAAAACAGAGTTTACCTGGGAAATGCTACCCTGTTATCCAGAGCAAAGGGGAAAGAAGTCCTTATTGTCTTCCATGACATCACCGAAATTAAACAACTGGAAAGAGTAAAGGCAGATTTTGTTGCCAATGTATCCCATGAACTACGAACACCACTTACCGCTATCAGGGGCTTCGTAGAAACCTTAGAGGAAGAGACGAGTGAAAAGCAGCAGCATTTTTTAAAAATTATTAAGAAACATACAGACCGTTTGATCAACCTTGTCTCTGATTTACTTTTGCTCTCCAAAATAGAGGAAAGAGGAAAAGAGTTAGAAATGGAGGATGTCAACTTAAAGGAAGTGATCAGGGATGTTTTAAAAATTTTTGAAAACAAATTGAAGGGAAAGAACCTGAAATCGGAACTTACTGCACCCGATAGGCTTCCCTTAATAAAGGCAGATTCCTTCCTTATGGAGCAGTTATTTATAAATCTTATAGATAATGCAGTAAAATATACAAAAGGAGGAGAAGTGAAAGTAGAGATTTTCCCTCAAAACCAGAAGATAGAAATTAGAGTCTCTGACACGGGCATAGGAATACCAGAAAAACATATTAATAGGATATTCGAACGATTTTATGTAGCTGATAAAGCTCGCTCAAGACAGGTCGGTGGAACAGGATTAGGCCTTTCTATAGTAAAACATATTGTTCTTCTGCACAACGGAGAAATATCCGTTGATAGCAAAATAGGCAGGGGAACTACCTTTACCATTATCCTTCCTGTTTAATCCCCCTTTTTTTTTCTTAATCCTGAGCTAACACACTCCTTATATTTCCCTACTTAATAAAAAATTAACATTTTCCTTATACAGAGTTAACAATGATATTGTAAAATACTGTAAAATAAAAGGACGTGGGAAAACAAAAATTATCTACGTCCGAAAAGGAGAAAAGGATGAAGACAAGAAAATGGTGGGGACCTATAGTTCTCACAGCGGTGCTGGTAATGGCCACACAGATTTGTATCTGTGGACTGGCCGGGGCAAAAGAAGAGAGTCGTCTCTCTATGCAGGGCTCAACCACTGTTCTTCCTATAGCTCAGTTAGCAGCTGAGGAGTATATGGACCTGGCTGATATGGGTCTTTTGCCAGAGGCGGATATTACCGTTCGAGGCGGAGGTTCAGGAGTAGGTATTGCTGCTCTTCTTGACGGGACCATAGATGTTGCTAATGTCTCAAGGCCGATAAAGTCCAAAGAAGTTGAAAGAGCAAAGACAAAGGGAATTGAGCCATTCGCTACAGTGATAGCTAAAGATGGGATTGCCGTGATTGTTCATCCATCTAATTCAGTAAAGGGATTCAGTTTGGAGGACCTTAAAGCGATTTATACCGGCCAAATAAGCAAATGGAACAAGGTAGGTGGACAAGCAAAGCCTATAGTAGTTATCTCCCGGGATACCGCTTCAGGAACTTTTGAAACCTTTAACAAACTTGCCCTGAAGAAAGAGAAGGTAAGGGATGATGCCCTTATGCTTGCTTCAAATCAGGCAGTTGCCAGCACGGTAGCTAAGACACCGGGGGCAATAGGATATATTGGTCTGGGTTATTTATCTGATAAAGTAAAAGCATTGGAGATTGACGAAGTAGAGCCCTCCCAGAAAACAGTAGTCAGTGGGGAATATGCACTCTCCCGTCCACTCTTTATGTACACCAATGGAAAACCCAAGGGTTTAGTCAAGAAATTTATAGATTTTGTGCTTTCCCTGGCTGGTCAGAGAATCGTCGAGGATTTAGGTTTTGTTCCTTTAAGGTAAGTTACACCTGGCGGGAGGAATCTTTAGCTTCCTCCCGTCTCTCACTTTCTTCCTTCTAAAAATTAACACATTCTTAACAATTTCTTTATATTCCCTTAACAATTAAGTTCTATTATAAAAATAGTATGAAAAAGAATTTTATTGAGAAGTTGCTTCCTATATTCGCTTCACTATCCTGTCTATTTCTTCTGGGTATAGTCCTTACCTTATTTACCGAAGGATTGCCAGCATTTAAAACTGTGGGGTTTTTTGAATTTATTTTCGGCAAATCTTGGCATCCTACCCATGAGCCTCCGGAATTTGGAATATTATCACTTATCCTGGCTTCTATGGGAGTGACCATCTTAGCCCTGAGTATTGCTATCCCTCTTAGTCTTGGGTCTGCCATATATATAGCCGAACTAGCCTCACCCAGGATGAAGGAAATCTTGAAGCCGATAATAGAACTCTTGGCAGGGATACCTTCGGTAGTTTATGGTTTATTCGGTATGATTTTCCTCGCTCCTCTAGTCCAGAACATATTTGATTTACCTACTGGCTTAACCTGGCTTACTGCTTCCATAATTCTGGGTATTATGGTAGTCCCCACTATCACCAGTCTTGCTGAAGATGCTATTTCGGCTGTATCGAGGGATATGAGAGAAGCTTCATTTGCCCTGGGAGCGACCAAGTGGGAGACAATTATCAGGGTGGTGGTTCCAGGTGCCTCCTCAGGCATAATCACGGCGATTATTTTAGGGATGGGAAGAGCGGTAGGAGAAACAATGACTGTTTTAATGGTTGCTGGAGGAGCAATTATGCTCCCTAAGTCCATTTTTCAGCCGATCCGTCCAATGACAGCAACGATTGCTGCTGAAATGGGAGAAGCACCGATGGGTAGTGCTCATTATCATGCTCTTTTTGCCATTGCTCTGGTTCTCTTTTCTATAACTTTAGTCCTTAATCTTTTGGCTGACCAGCTATCTTCCAGGAAAAAATGATGAGAAGGCTTAAACAAACATTTGGTTTTACCCTCTTAAGACTTTCAGTCTTTATTGTTTTTCTTTCTCTCCTCTCCCTGGTTGTGTTTATTTCTCTAAAAGGGTTCAAAGTGCTGAGTCTATCTTTCCTTCTAGAATTTCCCCGAAGAGGAATGACCAAAGGAGGAATATTCCCGGCCATTATAGGGACTTTTCTCTTGTCTACAGGAGCTATTCTATTCGCCTTACCCTTAGGGGTTCTGGCGGCAGTCTATTTGAAGGAGTATGCCGGGGCAAGAAAGTGGGTAAAAATAATAAGGATTGGCATCAATAATCTAGCTGGTGTTCCCTCAGTAGTCTTTGGACTTTTTGGACTAGCTATATTTGTCAAACTCTTTGGTTTTGGTGTCTCGGTGCTTTCAGGTTCACTTACTCTGGGAATACTCATTCTACCGGTAATAATAAGAGCATCTGAGGAGGCTATTAACTCGGTTCCTTCTTCTTTTAAAGAAGCCTCTTTTGCCTTAGGGGCAACGAAGTGGCAAACAATAAGAAAAGTAGTTTTACCCACCGCCCTGCCTGGAATTCTAACTGGCGCTATCTTGAGTATAGGTCGAGCTGCAGGAGAGACAGCACCCATTCTCTTTACTGCTGCCACTTTTTACACTCGCCATCTTCCCGAATCTCCCTTTAGGGAAGTTATGGCACTTCCTTATCATATCTATGCCCTGATAACCGAGGGGACAAAACCCGAGTTTCAAGTTCCTATTGCTTATGGAACTGCCCTGGTGCTACTTCTCTTGGTTTTTGCTGTAAACTTTGTCGCTATAATTATAAGATTCCGAATGAGAAGGAAAAGGAAATGGTGAACAAGATAGTCATAAAAGACTTAAATCTTTGCTTTGCAAAAAACCATGTACTGAAGAATATAGATATCTCCATTCCGGAGAAACTGATAACAGCCATTATGGGACCTTCTGGATGTGGAAAGTCTACTTTTCTTCGTTGTCTCAATCGAATGAACGATTTAATTAAGAGGACTAAAATTTCCGGTAGTGTTCTCATAGACGAAAAGGATATTTATAGCGATAGTATAGATATTTTTGATTTACGTAAGAAAGTAGGCATGGTATTTCAAAAGCCAAATCCTTTCCCTAAGTCAATATTTGAAAACGTAGCCTATGGGCTTAAGATTCATGGGACAAAAGATAAAGGAACAATCTCTGAAAAAGTGGAGAAAGCTCTGCGGGATGCCAATCTCTGGGATGAAGTAAAAGACAGGCTTTCTTCATCAGCATTTGATCTATCCGGCGGTCAGCAGCAAAGACTCTGCATAGCCAGGGCTTTAGCGGTAGAACCTGAGATTGTTTTGTTTGACGAGCCTGCCTCTGCTCTGGATCCTATTTCTTCGTCCAAGCTTGAGGAGTTACTTGAGGAGCTAAAGAAAAATTACACCATTGTTATAGTTACCCATAACCTGCAACAGGCAGCAAGAATATCTGATTGGACAGCATTTTAAATGCTAGGAGAGCTCGTCGAATTTAATAAAACAGAAAAAATATTTACTGCCCCTCAGGACAAACGAACAGAAAACTATTTAACAGGTAAATTTGGATAAGGAGAATAAGATGTTAGAACAAAAAATTATCGAACTCAAGGAAAAGCTTTTTGTTATGGCTTCTCTGGTGGAATCAATGCTGGAAAAAAGTATAGACTCACTTGTTAACAAAGATGAGGAGCTTGCCAGGGAGGTCATTAACAAAGATGAACCAAAAGCTAATGATTTAGAAATAGAAATAGAGGACTCTGGTATAAAGCTCATAGCTTTATACCAACCAGAAGCTTTTTTCCTGCGGGTTATAGTAGCTACAATCAAAATAAATAATGACCTGGAGAGAACAGGGGACCATGCAGTTAATATTGCTGAGAGTGCACTCTATCTAATTCCCAGACCCCTGGTTAAACCCTTAGTTGACCTTCCGAGAATGGGCAAAAGTGCAAGGGAAATGTTGAAGAAAAGCCTTGATTCCTTTGCCGGAAAAGATGTAAACCTGGCAATTCTGGTCTGTAAAAAAGACGAAGAAGCTGATTTGCTCCGAGACCAGGTTATCAGAGAGCTCATCACTTATATGATAAGCGATCCCTCAACCATAGAGCGGTCTATTCAATTGATTTCCATAGCCAAAAACTTAGAACGAGTGGCAGATTTAGCAACTAACATTGCCGAAGATGTCGTTTTTACTGTAAAAGGTGAGGTTATAAAACATCATAGAGGAGAAAAGAAGTAATAATTCCTATTATGTTCCATTAAGAAACGTGTAGTATCATTATAGCCAAAAGAAGGTTTTCCTTGACAAAGTGTAAGACAAGAATATAATTTATACTAAAGAGTAGAAAAGAGATTATTCTCCGAAAAACAAAAGGAGGAAATACCTTTAAGCAAGACAATAGGCTGAGAGAAGCTAGCTCTAAAACTAAAGAGAGAGCTATCCTGGTTGCATTAGAAGGAAGGAAATCTCAGGAGTGGACAGTAGCAGATTCCCTGGAAGAACTAACTCGCCTTGCTGAAACAACAGAAACAGAAGTTGTGACTAAAATTGTCCAGAATCGTTCTCTTCCGGATAAGACTTTCTATGTTGGAAAAGGAAAAGTAGATGAACTACTTAATTTATCCCGAGAGACAAAAGCAGACTTAATTATTTTTGATGATGAGCTTACTCCCACCCAACAGCGCAATTTAGAAGAAAAGATAAGGGTAAAAAT
>Ga0315533_1002029_pt1 | contig 14541 bp, 7 predicted proteins | sample SalMarSW160130MG_FD_203081 | JGI IMG/M metagenome (GOLD analysis project Ga0315533, IMG submission 203081) | Salt marsh sediment microbial communities from the Plum Island Ecosystem LTER, Massachusetts, United States - Salt Marsh Sediment SW1601-30 ...
ATCCTGGCTCCATAAAGTCCTTGCGGGACATCTGTAAACAAAATAACTGGAGTGGCTGATATGAACAGACAGGGCAAGCGACAGAGAACAGACGACAGAGGACAGAGGACAGAGAACAAAATTCTGTCTTCCGTCTTCTTGGTGATTGTGATAGTAGGTATGGTTGCGTTATTTCTCTGGAGCAAAGGCACTCCAAAAGAAACCTTCGCCCAATCCTCCAAGGTTGTTTTTCGCTCTTTACTTGCTGACAGAGGGTGGTACCCAGCCGATGCGAACGTCCTTAATAGGCAAATCGAGAGCTTCTTCCAGAAAGCCGATGTTAAGCCAATAGATAACGCTATTGCTGTTATCCTTCCTCATGCCGGATACGCTTACTCAGGCCAAACCGCAGCCAGTGCGCTGAAAACCATCGACAGGAAATATAAACGAATCGTCGTCATTGGCCCAACCCATCGCCTTCCTATGGAAGAGATACTGAGTGTGCCGAGAGTAACACATTATGAAACGCCGCTGGGGCAGATACCACTGGATGTGGAATTTATAAACAATCTTCTCAAATATCCGGTGTTTCAAAACGTACCGTACGCACACCAATATGAACATAGCGTCCAGATAGAGCTGCCGTTATTGCAGCACTGCCAGAAGGATTTCACGGTAGTTCCGATTGTGGCCGGCCAATGCTCATTAGGAACAATTCAAAAAGCTGGCCGGATTCTGAAAGGTCTGGTTGACGCCGACACGCTTGTTGTTGCAAGCTCGGATTTTGTGCATTATGGCCGTCAGCACCGCTATGTACCGTTTACGGAAAATATTCCGGAACGGATAAAAGAGCTTGATATGGGGGCATACGAGCATATAGCAAAACGAGACTGCAAGGGTTTTGTGGAATATATTCAGCGAACGAAAGCAACGATATGCGGTTATGTACCCATAGCAATACTACTTTCGATGCTGGATGAAGGCGTCAAGTCAGAGATGATACAATATACTACGTCCGGTCAGCTAATGAATGACTTTAGTAATTCCGTCAGTTACTTATCCGTTGTCTTTTCAGGAGCATGGCCAAACCTGCCGGAAATAGAAACGCAGACTTCAACGAGCTCAGCCGAGTCGGAAATTAACCCCAAATTGTCTGAAGAAGACAAAAAACAACTTCTGACTTTAGCACGCGGAACGATAAGTTACGCTCTGCAAAACAAGCGAGTACCACAGGCATCCGAATTGGGCGTTGCAGTCAGCGATGCAATGAGCAATCCCCGTGCGGCTTTTGTGACGCTCACAAAAAGTGGCCGGCTGAGAGGCTGTATAGGTGACATCTTTCCGCAGCGGCCTTTGTATAAATCAATTATTCTAAATGCTATTAACGCCAGCTTGAACGATAGACGTTTCTCTCCGGTGACAGAAGCTGAGTGCAAAGACATCAAAATCGAGATATCTGCGCTGACATCGCCGCAACCAATCGACTCATATAACAAAATCCGAATCGGCACAGATGGCGTCGTATTAAATAAAGATGGCTGCTCGGCTGTGTTTTTACCTCAGGTAGCACCCGAACATGGCTGGGACCTTAATCAAATGCTCACCCAGTTGTCACTAAAAGCTGGCTTACCTCCGGATGCCTGGAAAGAAGGTGCGAGCTTCTTGGTGTTCCAGGCGGATGTTTTTGGTGAAGAGGGATGAGAATGTCTCGCGCCTTTTTGATATTCAGCTATGGCCTATTTACCATTGCCGCCCAGTCACTGCTTTTCCGGGAATTCATCACCACCTTTGAAGGCAACGACATAAGCGTCGGGATTTTCTTCAGCTCATGGTTTTTGTGGGTCGCCCTGGGAGCAGCGCTTGTTTATAGAACTAAAACCTTCGCTGAAAAGTTGCTCAAAAATATAGAATTTCTACTTTTAGCATTTCTGCCGGCCTTTATCCTGGAGTGGATATTGATTGTCCAGGCTCGTGAGCTTGCAGGCGTCGAATCCTACACGCTATTGTCTATACGGGCTATTTTGCTGTTATCATTGGTGATTAATGCACCGGTCAGCATTATCACAGGGATGTTGTTTCCTATTGCCTGTCGATGGCTGCACCCCGTTAGAAACCCTATAACATCAGATAATCCTGATCGAAAAGATATGTTTTCTAACGGGGTAAAGAAGCATGGGGACTCTGCTGTCTCCCGGGTGTACATTATTGAAGCTGCTGGCAGTTTTCTCGGCGGTACCGGAGCAACAATACTTCTCGGATTGGGCATAAGCTCAGCAAGAATTTTCTTTATATTGGCTTTTGTTCTTTCTTTGTCAGTAGTATGGGTTCAACTCATCAAGACGCGAAGATGGGCTTGGATTTTTGTGCCGGTACTTATTTTAGTTTCTCTCATCGCTGGGGCTGATAATTATTTGTCCCAGCAGATACGAATAATAAAATGGAACAAGTTACTTGCCGAGGGCCAGCTCAAAGGCTCTTTCCAAACGGCACAGGCTGAGTACCTTTACGGAGACTATCAGGGCCAATGGGTAGCTATTCGAGAAGGTAGCACTTGCGAAGTATTACCCGATTACGAATCAGCCGGGCGAATTGCAGCTATTAGTCTGTGCCAAAAGCCCGATGCCAGAAGAATTCTGGTCATCGGCTCAGGATTAAGCCTTTGTCGACAATTCCTGTGTTTACCGCAGATTGAAATCGTAACCTGGGCACATTGTGATAATGAATACGTGCAGGAGATTAATAAATTTATCCCAGCGGAGTTCAGAATTAATGACAAGCGATTCAACGCTGAAGCATCAGATATTCGGTCGGTGTTAGCTGAGAAAAGATTATATCCCGTCCTGAGCCGGGTCGAAGGATATGACATAGTAATCATAAATCTGCCCGACGCAACCAGCTCGGTTTTGAATCGCTATTACACGCTTGAATTCTACAGCCGGATCAAAGAGGCGCTGCGGCCCAATGGCATATTGGCGATACGCGTAGCGGGCGGAGAAAATATCATGGGCACCGAGCTAATCAACCTCGGTGCCTCGACAAAATTGACACTGGCGAATGTTTTCTCGCAGCTTGTTTTAACGCCTGGTGATGACACCTGGTTTATTGCATCCGATTCTGAAAACCTTACCGGCCAGCCCGGCACTTTGCGAGACCGCTTCGCAGCGATAGATGGTGGAGCCGATATTTTCCCTCCGCAGGCTCTACTTTCGGTCTATTTGCCGGACCGAGCTACTACTGCTCTGGAGAACTATGCGGGCGCGGATTTACCTGAAAGCCTGTTGATTAATCGTGATTCCAGGCCTCTAACACAGCTATACAGCTTATTGCTGACCGCAAAGCAATCCGGAGCACCGGTTACAAAGTTAGTTAAGTACCTGGCCTTAGCCGGCCCACTTATTTTTATTGTCCCCATTTTAGTTTTTGTAGTTTTACGAGCCATATATGTTTCTCAATATCGGTTCCTCACTGTTCGAGAATCAAACATCGAGCATCAAGCATCGAGTTTCGACAGTTCGTTTCTGATCTTCTCGGCGGGCCTGGTGGGAATAGGAGTGGTAATCGTCCTGATGTACCTGTATCAAACGCGTTTCGGCTCGTTATATCTGTACATCGGGATTATTTCTTCTTTGTTTATGGTGGGCCTGACCGCCGGTGCTGCTCTAATCTCGTATATCATTTCACGTTGCAAGCCTCACGCTTTGCTATTATTTATGGTGATAATCGCACATGCACTAATCTTAGCTACCATTGCTTTCTGGCCAAGTCAGTATTGGACACACCTGAGTTTTGCGATTGTATTTATATTGTGTGGTTTATTTGCCGGCTGCTATTTTCCCTTAGTAGCTAAGCTACTCAGCTTGTGCCGCTCTGGCAGCGGTTCTGCTTTTGAGACGGGTCAAATCGGCAGCAAGCTCGAAACCGCCGACCACATCGGTGCCTCGGTGGGCGGATTACTTACCGGCCTTGCGCTTGTACCTGTGCTTGGTACAAATGTAACTCTTTTTGTATTTATCCTGCTTCTTTTGGCTAATGTCCCGCTCGTAGCATTCAGAGCGTATAAGGTGGCAGGTTTCGGATTTGAAATTCCAGATATCAAATTTCAATTGCGCAGGCTTGGCTACGTTTTATTTGGCATTGGTGCTACAGTTATCCTGTGCTCGAATCTGCTGGCTACCGTTAGCGCAAGACTGACTCCGTCGCTTTCACAGCATTCGGCTCAAGCACTTGCCGGCGATTTGCGTCTCGAACAGTCCACAGGATCCCTTTCGGGAAAATCAGCAGCTCTTAGTGACGGTACTCGAAATATTAATTATTTCAGGGTTTCTGACGCCAACAATCAACTGACCGGTTATATTTTTAGCTCTGAAGACCTGGCGCCGCAAGTACGTGGCTTCGGCGGAAAGATGAATCTTGCTGTCTATGTGGACCCTAACGGTACGCTAATTGACTTCCACATAATACGGTCGAACGAAACTCCAGCGTATCTTAAGATGCTTAGACAATGGCGCGAGCTTCTAATTGGCCGTCATCTTTTTGGGACTCAACCGTTCGCCGATGTCCATGCGGTAACCGGCGCGACCATAAGCTCTAAAGCGATCCTTGCGGTACTTGAGGCATCAGGCCAGAGATTTGCGACGCAAATTCTTAACAAATCTCTTCAACCGCAATCGAAAGAGCAAACTCACTGGGCCAACTATCTGCCGGACGCATACGGAATATATCTGATGGCTGCTTTTGTGCTTGCCTTGATTGTCTCTTATCGTGGCGGATTTTGGAGCAGGCTGGCCGTGCTTGTGCTTACTCTCGTCTTCGGCGGTATCGTTTTGAATGCCCAGTATTCCAGCGAACAAATATCCTCCATATTGTCTTTGCATGTCCCTGCTGTAGGATTTTCCGGCGCGTTTTTGTTATTAGTCGCAATACCACTTTCAGTAATAATCTTCGGCAATATTTATTGCGGCTACATCTGTCCTTTTGGAGCCGCACAGGAACTACTCAGCTATATTGTTCCCAAGAGATTTAAATGCCAATTAACTATCGAAACGATGCAAAAGGCAAGATTTTTCAAATATGTGGTTCTGTTCGTTTTAATAATTATATTTTTTGTCTCCAGAAACCGAACGACACTCGTATCAGACCCCCTCATTTCATTTTTCAATTTGAAATTTTGGTCGTTTATGAGCAGCTCAATGCTGGTTATTGCAATGATAGTTTTGATAGGCTCACTTTTTTATACTCGGTTCTGGTGCCGTTATTTGTGCCCGACGGGGGCTTTCCTATCGCTGCTCAATAACATTGTTTTGTTAAGACACTTTTTGCCGCCAAAAAGATTCGCAAAGTGTGAATTCGGCCTTACCGCCAGGGACAATACTGATTGCATATACTGTGACAGGTGCCGATACAGAAGACAGAAGACAGAAGACAGAAGACAGAATGTTGTGGCGCAATACGCAATACGCAAGACTCAATATGTAAATCCCATCGGACTTTTTTCCCACTATTGGATTCGACAAGCTCACCACAAGTTTGTAGCTGTTGTGTTTATAGTAGCGACATTCGTCTCGGCTGTTTCTATAAACAGGTTCCTGCAGGTCATTCCTGCCGGCCTTAGCCAGCCAGCCGTCTCTGTATCTTCCGGAGGCCAGCCAAGAGATGTCGATTTGCAGCGTGTTCGTACCATGATTGAGCAGAAAAGGCTTTCCGACCGGGAAGCTGAGTTCTACAAATCTCTCGAACCAACTCAAGACAGCAAGACAGAGTAACAATCTTCGGACAAGTTTCTGTTGCTCACCGTTGGGGTTAGGCCGCATTTCTTACGGGCACGGTTAAAAAGGCTCCTTTGAGCGGTATAAATCCTTTACCCGCCTTCGCAGAAAGCCACGGGCTATGCTCCCTTGGGCTCCAAATTGAATCGTTCAACGGGAAACTCAGGGATGCCCCTTTTAGTTCATGACGTTTTGTATTTAGTGAAGCCTGCCTTCGCCGAAGCGGCTACGCGCAGGCAGGCTCGCCCGCCAGCGGTCAGGGGTGGCAAAAGTTCTTGTGAAACGATGGCAATTGGGGTATAATAATTGGTAATTGGTAACTGGTAACTGGTAACTGGTAACTGGTGATTTGTAATTTAAATAACTATTTAACCATTCACCATTTAACCAATAAGCATTGCCGGAACTTGTGGTGAGCTTGTCGAATCCATCAGATCGAATGTTTAGGAAAAAAGAGGGATGAAAAATGCAAAAGAGAAAAATAGTTAATGCAAAAAAGTGCGTTTCAGGGGTAGCTTTAGCGGTACTAACAGTGACAATCTGTTTCGCATCAGGCGGATGTGGTGAGGAAATGGCCCGACTTGAGCAAAACCAGGTCGAATTGCAGCAATTATTCCAGCTCAATACTCAACTGATGACCGACAATATGAAACGCATTAATGACAGGCAGAGCCAGCTGCATGTCGCAGTAGAAGATGTGCAGAATGGCAGCAAGAGACAAACTAATGATATAATCGCTGCAATTGGGCAGGAGCAGGCCGCGATGCAGGACACGCTGCAAATACATCACCAGCGGCTGAACAACTCTATAGTCGGGATCGAACGTAATCAGAGTGTATTGCAAGGCGGGATTGAAGGTCTGAACACGAGTGTCTCGCGAGTGAATGAAAGTGTAGTCGGCCACGAAAAGAATGTAATGCAACTGCAGCAAAGTTTTCAGAACAACAATAAAGAAATGGCTAACGTTATGGATGTAATCGGCCAGAGACAGCTTAGATCTGAAGAGAGAATTCAGGGTAACATCCAGGCGATAGTCGGTACACTAAAAGATGTCCAGCAGAACCAGGCCAGAGCGCAGGAGCAGATCACAGCTATGCAGGATAAGAACCAACAAAACAATAGCAAAATGATAGCTGTTCTTGAGCAGATGAAAGTCACGCTTTCGCAAATTCAAGCACAAATTAGGCCAGCAGTAGCGGCGAAAAGCGCATCTTCTTCAAAGATTAACAAATAAGCTCGTGCTGCGTAGCGAAGCTTCCAGCCTTCGTAGCTCCCGCTCTTGCTTCGCAAGAAGCTGCGGGGGCGGAGTAGGCACTTCGCAGAGTAGCATTTGAATATAGCTACTCAATTGCGTGAGCACCTGAGATTGTGGATAACCTGTTAATAACTCAGCCTGCATTTCAGGATTTACCTGCTCCGGTATCAAAGCAATTTGCCAAAATTAATACTACCTGTCCTTGCTATTAGCCCCGCACGTCAAAAATCGAACATCGCTTTTCGTAATTTGTTTCATAAAAAGAAGTTATGTGGCATAAAACAACATTAGAAAAGCCAAATACAAGCTCAAATCCTGAATAAACAGCATCGTCCGGCTTCCCTCAAGAGCGCGGCAGCATCTCGAAAAGAAGAAAAATTAGTGGATAATCTGTAGAAAGCTGCTCCTGAAACACGAGGAGACACAAAGCAAGTTTGTGAAACGGTTGCGGTTGAGCGGCTCGTATCGGTTGCGTAAATCGTTATACGTCTCTAAAAACGCAACCGTTTAACGATAGACGAAACGAGCTGCGCAACCGATTGACGAACAACGCAAACAGTCTTCGCAATGAATCAGTGATTTTCTAACGGGTTGATAGCAGCGATTTTCTTTTTTAGCGTTCGGCAGGCCGCTGTCGGGTCCTTTGCTTGGGTAACCGCAGAACAGACCGCGATTATTCCGGCACCAGCTTCTAAAACCTCTTCAACATTGTTCACTGTTATGCCGCCAATCGCAACATTAGCTATGCCGGTATTAGAGAGCTGCTTTGTTGCCTGCCTGACATAGTCCAGCCCAACAGCTTCCACGGCTGGTTTTGTCACTGTAGAAAAAACGGGTCCAAGGCTCACATACGTTGGGAGTTCGCCGCAGGCTGAATTTAACTGCTCGAATGAATGTGTGCTTTTGCCGACAATCAGTGGAGTGGCCTGTAGCTTGCGAACCTGTTCAATTGGCAAGTCATCCTGCCCGATGTGTACACCATCAGCACCGGCCGCAATCGCAATATCAGCCCGGTCGTTTATTATGCTGAGGACACCGGCGGATTTGCAAACTTTTACAAATTCAACAGCAACGGCAAAAAGTGTTACGTCGCTTATGTCTTTTGTCCGCAGTTGAATGCAGTCGGCGCCGCCGGCCACACATCGCTGCGTTAAAGCAATAACATCAACCGGTAAATTGCTGCTGATTATCACGTACAGTCCGACTCGTTTGAACTTTTCAGCCGGCTCACTAAAAAGAACAATATCTTTTTCAAGAGCGTATGCTTCAAATCGCAGCTTTTCTATTGTCTCTGCTATGGACCGATCCAGCGTCTGTGTCGTTTCAGCCAGTGTTCGCAGCGCCTCAGTTAAGCGTTTGCAGCCGGCGGTAAAACAGTCCTTGAGCTCATTTCGCTGGAGCTGCTTATCTACCGTCTCTCCTGCACCAACATCACCGGATGTATCTCTACTTGAGAGCAGTCGACCGGCATCGAGCTGGCCTATGCAAGCGGATAATTCATGCCGAAGCTTTTTTGCACGCTCGGTGAGTGCAGCCGAATTCAAAGCGAACCTGCAAAACTCTTCGACTACACGAGCCGCCTCCCTGGCGCGGTTAAAATTGGCATCGATAATCCTATAAACAGCTCGGTCCATTTTTCGAGGTGTATTATTGTTTTTGGAAAATATTCGGATCGATTTCAGCGTTGAATTTAGCTTCTATAATTTTTCGTTCCAGGTACTTTTTGTCATCAGCTTTTACCGTAGTCGAGAAAGGCAGCTTGATACCGGAAATGTCACGCATATCGGAATAGGCCTCCTCCAGGTCCGCCGGCCCGGTCATAGTCATGCCTTTATAAGCCTGTTTCAGCGGCATAAAAGTCTTGGCGTCAAGAAAGAGCTTGACTGTGTTGTCGTTGCCGTCGGTCAACGAGATGATTTCCGCTTCGGTTTCATCGACCTGGGCCGTGCCCAGATACTGAACAGCCAAATTTTCAGCCATATTCATACGAAGGAGATTCACCCAGTCGCGGAACATTGCCGCCTTTATTTCTTTTCGCTGCGATTCAGATACATCAACGGTGCCCTGAGGGGTTACCATCCAGACTTCGTCCTGTACTACCACTTGTTTGAACTGGCCCATAGGAAGGTCTAACGCCTCATGCAGTTTGTCCGGTACTACGAAGGTGGTTGTACTGGAAATCTGCATTTCGCCCTGAGGTGTGGTAATAGCCATGTCGATTTTGAATACGTAGTTGTCAATCGCGGCAAATGCCTCGGCTCCACCACAGGCGGAGACGGCTTTAGCCAGCAGCTCACGTCCCTTGGTAATCGTTTCGTCGGTAGCGGTCGGCAGCTCCTCTTTGGGAACTGGAATAGTGATGTCAATTTCTTTCACCTCACCCAACACCGACATAGGTTCATCAAAATCCTGCGGCCGACCAACGGCTAAAATCTGCACATTATCCGGCTGAAGATGCTTGCGAGCAACGCGTAGGACATCAGCCTTAGTGACTTTTTCAACATTGGCTTTGGTTTTTTGCAAAAAATCTGCAGGATAACCAAAGTACTCGTAGACAAGCAGTCGATTGACAATTTTTCTTTTTGAATCGAAGTTAAATACGAACGAATTAAGATAGGCTTCCTTGGCTATGGCTAATTCCTCATCGCTGACTAGCCCCTCGGTCATTTTTTCCACCTCCCGTACCATAGCACGAATCGCGTGCACTGTGGACTCGGACTTGGTCTGGCAGCCGACATAGAAAACGCCCGGGTGGTCAAAATTGGCGGAATAATTACCGAAGACTGAGTAAGTAAGTCCCTCGCGAGAGCGTACGTTCTTAAACAGTCGGCTGGTAAAGCCTCCGCCGAGTATCCGGTTCATCACAATTAAGGCAAAATAGTCGGGGTCGCTCATCAAACACCCAATGTGACCCAGACGGATACATGCCTGATTGATGTCGTCTTTATGAATCTCATTTACTGTTGGGCGGAATTCATAGCTGACCTGTGGAACCGCCGGCACTTCTATATCAGCCTTTTTCCAGTCAGCAAAGGCCTTATCAATTTTCTTAACGATTTCCTTTGAGTCGAAATCACCACAAACCGAGAGCATCATATTGTTGGGGAAATAGAATTTCTTGTGGAAGGCAATCAAGTCATCGCGGCTGATATTATCTATGGTTGCATATTCAGTATGTCGTGCATAAACACTGTCCGGTCCATAGATAAGTTTTACAAACTCCCGGCCGGCTATTTGGGATACCTGATCATTACGCCTGGCAATGGAGCTTCTGTGCTGGACCTTGGCCAGCAGAATCTTGTCCTCGCGAAAAGCAGGATTCATCAGCACGTCCGCCAGGATTGCAAGGCCCGTGTCGATATCTTCTTTCAGCACCGACATGGAAGCATAGCCTGAATTAAGCCCGATTCCGGTCTCCACCGACGCGGCAATCTGCTCAAGCTCCTCGTCAATCTGGTCACCTGTCTTGCCGGTGGTGCCACCCGTGCGCATTACAATACCTGTGATTGAAGCCAAACCTGTCTTATCCGCCGGTTCATAAACCGAGCCGGTCCTAATCCGAGCTGAGATATTAATCAAAGGAAGCTCGTGGTCCTCCAATAAAAATAACCGCATGCCGTTGGATAAAGCGATTCTCTCGACTTCCGGAACCACAATGTCACCCAGCTTGGGATATTTCAACTTTTTGTAGGATGCCTTCCGACCCCGAGCAAGCCCTTGGCAGTCCGGCATAATAAAGTACAATCCAAAGAAAAGAAAGACAAAAACCATCATTGCTAATGATTTATTCGTTCTCATTGTATCACTCCTGATTTTAGAACTTGGAATTCTCGTGCTACGTAGCGAAGCTTCCAGCCTTCGTAGAGTAGCATAGGATTTAGAGCATATCTTGTGTGGTTGTTTCAATAACACCAACTGTTCGATTTTTGCTTGTGAAATATTCTTTGGCAACACGCTGGATGTCCTCAGCGGTGACTTTCTCAATCTCATCAAGCTGTTTAAATAGATTGCGCCAATCTCCGGTTACGACTTCGTAAAAGGTCAGTTGAGCAGCCAGACCACTGTTGGAATCGAGCTGCCGAATAAGATCAGCTCGGCTGCGTGTCTTTGCCTTGGCCAATTCCTCTGGTGTCACCAGCTCTGTTTTTAGTTTTTCAATTTCGGCATAGATAGCCTCCTCACATTCCTGATTCGTGTGGCCTTTGGCCGGCACCGCATAGAACAAGAACAGGCCTGGATATTTATTTCCCGGCAGCCCTTGAAATGCCGAAGCGGCAATGGCAATCTTCTTTTCCTTCACCAAGCTCTTGTAAAGCCGCGATGTCCGGCCCGAGCCGACTATGTCGGTGATAGCATCAAATACAGCATTATCCGGATGATTAATGTTAGCCTTATGATAGCCGATCAAAATGAGAGGTTGTGAAGGATCTTCCACCATTACTTGGCGCTGCCCGCGTTGCGGCGGCTCCTCCGTCTCTACCGGCTCAGGCTTGGGACCACTGGGAATTCGCCCAAAATACTTCTTTGTCAGTTTCTTTACATCCTGTGGCTCTACGTCGCCAACTATTGCTATAGTCAAATTGCTCGGGCCATAATATTTTTTGAAGAAAGCCTCAGCCTCGGCGCGGGTCAGAGTTTTTATATCACTCATGTGCCCTATCACCGGTTCACCGTAAGGATGCGCTTTGTAAGCTGTAGCTATGAAATCTTCCACCAGACGGCTCTGGGGGTTGTTCTCACTCATTCGTCTCTCTTCCATTACCACATTTCTTTCTTTATAGAATTCTCGTACCACCGGGTTGGCGAAGCGATCAGATTCCAGTGACATCCAAAGCTCCACTTTATTAGAGGCAAGACTTACAATATACTGCGTTGCATCCCAGCTTGTGTAGGCGTTAAATCCTGCAGCACCGTTTCGGCTGTACACCTCCTCAAACTCATCGTGTACAATGTGTTCCTGGGCCTGCTTTTGTGCTTCTTCGAATTGCTTTTGCAGCTCCTCCAGCTTTTCTTTGTCGGCCATATCGGCCTTTCTTTGCTCGGCTTTTGTCGCCAGAAAAGCTTTATCCATTTTTGCCATAGCTTTGGCTTCAGCCTTGTAGTTTTTGGTACCGATGGTTTTGGTTCCCTTAAAGGCCATGTGCTCAAAAAGGTGAGCCAGACCGGTGATACCCTTGACCTCATCGACCGAACCAACGTTGGCGTATGTGTGGAACGAGACCACCGGTGCCTCGTGCCGTTCAAGTACCAGGAATTTCAGGCCGTTATCCAGCGTAAGTTCCGTCAATCTCTTTTCGAATTCTGCTAAATCCTGAGCTTTCGCCGGACCAGGTGCTATCGGGGCCAGAGTGAAAAACAAGACCACCGTGGCTATAACGACTCTGCCTTGTTTTCGCGTCTCGTGTTTCATATTGCATGCTCCTTGTTTTTCTATAACTTCGTATTTGTACCTTAATGACAGACAAGAAACCGATGTGAAAAATCGACACCGTTATACAGTTTGTTTCCAATAACATACTATGGTGAATCTGCGGCTCTTTCCATTAAAAAAAGGTTACTTTTTTCGGTTCTTCGTCACTTTTATATAGATAAGGTACTTGTCTGACGACAGTCAAGATTCGTAGAGGGTGGTTTTTCACAGCTTTTGGATATATGTTTAGCTGTCGGACAACCGTTCTCAATCCTCAACGACAAATGGAGGATGACAGCCAATTATCGCAAAAAATTAAGCTGAACCGGAATCCTGCGATAACGTATACAATTTAAAGAAAGGCCAACTTGTAAAAAGGCTATTATGCATAACTAAGAAGTCATAAACCGTTTTTCTCCCCTCCTGAAAACATCGGGTAACAAGATGTTATCCGGTGTTTTCTTTTTATTTGGCCCCCGCAGCCTGCCCGCCGTACCTCGTTCGATGGTACAATGGGCCTTTGCAGGACACTCTGGGCAGGCGGGCTTCGTCCCTTAGGGACAAAACGGCGGGGGGCGGATTCCCTTTCGGTCATCGTATTTCGAACAGCAGCAGTCCACAGGATGCCTTACGGCACAACTTTCTTCTGAGGGACAAACTAACGGTCAAAATCATTTTTTTGCGTTGATAATTTAATGTTATTCGTTAATATATACATGTTAGTTATGCAAAATAATCGAACAGGGTGGATTCCGCGGCGACTCATGCCTATTATTGAAGAGTCAAAAACGCTGGTCTGAAAGGAGGCGGGTAAATGATTAACATTCGGCTGGATTATGTGCTTTTGGATCGGCGGATGAAGCTAAAAGACTTGGCAGAGGCGACAGGCTTAGCGGTTAATAACCTCTCAATCCTAAAGACCAATAAGGCGCGGGCAATTCGCTTTTCCACTTTGAACAGCTTGTGCAAAGTATTGAACTGCACGCCGGGCGATTTAATTGAGTATATTTCCGAATGAGTAATGTAGGAAGGCTTTGTGCATGTTTGGCAAAGGGAAAACCATCCCCATCCCTAAGGGATGAGGCTGCCACCAATGAAGTTATAAAGGGTGGCAGCCTCAAGCCAGCCCTGAGAGATATTGAAGGGCGCAGCTTGGGGATGGCCTTTGACCGTCGTGATGAGCGCCGAGCCGGAGCAGGAAGCCCCACCCAACCTGCTTTTTTCTTTTCTTTACTTTATTTCTGTGCTACATTGGCTTTGGTTTGGAAGACAGAGAACAGACGACAGACGACAGAAAACAGATAATAAAATTCTGACTTCTGTTATCTGCGTTCTGTCATCTGCTCTACGTGGAAAGGATGTTATGAATCAGCGGAATATGCAGAAGGATTACAAGCGATATTCATCCCGCATTACAAGGTTATATGAAATGAATAATCCAGGTGTAAAAGCTGCTCAAAAGTATGAAGTTATAAATACTCCAGGTGGACTGAGCCTGGCGGGCAAACGATTCCATTTTATCGGCGCAGGCGGTATCGGGATGAGCGGACTGGCGCAGCTTTTAATAAAGAATAGCGCGATTGTCACCGGCTCAGACCAAACAGCAAGCAGCGTTACAGACCGGCTCTGCCAAATGGGAGCTGATATAAAAATCGGCCATAACTCTGATAACCTTGGCCGAGATACGGATGCGGTTGTTATTTCGGCGGCAATAAAAGAAGAAAATCCCGAATTGAAACTGGCGCGCGAAAGAGGATACAAAGTTTATAAATACGCTCAAATGTTAGGGCAGCTGATGGATCGTTATGACGGCATCGCCGTAGCCGGCACTCACGGCAAGAGCACTGCCAGCGGCTGGCTTAGCTGGCTGCTGAGACAGGCCGGCATAGATGCAAACTTCATCGTCGGAGCAGATGTCACTCAGCTTGGCAGCTCTTCCGGAGCAGGAGACAGCACATATTTTGTGGCAGAGGCCTGTGAATACGACCGCAGCTTTCTGAATATGAAGCCTAAAATTGCCTGCGTTCTTAACATCGAGCAGGACCATTTGGATTACTACAAAAATGAGGGTGAAATTGTTGAAGCGTTCGGCCTGTTTACCCTCGGAGTGAAATCAGATGGCGTGTTGATAT
>Ga0315533_1002030_pt1 | contig 14532 bp, 18 predicted proteins | sample SalMarSW160130MG_FD_203081 | JGI IMG/M metagenome (GOLD analysis project Ga0315533, IMG submission 203081) | Salt marsh sediment microbial communities from the Plum Island Ecosystem LTER, Massachusetts, United States - Salt Marsh Sediment SW1601-30 ...
CCTCACAATGACATATAAATGTACTACGGCTGAATAGATACTATTTTTGTATATATATCAAAGAGAGGTGGATTCTCCAGATGTTTCTTAACGGAACATTCTCCAGCTACTCTTATTAAGTGTTCTCTGTATTTTTTTGGGAATTTGGGAGGAAGTAAAATTTCTATAGCAATTTTACTAATCATTCTGGTTTTACTATCTCTTTCTGTATGTAAGATTAACTTTAACTTTTCAGTAGGGATGTGACGCGCCTGGCAAAAGAGGAGAACATAAATACCGGTGCAGGTGCCAATAGAAGCTAAGAATAAGTCAAAAGGTGCAGGAGCCGAACCCTCACTGCCATCATCTTTTGATTGATCGGTTTCGATGGTAAAACCTTTGTAAATAGTATTTACTTTTTCACCTCCTGGGAAAAAGATTTCCATATCCATTACTACCTCCTGATTTCTTTTTTTTCTGCTTGTTTTGCTTTATTTATTATATTTCCTTTGTTCCTTCGGCAACAGCATTTCCCACCTGCACTATTTTTTTCTATGCTGCTTTTTTCTTGCCTTTCTTTCCTTCCTTAATTCTCAGGTCTAGCGTCTCAGGTATTCCTATAAGCAAGGGGATTTTGATAAAAATATCAAGTCCGATGCTGATTAGAAATATATAATGTGGTCCCAAGTGGTCCCAGATAGTTCCGGCCAAATAAGCTGCGCAGGCAGCAAGCAAAAGCCGAAAAAATCGCAGAATTCCTATCCATCTTCCCATATGCTCGGGAGGAACCAACTCAACAGTCATAGCACCTGCCACGGTCATGCTAACTGGGAAGAAACCTTGCAGGATGCCAGAGGCTATCAAGAACCCAGAATTTGGTGCCCAAATAAGCATCAAATTGGAAATCCAGAAAAGAGGGGAGGTTAGGTAAAGAACCTTTTTACGTCCAATTTTGTCAGCCAGCCTTCCCAGAGGAATCCCGAGGACAAGGGGGGTGAGCGCAGAACCGGCGACTATTGCTCCCAATATATACTGGTTGGCACCTTTAATCTCATGGGCGAAAACCTGGATAAAGGGAAAAACCATACCCATGGGAAGCCATCCCACAGAAGCAATGATGATCCATCGTTTTAGATTTTTTCCCTGCTTGAATACATTGGCTATGTCTTTAAAGAAACTAGATTTTCTTTCGCTACTGTTCTTCCAGTTCTGGTTAGACAACTGAGTAAGTATGAGAAAAAATGTCCCCAGGGTGATAAAAAGACTAATGAAAAATAAAGGTCTTATACCTCTAACATTTACCCCACCAGAACTGGCAACTACCGATGCTCCAACTATGGGTCCCACTATTCCCAGAAGACCTGCGGCAAGAGTTTCGCAGAAGCTCATACCGGTAGCGCGGTCTCGGCTGGATAAAGAATTAGCGCATACGGTGCTGCAAGTATGTCCACTGGTTGTGTCCCCCAGCCAGAACGCTATCATAGCGGCAATGAGAATTATCCAACTCTGAGCCACACCGTAGATGAGGTATGAAACTACAAGCAGACCGATGCCGATGAGGTAAACTCTTTTGACACCAATCCTGTCAATAATCCATCCAATGAATGGGCCAAAAAGACCAGCAATGCCCATCCCGATAGTGTTTATAATACCTAGCTGAGTAGCAGTAGCACCCAAACCCATCGCATAAATAGATTGGTAAGGGAAAATTATTTTATAGACAAAGGTCTTTAAAGAGCTTCGTGTTACCGTAATCTTCCAGTTTCGTGGCTGCCTGCGCAAAAATTCTATACTGTTCGAAATAATTATAGCTATTCTTTTCCCCCGCATCAGATTCCTTCTCGAGGTCTGTTATTTGCCGAAGTCACAGATTTTCCATAAATCTTTTTTTCAAAAGGATTTGATATCCAATACTGGACTATCTTCAAAGGCATCCAGTCTTTGAACAATTAATATATTACCCTCTTTTTTGACTAATTTTACTTTAGTTAGTCCGATGGGATTGGGTCTTGCCGGGGAATGGGTAGTAAAAACTCCCCTTTTAGGTTGAGTGAGATTACCCATCGGGTGTACCTGTAATACCTTTCTTTGATCCCGGGATATTTTATGAAGCCAGTAGAGGACCCATAAGTATTGGGAGTCTTCTATTCCTTTTAATCCTTTAGAAAAATCCTCGAAAACCTCTATCTTTTGAAAATCTTGATTACAGGATCTTACTATTCCTATGGAATAAATTTTCATCTTTTTTCGGCTCTCAACCTGGTTTTCTATGATTTCATCCTTTTACTTTTTCTAATTCTCTGATGTGGGAGTTAATCTGCACCTTATGGATTTTATTCCTCTATTTTTTTTAAAGCTTCTTTCACAGTTATCCCGGACATTTCTTTGCATTGGATCCCTTTCGATTCAAAAGCATTCATAATGTTTAGTCCGAATTGTCCGCTAACAATCATTTCTACCTTCTCGCCTGAAAGCATTTCGGCAACAGCGAATCCTGCACCTCCCCCTCCAATTCTAAAAGGATTCTTTATAGTTTTTGTCAGCTTACCATTTTCAAAAATCAGAAAATAGGGCGCTCTACCGCTGACTTTACTTATTTGAGTACTTTCATCTTTACCATTTGAGGCAATTGCAATTTTCACAAAAAACCACCTCCTTCTATTTTTTCAAATATTATACCTTGAATAACGGAAATAGTGGCCATAACTACTGCCAGAACTACGGTATATTTCCAACCAAAATAGGCTATCATCATCGGAATTAGAGGCGGCTTGATAGCTCTATTGTAAAGAAAGGTGGCAACAAAGCCGTATTGGACTCCCTCCTTCCTTAGCTCCTTGAGCATTGGATACCACATATAAATTGGTCCAGTCGAGATAATTCCTCCACCAACTGCGATTAACCACCGTCTGGAGCCCGATGATTTTCCTAAATATTTACGCACCGCATAGGGACTGATAAATAAGTTAAATGCAACCATAAGAGCAAAAATTACCAAAAAGACCGGTAGGATATTTCTTACTATTTTTAGAGAAAATTTGAGCGCAGGCAAAATCACCTCTATTTTGAACAATCCTATAATTACATAGAGAATGGCAACTGTTAACAAGAAATACCATCCGGCGTAACTCTTTTCAGTTTTTTTCATAATAACCCTAGTATAAATACTGTTATTATTGCAACAATTATGGAAAATGCAAAACTGGAAATATTTCTCAAGATTGCAAATCTTCTCCCCAGCATGATTACCTCTGCCGGTAATTGAACCAACCCAACAGTAACCCATGCAACCAAAAAGGAGGTAACTGTAACTAAACTCACGCCCTGTTTCACCAATTCACCCCCCAGCACATAACTGGTAAGAGGGTTACCTGCTAGCACGCTGCCCAACCCACTTCCAATAATTGAGTCTAAGACGGCATTCTTGCTGAAGTAAAAGAATTTGGGTATCAGAGTATGAGTGAGGCCAACAAGCAAAACAACTCCGGCCAGAACAGGTAGGCTATTGGACATAGCCCTGGCTGACTTTGTTAGTGCACTCTTTAATCTTGCATCCATTTGCTGTCTTTAAGAATAGGATTCTTCTCCAAGTCAAGATATTGAGGGGGGAAACATCCCCCCTCAACGGCCTTCGGCCTGCTCCCCCCGTTTCTCTGATCTACTAGCTATAGAGGTTTGGTTGGTGACGATTCAGGGAAATTATTGAAATTCCGATACTTCAAACTGGTAAACAAGAGTCCATTTTCTTCAAAAATCTTCTTATGATGTTCTCTGTCAATATGCCCCATGTTCCTTTACTAACTCTAGTGTGTGTTTATACTGCTCAAAACTTACATTGTGAGGTACTGAATGGTCAGAATGGTAAATGTAGCCACCCCCTTTTTTTGCAAAGGGTATCTTAGTGTTTATCTCTTTTTCTATCACGCTGGGATCGGGGTCTGCCATAGCCCTGGTATCGATTCCACCCATGAACGTCAGTTGGTCGCCGAAATCCTTTTTTAGTTGAACTAGATCCATACCTGCCTTAACTTCCGTGGGTTGCAGACAGGTGAGACCGTCCTCAATGAAACGGGGGATTAGTTCTTTAACGCAGCCGCAGGAATGAAGGAGAACCGGCAGCCCTTGTCCTTTGAAGTAGTGCACGAGTTTTCTAAAAGTGGGTCGCAGTTGTTCATCGTAGTGATGAGGAGAAAAGAGTAAGCCGTTACGGTAGCCAAGATCGCAAAGGATAAAAGCCCCATCGAACTCAAATCCACCCTCTTTCATAATCTCATACATTTCTATGGATAGCTGAGCATCAGCCTCATACATGTCGCGTACCCAGTCTGGGTCAGTGGCAATTAACATAAGTAACTGTTCGGAGTGAACATAAGACTGTATTCGGTCGTAACCGAAAGGTGTAGCGTAAACGATAAATCTACCTTGTTCCCTTGCCTTACGGGAGCCTGGCAGCCCCAGTCTCTGATCCGTTCGGTCAGTTTCTAAAATGGAATCAAAACCTCGATCATCCTCTTTCGTTCCCGCCAACCAGCTACCTTCCCAATCTACTCTGTCCTGACTGGGCTTGAGTCTTTCTTTAATTTTCTCCCAATCATCCCGAGTCTTGACTGGATAGTCTATGATCTCGGGCGTGCTACTGTAGTTTTTATGATCTCTGCGCAGGCCTCCGTATGGAGTGGTCTTGGTAATGTATTCTTCACTTTCCTCAACTGTTTTTACGGGAAAGCGAGGTGAAGTATCTGCACCGAAGACCGCCATCTCAAAGTCAAAATACTCTGACGGATTAATATTTGCAGGTAGTCCTTCGGACCGCCAGCGGCGAATAGCAGCATTCCAGGGACTATCATGTATGGGCACTCTGTCCGCTTCTTTATGCTCAAGAGCCATCAAAAAACGTTCACGTGCAGTCATTTCCCTAACCTCCTTCGGCCAATGGCCATTTCTGGTAATAGTTCAGTTTTCACGAAAATATTTCTATTTTTAGTTCTCTTTTGCAAACTCTAGCCTACTTTAGCCTAAAACCGACCTCTCGTCCATTTTTTAATTGCTAACGGCGCTGGTAATCTATCCCTTTAGGACTATATCTCCTGCTTTGCATCCCAGGTCCTTTGCTATGACAGGACATTTTGCTTTGAGGAGAAAAAAGATAGGTTTATCCTCTTCAGAAAGAGTTTCGTAATTTCCCTGTCCTTTGCTAATTATCAATTTAACTCGATTAAAGTAACTACGAAACTCATTTGTAGCCAGGAAGAGAAAAGTTCCTGGTCCATCTGAGCCAGAAGAGATGACTCTGGCTACTTTATCTATCCCGCAAAACAATGCATCCTCTATAGTAGCATCATTTATAATGGGTTTTTTTCTCACTGCGTAGGTCACCTTCTTATTCAATTTTTCTATTATCAATTCTATCATTATTCGGTCAAAAACAACTTCACCGGAGTTATCCGCTATATATAAGAGCTCAGTAGTATGCCCTAAAACCTTCTTAAATGGGATATAATCAAAGATGGCAAAATCTTGCTTCAAGATCTCTTCTACTTCTTTTTCAATATCAATATGAGTTTTTACTCCAAAGTCAATGATATTTCCGGCAATAGCTACCCTTATGCTCATAAGTAAGGGGTCCTTCGCTTTTCTCACCCTTTCTTTAAGTTCAGGATAAAGCCTCAGAGCAATTTTATTATATTTATCTTTGATATTCTTATAGGGATCAGACGAGCCTGTAATCTGGCGAACGATTCTATGGATTTTTCTTCCCATTTCCGGGGGAGTACTATTCACCGAAATCTGGGGCAGCTCTTTTGCTATCCTATCCAGAACTTCTCTTTGTTTTTCCTCGTTTGCTGTAACCATTCGAGCAGCCTCCAGCCCCTGCCTGAAGAAACAAGGGATACAATCCAGGTAAGTTTTCATTTTTCCTTCCATTAATGTCAATATTTCTGGCTTATTTTCTCTTATGGCGATAGTATGTCCAAAATGAGCAGAAAAAATGATAGAATTCTATACTCTCAGTTCGTCTTCGAAATACATTTTTTCGGCTACTATGTATGAAAAATTCTCCTCTCTTTCGTTGGGCTTAATGTGTTCAATCTTTCTGGCTATTCTTTCCGCATCTCTTCTTTTCTCACGGGATAAGAGCATTTGTCTTGCTCCTGTTAAAGCGCCATTACCGATCCTCACTACTTTATCCCTTGCTCCAGGAAGAAGACCTATGAGTATAGCATTATCCGGGTTGATGAAGTTGCCAAAGGCTCCGGATAGATAGATTTTATCTATTTCCTCCAGGGTAGCCGGATAGTATTTTATCAAAAGATCCTGATCCAGGCGTAGGCCAGCCTTGGCTGTTATTAGTTGATATACATCTTGTTGGGAGATGCTAATATCAGGAGTGATAAAAAAGTCATCTTTTAGCTTTGCCTTTCTGCTCATAATTCCGTTTTTCAATAACTCACCTAATAGATCAATCAAACCGGAACCACAAATACCCAAAGGAGGCTTATTGCCGATGGTCTCATAGTCTGCCCTTCCATTTATTATTCTGATATTATTTATCGCTCCTTCTACAGCTCCCACTCCGGAACTTATTGCTGCTCCCTCATAGGCACCTCCGGCAGCACAAGAAGCGGTTAATATCCTCTCTTTATTACCGATGACAACCTCCCCATTAGTTCCTATATCTATGACCATAGATGGCCTCTCGACCTTGTAGAGCCCGGTGGCAATAATATCGGCTAAGGCATCTGCTCCAGCATGACCACCAATTAAAGGAGCTCCATAAACATTGGCCTGGGGATTAATCTTTAGACCCAACTCTTTAGCTTTCCTGTTTATGGGCTCACATGTTAAAGGCTCAAAGGGAATCACTCCCAGGGAGGAGACATCAACCCCGAAGAAGATATTGCGCATGGTAGAATTTCCCACCACTACGGCTTCATAGATATTTTCCAGGATTTCTCCTTTTTTTTCAGCAATCCTTGTAAGACCTGCGTTTATTTCCTTGATGACAATATTTTGTAGCTCCCTTAGCCCATTTTTGTTCCTCATGGTGTAGTCAATTCGCGAGATTACGTCGTCTCCAAAGGAGGCCTGAGGGTTCTTGCCAGTGAAAGTAGCTATCCTTTTGCCTGATTCCAGATCGATTATCTGCGATGCAAGAGTAGTAGTGCCTACATCTATGGCCAGGCCGTAAATTCCGTCTTTGGATTCATCTAATTGTCTATCTTGCCAATAAACTTTGTCATTTTTCCTATAGACAAAAGGCTCTAGCCTAATTTCATCCTTAATTGTATCCGAGAGAATGGTGTACTTACCCATGCTTTTAATGAAGACGCGGATACTACCGGATCGCAAAACTCTTGCCTGACAAGCTAGCCTTTCATCTCTGTCTAATTTGAAGCTCTTCTCTATCTCTGTTTTTGGGGTTAAGGCTTCCTTTCCCTCAACTCTCACTCTACATTTACCACAAAGGCCTCTTCCGCCACATTCTGAGGATATCTCTATACCAAGTTTCCTTGCACAACTTAGAATACTTCCTTTTTCAACCTCGATTCCTTGCTTACCTTTCTTGAACTGAGGAAAGAATACTTTGGTCATCTTGGCAGTCTCCTTTATTCTACGGCTAAAACGCTCCCGGCCTTAAAGATTTTTTCAAACAATCTTTTTATGAAAAGGGGACGGTTCTATTTTTTTGCTGAGATTCTTTGAAGCAATTTGTCCTTTCTCTAAAAAATAGAACCGTCCCCTTTTCATACTTTTTCAACTTCGATTCCTTGCTTACCTTTCTTGAACTGAGGAAAGAATACTTTGGTCATCTTGGCAGTCTCCTTTATTCTACGGCTAAAACGCTCCCGGCCTTAAAGATTTTTTCAAACAATCTTTTTATAAATCTGAATAATAGATGTGAAATCAAGGATTTTTCGTAGAGGGTTGAAACTGATCGATTTCAATGATTTTGCCCACTCCTACTCGAATGAAGTCCTCATGGTAAGCTTTCTCAAGAATTGTTCGGGCAAGGTCGCCCGAACAGTGGCAGGCACCAACTTTTTCAACTCCTTCCTTTTTAAATTCCTCAACGATTCCATCTATTTGTCTCTCGCTCATTCCTTTCAGATGAAAACCACCCATTACCAGATAGACATTGGTCTTCATTATCTCTTTAGCTCTCCTGACTATGTCTATTATTCCTGGATGAGCGCAACCGGTAATTATAATTAACCCTTTTTCCGTATTTATTATTAAAGACTCTTCCTTTATTTCAGTTCCCAATTCTCCTGTAGAATAGACATTCTGAGAAATTCTTAGAGGCTTATTCACATTGATGATTTTTGCTCCGTGTTTTTTTATTTTATTTTTAAAGGCATCTGGAAATGAATGAGGTAGATAGACAGTGATATTAGAGTTTTGCTCTAAGAATGCCTCTAATCCTCCTACATGGTCGTTGTGAATATGGGACAAGATAACTATTCGTACTTGTTGAGGGTCGAGCTTGAGTCTATTCATATTAGATAACAATATTTTTCCGTTTCTTCCGCTATCAAAAAGAATGGTGCTATCCTCTTCTTTTATTAAACAAGAAAAACCCCAGGCTGTCTCTAGCTCTGGGTCATATTCGTTGTTATCATAAACTACGGTAATAGTTACAGAAGGACCGTCTGGATTTTTTTGCTCACAAAATCCACCCCCTGACACCAGCAAGAATATAGAAGCTAACCCTATCATTCTTATGGCTACTTTTCGCTTCTCTACACCTTCTTTCACCAGGATTGACATAATGTTGCTAATGGAGAGCAAGAGACTCCCGCGGCTAATGGGAAATATCTTTTTTAAAGATGATAAGAATCTTTTTCCATAGATTCTTAATCTCCTCTGTCACTTGATTATTTGAGTATTCTACTATTGGTAGTCCCCGAACCAAGGCTTCAGTAACAGAGATATCAAAGGGAATTTTTCCGACCAGCTCAATGTCGTTACCAAGGCAATATTTTTCAATTTCCTGGGTAAGAATAAGATTAAGGTCATATTTATTAATACAGATAAGACTCTTGATACCAAAATGGTGAGCTACTCCCACAATACGTTCCAGGTCGTGAATACCGGAAAGGGTGGGTTCAGTAACAATCAAGGCAATGTCTATTCCCCCCAAAGAGGCAATAACCGGACAGCCAATGCCGGGTGGGCCATCTATAATGACAAAATCTTTTCTTTCTTTTTCTGCAATAGACTTGGCATTTTGTCTGACCAGGGTTACTAACTTTCCTGAGTTCTCCTCAGCAATCCCTAGTTTTGCATGGACAAAGGGACCGTATTTAGTCTCAGATATAAACCATTTTCCGGAGGGACTGTCTGTCATTTCAATGGCTTTTTCCGGGCAAATATGAAAGCAAACCCCACAGCCTTCACAGTAAATAGGGTCAACTATAAAGTTAGCTATAGCTTCAAAGCGGCAGACTTCTTGACATTTTCCACATTGAGTACATCTCTCCTGGTCAATGAAGGCAGTTTTCCCCCCACTAAATTGGTGGGTCTCTTTAATAGCCGGGTGAAGTAAAAGATGAAGGTCTGCCGCATCTACATCACAATCTGCCATAACTTTATTTTTGGCTAGACTGGCAAAACTTGCCGTAATGACACTCTTTCCCGTTCCACCTTTACCACTGATAACTACAATCTGTTTCATAGTAATGGGACTAACTAGCCTCCAGTTAACTCCTCCATTTTTTTATAAAGATTCAGGAATTCCTTTTTGTACTCAGGCTTTACTTCTATCATAGATATGCCTTGAGAATAGGCCATAGCAATATCTCTGTCCATAGGAATACGCATTAAGATAGGAATTTTCTCTCTTTCACAATACTCATCAGTTTTTTTATCTCCTACATCGGCCCTATTTATTACCACTCCAAAAGGTATTCTTAGTTTCCTCAGCGTTTCCACTGCTAAGATTAGATCATTGAGACCAAAGGGGGTGGGTTCGGTTACCAGAAGACAAAAATCACTTTTTTTCACCGATTCAATTACCGGGCAGGAAGTTCCAGGGGGAACATCAATAATGGTAACTTGATTGTTCGAGATGGCTTGACTATTATTTGGATTAATTTCAGGGCTGGCTCTTTTTACTGCCCTGACTAAAGGGACTGCCAGAGCCTCTCCCAAATTCAATTTTCCGTGAGTGAACAAAATAGAGTTAGCCTTTCCTTTCTCCAGTATTCCTATTGGTCGGTCTATTTCCTCAATAGCATCCTCTGGACAGAGAAGGCTACATCCACCGCATCCATGACAGAGCTCAGAAAAAAGGAGCACCTTTTCCTTGATTACCGCAATAGCATTATAGGCACAAACTTCAGCACATTTTCCACAGTAGGTGCACCTGTCTTCATTGACCTTGGGTACTGGGATATTCACCCACTCAGCGTGAGTAATCTCAGGTTTTAGAAAAATGTGAGCATTTGGTTCTTCTACGTCACAGTCTAAAAAGTGAACATTTCCTAAGGAAAGGGCTAGATTTATCGCTATGGTGGTTTTCCCGGTTCCACCTTTGCCACTAGCTACTGCAATTACCATTTTTTTCTCTCGATTATTCAGTATCTTTGACAAAGACCACTCTTCTCTCCTTTTCACTTTCTAATCATTCTAGTTCCGCATTTAGGGCAACTCACTTGATTGCAAGGCTGCCCTACTTGGTGAGGGGCAGTTGCTCCACAATTAGGGCACACGCACTCCCCTCCAGGACCAGCACCTGGACGAGTACCACCCATCCTGCCGCCTCCACCGCCACCTCTACCTCCTCCTGGAGGTCCTGTTCCATCTCCTCTAGGCATTTTTTTCTCCTTGAGATTAATTTCTTAATAACCACTAGTTTAGTTATTAATGGTCAGTTTTTGAATAATATTACTTTCCTTTTTTCTCTATTTCTTCAATTCGCTTATTGATCTGGTCTATCTGTTGACCGAGAGATTGAGCTTGATTTTTCAGGAGCTGTAATTCTTCCTCTTTGCTCATTGAGGAAGGAGCGCCTGGAGTAGCTCCCATTCCATAGGGCGTTGTTTGAAAGCCACCTCCCATCATTCCTCTACCCATTCCACGACCAGCTCCGGCTCCTCCACCTCCTCCCATTCCACGACCACCGCCCATGCCAGGAAAGGTTCCCATACCAGGACTCATTCCTGGAGTAGGGCTTGTCCCACCAGTTCCAAAATGGGAAGGTACGCTTGCCTGTGAGCTAGATTGAAGCTCTCCCTTTTTATATTTTTCAGTAGCATCTTTTACCGTTCCCGTCACTCCAACTATCACTTGAATTCCTGCTGCAGATAGAGTCTGGAAAGCATTGGGACCGCAGTTACCGGTGAGTACAACGGTGGCGCCTTTACTGGCTATCAATTGACTGGTCTGAATGCCTGCTCCATGCATGGCGGTAATGCTGGGATTTGGTATTGCTTCAAACTTCATCGTCTCTGGCTCTATAATGATAAAATACTGACACCGACCAAACCGTGCGTCTACTGAAGCATTTAAGTCTTGCCCCGTAGATGATACTGCTATTTTCATAATAAACTCCCTTCAATTGTAGCTGAAAATTTTCCCTTCTTCTTAACCTTCAGTATGAATTCACCTACCTTCGGTTATTTTATTATACTATTTTTTCAGCTTTTTCTAGTCTCTTGATGTTAGAGATGATATAATCTGATTAGCTTACTTTGTTGTCTACCAATTTATTAGAAAATATCCGTAATAGACTAATCTGTACCCATAATAAGCTGGAGGCATAGGATGTCTTTCTATAATATATTAATCTGAAAGATTAAAACTTTCAATGACAAGGTTCACTGCTTTCAAGTTCCCCCTTTAAGAAGCTATCTATTATTTCTTCAACCTTGCCACTTGCTCTAGTAACTGCCTTAATTCCATACTGATTAAAGAATCCTACTGCTCTTGGTCCCATTCCCCCAGCGATGATGACCTCGATTCCTTGCTCCTTCAAAAATAAAGGAATCTGTCCTGGCTCTCCATGAGAACTGAAGTAAGGATTAGCGATCACTCTGACTGGCTCTTTCACTTTTCCTTCCTGTACCTCCAGAATTGCATAATAAGGACATCTGCCAAAATGTCCACTTATTTCAGCTTCCAGACCATTATTGCTTTCTACTGCCACACCTATCCACAATTTTTCCTCCTTATTGATAACGATTTTCATTACTATAATCATTACTTGAAATTTGTCAAACTCATTAGTCTCTCCTCATCTCCTTTAGTGCCTTAATCGTAACAAATAACCCTTCACCATAACCTTCTTTTATTGGTTCAATAGCTTTTATCTTACCAATCTTCATACTGGAAGGCATACTCTTCAAATGGTTAAACCTTTGGCATAAGCTTTGTACCACTCTTGAGGAACAGGCATATCTTTATATAAGCTTTCACGTTTGGCTTCAAGCAACATTTTTGGTTTCTACAAAGCAACTTAAGCCTTTTACCCGCAAGGATTCAGTCCCCAAAATTTCAATTTTCATATTTTCTTTCTCCAAATACAATTGTTCCTAACCTAACCATATTGCTTCCCTCTTCTATTGCTACTTTATACGAATTTGACATTCCCATAGAAAGTGTTTCCATATTAACATTTGGCAGATTAAGAGCTCTAATTCTTTCAAAAATATCTTTTGTTTTTCTGAAATAGGGCCTGCTATCTTCAGGATTTCCAAATCTAGGACCCATAGTCATTAAGCCTTCTAAACTTAAATGTTTAAGTTTAGATATTTCCCTGACTAAACTTTCAATAATTTCGTAGTCTGGTTTTAGACCATCTTTTGTTATTTCACTGCCGATGTTTATTTCTATATAAACAGGAATTATCTTTTTTCCTGCTCTTTCTACTCTTCTATTAATAGCTACAGCAGTTTTTAAAGAGTCAACAGTTTGTATAACATCAAAAATTGGAAGAGCTTTGTTTATCTTGTTTTTTTGTAGTGCTCCAATCATATGCCATCTTACTTTTTTTGCTTTTTCACCTAGAGAATTATAGATTCTTTCAGCTTCTTGTATATAATTCTCTCCAATATCTGTAGCTCCTGCTTCCATAACTTTTATAATTTCTTCTGGAGTTCTTGTTTTACTTGCTAAAACTATAGTTACATTATCTGGTATTTCTTTTCTTATCCTTTGATAATTTTCTGTTATGCTCATTTTTTGATTTCCCCTTTGTTCCTTGGAAAAGCACGCCATAGGTAAGATTGACTGCATACACTTTATCCTCCTTAAGTGTATGTAAAATAATAATGAATTAGCGCTCCAAAATAGGAAGATAGACTTGCCTGTGAGCTAGGTCGAATCATAGAATAATCTTGTTGTTATTTTAGCTCGATCCTCAAAAAGTTCAAGGGGAGAATCGTCTTTTGGTAATTCTTAATATTTTAGATTTTGAGTAAAGGATTCTCCCCTTTTCTTACTTTATCCTTGCTTTTCCATCTTTTCTAATTCCTTGATGCGGGAGTTAATCTGGTCTATCTGACTCTTTAGAACGCTACCTTGGTCCTTTAGAAAACTTAGCTCTTGCTCCGGGCTTGGCCCGGTTGCGAAGGGAGCTGCCCCGGGAGTAATACCTGAGGCTTGCGGAAAACTGTAAGGCATTGTTCCTGTTCCACCATACGCTGGATAAGGTGCGTAAGGGATGTTGGGAAATCTTCCTGCGCCATAGTAACCATATGGGGAAAAAGCTCGGCCCCTGCCCAATCCCAAGCCTGATCTACCTCCTATGGGATTCATAAATCCGGGACTAGGAAAGCCTGCACAGTATCCTGCTCCCCTGCCCGTCATAGGACCCATTCCCATTGGTCCAGTTCCATCTCCGCGTGGCATAATTTTTCACCTCCTCCATTAAAGTAAAACTTTATTCTTTAACTTTCCTTTAGACTTAACTCATTTTTTCTGAAATTTAAGAGTGGTTCACCAACCTTAATAAGGGTAACCTAATCCTCCTCTATAATAGGGAGGATATCCTGCTCCTGGATATGCGGACATAGCCAGGGGATAATAAGGGGCATAGGGAGCAACTCCCCAACTCGGCAGCCAGGGGAGTCTCCTCCCGAAGAGATAGGGATATCCCCGTCCCCAGTATCTCATTCCCGGAAAACCTCTACCACCAAATCCTCGAGGCATTTTACTCACCACCCTTCATCAATGATTAATCTAAAATTAAAGCTTTCAATAATAAGGCTTGCTACTTTGAAGCTCTCTTTCTAAGAAATCGCTCACTGCTTCCTTTACCTTCCTATTTGCTCCAGTAATTACCTTGATTCCAGACTGATTGAGAAACCCCACTGCTCTTGGTCCCACCCCACCCGTGAGGGAAATACCAGGGGCAATCTGATTAGATTAATTCATCTTAATTTCGATTTTTCCCCATCTAAAATTTTTTAAAGTAGATAGAGCTCCTTTGATAGTATTTCGAATAATTTTAGCGGCAAAAGGATTTAAAGCTAACATTTTTCCGTTTAATATGACCTGAGTAGTAGGCTTCAAAGAAACACAATCCTTTACGCTTTTTTTCCCCTGAACAAT
>Ga0315533_1002033_pt1 | contig 14522 bp, 12 predicted proteins | sample SalMarSW160130MG_FD_203081 | JGI IMG/M metagenome (GOLD analysis project Ga0315533, IMG submission 203081) | Salt marsh sediment microbial communities from the Plum Island Ecosystem LTER, Massachusetts, United States - Salt Marsh Sediment SW1601-30 ...
GCATTAAAAACACCCTTTTCCTGCAAATACTCGATAATTTGCTTCTGTCTTTTTCCTTTTAACTGCCCGGCTGCCTCGGCAAGATTCGCAGCGGTAATTGCAAGGTAAATATATCTTTCTTTTCTTACACCGACAGCTTTTTTCACCGCCGCCGGCACTGTAGCTGCTAAAACCTGTCCCAAGGGGCAAACGTAATAGCTGCTTATCCAAGAGGCAAGCTTCATAAGCTCGGAACTAAGCAACGGCTCCTTATCAATAATTCTTGTAACTATTTTCAGCTTGAACTGCCTTTCCCCTCCTTCCGTCATTGCGAGTCCGCCATGGCGGATGAAGCAATCTCGTTTTTCCACTGCGACACAAAATCCAACTTCGAGTTTGTTTTTTTTACCGAACGGAACTTCAACTCGCTGGCCAGTTTCAATCGGCCAAAGCTCATCCGGCAGGAGGTAATCGAATTCCGCATCCGCAGCCGATTCAAACGCTACACGAATGATATGATGACAGGGTATTTCCTTGATTTCTTCGGCAAACAAATTTTTTGTTTGGTATTTACTCATCAACCTATCTACGGTGAAACTAAAAGATACTGATGTTTGTTTCGCTAATTCGTATGTCGTCGCCGTGCCGGCGACGGCTAAATCAAGCGGTTTTTTCAAAAAACGCCAAAGGCCATTACCGGAGCGCCGGGGAACGCTACGGAAGAATCCGAATGTCCCAGTACAACGCCGTCACTTAAACAGACAATCGTGTCCTGCAATTTGCCAAAGGTATTATAAATTTTCGCTACCGCCTGACCCTTTTTGACAACGTCACCAGCTTTAGCCAAAAAACGAATCACGCCGCTGGCAGCGCTGAAAGGTTCCGTCGAAAACCTCAAGGTTCTGCCTTTGACAACCTCCGGCAAATCAAAACTAAATGTCTCTACAGGTTTACCAACCATTCCGAGATAAGCTAAAATATCCAGAACAGATTTCACCCCATACTCAACATTTTGCTCATTGACTACATAGGACTCACCTAACTCAATCGTCAGAGCAGGAATATCGTGCCTCAGCAAGCTAAAGGATAAAGATTCTTCTACAACATCATTATCCAGAACTACCAAAAAACCGCTCCTTTCAGCAAATGCTTTTGCTTTTTCATACGCCTGTTTATGAGGCTGACCTGGATTGGGATCTATAACCGTATATGGAATGGACTTAATCCAGTCATTATGAAGGTCCAGAACCAAGCTCGGCTTTGTTTTTTTTATTGTAGTGAAAATTTTATCTGCAATCCTGTGTGCCAAAGAGCCGCTTTTACTGCCGGGAAAGGAGCGATTAAGATCTTCCCGGCTGATAGTAATATTACGCGAAGCCGCTTCAAAACCCATCGGATTCATCAGTGGAAAAGCATAAAGAGAACCTTTAAGCAACGGCTGCTTTTGGATTTTTTTGAAGACCTCCTGGATCGTGACGATTCCGGTGACTTCATCGCCGTGGACACAGCCGGTCAGCCACACAACCGGGCCGGGATTGACGCTTTCGAGGGACATAAACGGCAGCCGCCTGCGGGACAAATCCGAGCCGGTTAAGATTTTTATAAAAGAATATCGAACTTTCTGCGATAATTTTTTGCCCGGATTTGCTTTCATATCTTCGACCTTATTTTTTAAGTATGATATCTGTAATATTTAGCTTGCGGTTTTACCGCAGCTTAAAGTACTCCGTTGCAATTTCATTTATATAATCACCGATGGCCAGCGATGCCGTCGCAGCCGGTGAAGGTGCATTTAGAACGTGAATAAAATTTTTATTCCTTTCAATCTTAAAATCGTCGATCAGCTCACCTTTTGATCCAAGTGCCTGAGCACGCACTCCGGCACCACCCGGCTTTATGTCATCAGGGCCAAGTGAAGGAATAAGCCTCTGCAATTGCCGAAGAAACAGCTTTTTGCAAAAGGCCCTCGTATATTCACCCAGCCCATATCGCCAGTGCCTTCGAAACATTTTCCATGTCCCCCAGTATGTTAGTGACTCCCATGTATCGGTAAAATTAAAATCTGTTTTGCCGTAACCTTCTCTCTTAAATGATAACACCGCGTTTGGCCCACACTCAACTGAGCCGTCGACCTTACGGGTAAAATGAACGCCGAGGAAAGGAAAAGCCAGGTCAGGCACCGGATATACGAGACTCTTTACTTTCTCGCAGGCCTCTTCAGTTAATTCATAATAGTCACCGCGAAATGGTATTATTCTCATCTTTGGATCGAGCCCATCCATCTGGGCGATTCTATCGCATTGAAGGCCGGCACAGTTGATAATGTACTTCGCAGAAAAAGCACCTTTATTTGTCACAATGCTCATAAAAAAATCATGCTTGTCAAAGCCTGTGACTTCGTGCGAAGTCAGTACTTTGTTAACTTGTCCATTTTTTTCTATAAGCCGCCCCAATGTTTTCGAAACTTCGGCAAAATCAATTACTCCAGTACAAGGTACTTTCATCCCTGCGATGCCTTCACAATAAGGCTCTATTTCCTTGATTTCACCCGGCCCAATTTTTTCAATGCCTTCTACCTGGTTTTCCAGGCCATTTTGGTAAATCCGTTCAAGACCCGGCAGCTCCTTTTCATTCGTTGCAACGATTATCTTGCCAGTTATTTCGCAGGGGATTCTGTGCTTTTTAGCAAAAGCCACCAACTCTTTTCGTCCCTTGTTGCAGGTTTTTGCCTTGGTTGAGTCGGGTTTATAATACAAGCCGGAATGGATAACACCGGAATTATGGCCCGTCTGGTGCATTGCTAATTGCTCTTCTTTTTCAAGCACAGCAACACGAATATCGGGGTGCGCCAGCGTAATCTTGTAAGCTGAAGCCAGGCCGACAATCCCGCCCCCTATCACGACAACATCAAAATCAATCCCTTGACCCATTGGAGCTTATCCTTAAACACAGTTTTCCATTCCCCGCCGATGCGGGGACAAGCAGCGCATACAATAACCAACACGGCTAAATGCGTCAATTCAGAACTGAATTCATCAAACAAATGGATTTCAAAGATACAAGAAATGTGTGGTTAAATGCAGTCGCTGGTGCCTATTACATGTCAGGAACGACCTCTGGATAGACCTGGCCGGTGGGGCTTATCTTGAAGACATATATCAGTCCTTTTCTCAGTTTCGAATAGACAACATTACCATAGATGGCCTCGATGTCGTATTTTTTCAGCTTTTCCGGGTCATTTGCCAGCTCCCAGATATTAGACCAGAAAAGCTGTTTGTGCCCCAAAGGCAGAGCAGCAAGCAAATCCTTATATCTGTTGGGTTCGCTGCCCGGCTGTTCTATTATAAAGCCGTCCTGCGGCTTCATTTTTTCGCCATAGACCCTTCTCCAGAGAAATAGCGCTCTTGTTTTGCCGTCCATGACCATTTTATTTCCGAACTTCACAATCAACGCGTCAAAATGAATAATATCGCCCTCAATGGTATATTCTTTCTCTAAGATTTTTTTCAGTTTGTCATTCTTAGCAGTCTCAACGAATTTTATTGTTGTAAAAAGCTGCCCATCCTTTGTTTCCTGCGAAATCACCTTTGCATAACCTATTTGCTCTTCATTCGTTAGGTTGGTTATTGCCTGTTTAAGGTTTTTATTCTCGGCTAAAAGCTCGTGTATAGTCATTGCGCCGTAGAATAAGCCGCGTCCTAAATATAAAAGAATAATAAGACACACACCGGCTGCAACATAGACCACAAGCTTTGTTTTCTTGCGTTTTTCCGCCATTTATATGCATCTCCGAGCAATGAATCACTGCTACAGCAAGGAATTTCTCTTAAGCTTATAATCGGCAACACCACCGAGTTTTCTGCACCATAAACTTATATGTGGAGCCCCGCGGGCTTAGCCCGTGGCACCTCTCCATTCTCCGGCGTAACCCGCCGAAGCTACCCTCCTTCGCCCAGGCTATGGAGGGTTACCCTTTTCGCATTTCCATCCTCCATAGCAGTATTCCTACTACTGAGGAGGACGGGCGTGGTTTTCTGCGAAGGCAGGTAAAATCTGATTGTATTTGTTGGCCTTGATTATTAACATTATTTGAGCTTATTTACTTCAAACAAATTCGGGAAACAGCGGAATGGCGGAGAAATTACCAGTTATTCTTAATAGATTTAATAATGTATAACGAAGCATATACATGCTGCAAACATGTATTGCCAAAGCTGATTAAAATAGGTCATAATAATAAGTTATATTCATTTACTTAACAATAAGATTAGCTGGCGCAAATGAATGACAGAAAGTGAATGGAAAACGATAAAAACAAGAATTAATGTGTTTTAAATTGCATAAGCCTTACTTTTAAAAAAGGAGATGTGTCATGGCTGAGAATACAAAATGTATTTTAATAATTTTGTCAGTTGCGATTGTTTTAAGCCCGAATGGTCTTGCTCAAGCGGATGATACGGACTACAAAATCATTGACCCCAATGAGGTTCCAGATGTTCTGTCCATGCTGGCGTCCGCTACCCAGGCCAATTTCGAAAAAATAAAGACATGGCAAGGCCGGATTACAAATAAAAATATTATTACAATTCGGGGTGGACAGGCAGCAGAATTACTCACAGAATATACCGATGCTGAACCAAACGATTCCCTTAAGGAAATTCAAGGGATCTCTAACGTTACAATCGAATTTAAGATTGATGTGGAAAATAACCGGTTTTTCAGTTTTAGGGAGTGTACGGAACCTCCCCTTTATCTGGACCCACAGAGCGATACGGCGTATCCATCATCACGATGGGACCCTGCAGAGTCAATCCAGATAGTTACATCTGAGCATCAAATCAAGATAAGTCCTTTGAACTGGACAAAAGATAATGTTGTCTTAAGCAGAACAGCCATAAAAGAATGCTTCAGACCTGTTCATAGAAACGATCCAAGAGAAGTATTTTATATAGGGGAGAAAACGTTATGGCTATCGTTGCCGCAGTTAGCTCAAGCTTTTCAAATCCCCGGTATTGGTGTTATTATCAAAAAGAAATCTGTGGGCGATAATATAACCTACCGCATAGATCTTTCCCGTCCCGGCAAGGATAGACCTTTTAGTATAGTTATTTTGAGCAGTGAAGCAGGATTTAATCGCACCTTTATTGAAAACTGGTACGATGACGGTTCGTTGATGTCTAAAATAACAACCGAATTTGTTAACCTCCAAGGTGTATTCCTGCCTAAGAAATGGAAGATGTCAATATATTATCCGGATGGTGGATTGATGCGCCAGGAGGATTACACTATTGAGCATCAGCAAATTAATATACCCATTTCGGACAGCACGTTTTCAGAACTTACCTATCTGCACAGTGGCGACAAATTAAGAGATAAAATCGCAAATAAGGAGTTCGAATATAAAAATGGCAAGCTTGTTGAGTTAGCAAAAAAATCACCCAAAAAGCCGCTTATGACTATTGATACTAATGAGCCAAATCAGTTGCCTCAAACAGATAAGGAGTTAAAGTAACATCCTGGCTTCTGTGGCCAACAACAGCGTAGATAAGCAGGTAAAATCTGCTTGTTTTTCTTATTATTAGGGCTAATATAGTTTCTGTGCTGCGCTGGGCTCCTCGCCGCTGGCGAAGCCTTTGGCGTAGCGACGGGTGACGGGTGGCAGCCACTGAACCTATGTCTTTGTCCTCCGTAAGGAGTCCTTAGGACTAAGGACTCCTTACGGAGGGTGAAGTGGATGGTATTTTAAAAGTGTAAAAAAATTTCTCTTAAAAATATCTGTGGTGAGCGGACCTGTCTTGAGCATAGCCTGTCCTGAGTGTAATCGAAGGGTCGAAAGAGTCGAACCAAGTCGAAGGAGCCAAATTTAATACAATTACTAAAGGATTGGATATTATCAACAGTGCACAGTGTTAAAAAATGTATATACGTAAAACGCGTACGCGATTTACGTATGTGGTATATCAACGCGAAAAAGAATAAAAAAACGAACCGCATGGGCAGGAAACCTGCCCATCCTACATATTACTCATGGGCATATCCTAAGATGTTGTATCTCTTGCACTTCTTTTTTATAAACCTCTCTTCTTCCATGAACGGATTATAGCGAAACGCTATGTTTCCTGAAACTTTTTTGCCATCCACTTCGCTCACTGTGTTCGCTCAGTGGCCGCCACCCATCGCTACGTCGCTGCCACACACACCCTGCTTAGTGTCTGCCAGCCTCCGCATCTCTCGACGCGGGCGAGTAAAGGACAATCTTGGGTAAAGATGCAGATTTCGCTTGAAAAATGACACTTGATATTGTATAATGTCCCCTCGTATTGCGTATTGCGTATTGCGTATATTGTATAGCATATCATAATTAGCGGAGAGCATGTCGCAGATAGCAGATATCGAAGTTCACCCCATGAGATGGCGGCTTCGCCTATCTCACGGGGTAAATCAGGGTAAAATCCACACCCAACTTGTTCTACAATTGTCGAGAATGTTCTACAAATCCGCCCTTTTTATGCAAAACAAAGCCAATTTTCGAAAAAGTCAAATGGATGTAAACTTAATTATGACAAGGGAATATGAGAAAAAATCGAAAAGGACACTTGGTGAAAACAAAGCCAAACAAAGCCAATCCGCCATAGGCGGACAAGTTTCGGAAAACAGAGGTTTACCCGCCTCCAGCGGGATAGAGGACGGAGGGCGGAAAATAGATGACAGAAGACGGATAACGGAAAACGAACGAAGGGCGATATACTATATACGATTGACGAAAATGGGCGATACAGGACTCGAACCTGTGACCCCATGCGTGTAAAGCATGTGCTCTAACCAGCTGAGCTAATCGCCCAAATCAGTTTAAGAAAATACTTACTTTTAGCCCTTGCGTCAACTATTTTGATGCCTTATATTCTTGATCGGCAAAATTTTCCTTCATCTAAATAGCATAGTAATAAAAAGTTAAGGTGTTTCTATGACAGTACTTGAGGCCATTCGCAAAAGATATTCCTGCAGGGCATACAAAGATAAATCCATAGAGCCGGAAAAATTGAAGCAAATCTTTGAAGCCGCTCGTATGGCGCCCTCTGCCAAAAATCTGCAGGATTGGCGATTCGTGATAGTGGCGGATAGAGAAAATAAGCGCAAGTTAGCTGAAGCCGCAAATAACCAGAAATTTATCGTAAATGCCAGCGTAATCATAGTCGCCTGCAGTAACAGTAAAGACGTTATGCGCTGTGGCCAGGCGGTTGGGCCTATTGATATAGCTATCGCTCTTGAACATATCGCCTTGCAGGCAGCGGAGTTAGGATTAGCGACCTGCTGGATCGGCTCATTCTATCCGGAAAAAGTCAGGCCAATTGTTGGAATTCCCGAAGATATTGATATAATCGAACTAATGGCTCTCGGCTATCCAGCCGACAGCCAAAAAGAGCCTAAGCGTGAGCCGATGAACAAAATACTCTGCTACGAAAAATGGCAGTTTTAAGCTGGCGTAACCTATTGTTTTTGAGTTAGTTATAGAATATTTAATTGTCGAGTTTTGATTAACAAAATAGGTAAATTAGGGGACGTGGTGTAACGGGAGCACACCGCGGTCGCATCGCGGAAATGAGGGTTCGATTCCCTTCGTCTCCACTTGATGCGGCTTCCAAAACGCAAGCGTTTTGGAGGCTTTACTCGTGGCAGGCCATTTGACTGACACGAGTTAGAAGCATCGAGTGTCCTGAGCGCGGCTCCCATAGGGAGCGGAGTCGAATGGCTTATGGCTTGCTTTAGAACACTCATTGCTTACTCGTGGCAAGCCAGTCATTTCGCACCTCGTATTTTGGATATCGCATATCGTGAAAAGGCTTTGTTTTTAACACTCCAATTGGACATTTAGTTTATGGGACATTTTCGGAAAATAGTTATAAGTGTATAAGACATAAGAGCTTAAGAGTAAAAGTAAAAAGTGCGAAAATTGTGCAAAAATGAGCGAAAAATCACAAAAATGCGCGCATTTTGATCAAAAATTATCAACTTTTGAGCACTTTTAAACACGTCTACAATTTTGTATTTGACTTCTCAAATTAAGTTTTATTTCTGGCACGGAAATTGCAACCACAGATTTTACAGATGTCTCCAAAAGCGGAGCCGAAGTAACAGATAACGGACGATACTTGTCCGCTTCTGACAGAGCTTACAGAAGACAGACAATTAGTCTCGTAGTCATAACCAGCAATTCTTTTTGTTAGCAAATGTTACTTTTGTTTTCTCTCGTGCCTTATATAATTAGATGTGGAGATTGTGTACCCATAGGAGGGATCTGAAAATGAGATCGAGTATATTTATCCGGCTGACTTTGGCTTTGGTGCTTCTTGTCGTCGGGTGCAAGAAGAAATCAACCGGAAGACCAACATTGCACCAAGCAGCCAGAGCAGGTGACATTGAGCAGGTGCAAAAGCTCCTCGCAAGATGGGTTAATGTTAATGCAAAAGACAATACAGGCAATACACCCTTGCACTACGCAGCTCAATATGACCATACGAACGTGGCAGAACTACTTATTGACCGTGGTGTAAAAATAAATGCAAAGAACAAAGACAACGATACACCTCTTCATATCGCAGCTTGTTATGGCCACAAGGCTACAGTGATATTGCTAATTGCCTATGGGGCAGATCTTAATATATGGAACGAGGATAATGAGACACCATTACACGTGGCAGCAGAACATGGCCACAAAGATATAGTGCAAGTACTCATCGAAAACGGTGCCGCTCTGAATTACACAGATACACAAGGCCTTACACCTGCTGACTTAGCCATGAAATCAAATAAGAAAGAAATCGTCAAAACTCTTCTTGCTGCAGGTGCCGAAGCCTCAATTCATTTGGCGGCATACACCGGAAATTTGAAAAAAGTTAAAAGCCTTCTTGAAAACGGTAGCGATGTTAATTCAAAAGTTAAAAATGGTGACACAGCATTGCACATCGCAGCCCAGCAAGGCTACAAGGACATTGCAGAATTTCTCATAACCAAAGGTTCTAATGTAAATTTAAAAGACAACAATGGCTTTACACCCTTACACGTCGTGGACGCAAATGTCGCTGAACTTCTGATTGCAAAAGAGGCTGATATCAATGCAAAAGACATCTGGGGCATGACACCTGTGCACCGGGCGGTTGTAAGAGATGATAGAGATGTACTTAAAATTCTCATCGCCAAAGGAGCCGACGTCAATGCAAAGGACAATAACAGCGAAACACCGTTACTCAAGGCCATCGGGGGATGGGATAGGGAAATCAGCAAGGATACATTGGAACTGCTCATTACACATGGCGCTGACGTTAATGTAAAAGATCAAGCCGGAAATACACCTTTGCACAGAGCAATATGGCGATGGAGTGAAGACAGCAATGAGGTGGCGAAACTGCTCATTGACCATGGTGCAAATATCAATGCTAAAGGCAAAAGTGGTAATACACCCTTACATGAGGCGGTAGCTTACGGCAAAAAGGATATTGTGGAATTGCTTCTTACAAAAGGTGCTGATATCAATGCAAAAAAAGAGAAAGGTGATACGCCGATAGTCGCTGCGACTGAGCATCAATTCGAGGGTGATTATATTTATCGACGTGAAATGGTCAAACTGCTTCTTGCCAGAGGCGCTGACATAAACGTCTCAGACGAAGGAAAAACAAGACTACTGTATTTTGCGGCCAGGTATGGACTCAAAGATTTAGCTGAACGTCTTATTGCTGAAGGTATGGATATCAATAAAGTAAACAACCCGTATCAACCATTGATAACGCCGCTATCTGTAGCATTAGATTGCAATCAAATGGAGATAGCAAAGCTGCTGATTGCCAATAGTGCTAATGTTAATATACAACTCTATAACGGCGAGACGCCATTACAAAGAACCGTTCGTACCAACGATAAGGAAATGGCCAAACTCCTTCTTGATAGCGGTGCTGATGTGGATGCAAAGCTTTATAGCACTAATGCACCGCTGCACGAGGCGGCTCGCCAGGGCAATAGTGACATGGTTAAACTGCTAATTTCATACGGAGTAGATGTCAATTTAAAGAACACAGGTGGGACTACGCCGCTGCATTATGCTGTCTCCAATAGAAATAAAGACATGATTATGCTTCTTTGGGCCAACGGTGCCAACGTCAATGCTAGAGATAATGACGGCGATACACCTTTACACATCGCTGCTCTTCGTGGCTATAAAGACATTGTTGAAATGCTTGTCGATCATGGCGCTGACGTCGCAGCTAAGGACTATGAAGACCGAACGCCCTTGGACGAGGCGATTAGGCGGAGGCACAAGGATATAATCGAGCTGCTCAAAGCAAAAGAGTCAGGCCTTAGCGCAAAGACAAAATAAAGCGAGGCTGCTAAGAAATTAGCATATAGCAGAGGATAGACCCATGAGTATTGTTCGATTATGGATGCTCACAAAATGGTGATTAGTTAATTTGTGAGTGAATCCCGCCTTGGCAAGTTCAAGCTTTTGTCTTTTCTTTGTCGGATTTTGGGCATAAAATAATGAGGTAAATTGTGTCGAGTAGCTGTAGAACTTTATTTTGATAAGGTCTTCTTGAATAAAGAGCAATCCACAATGTTCGAAATTAAATGTCCAGAATGTAAAGTGAATTCTAAAGGCCTGTTACGTGACTATGTGCAATGGCGCAGCGATAGGCAAATATGTCCACGTTGCGGAGCACAACTGGAGATTTCAAATGCCATTCTCTGCTTCGGGCTTTGTGGCTTAATATTTGGTATTATCGTAGGTAGTTCGCATTACTGGGCTTTTGGTAATGCTTGCCCGCCGTTCGTATGGCGGGAATGGCTCAGGCTTGTAATAGCGGTGCTCATTTGCTGGATGGTTTTACCGATCGTTGTTCGAGCCGTTGGACGGTGGCGTGTCGTTTCCAGTGAGCAAAAGGCCGCAGCCGGTATACAAAAGTGGTCGCGGTTTGTCCCTTTAAGCATCTTGGCTCTTGCAATTGTATTTGGAATTACTTATTGCATTGTACGTATTACATTTGTGGTAATTGGTAAATGGTTATTGGTGAATGGTAACTTATAGAAGGAAACAAAGATGAAGAAATTTGGTTCCGTCGAAGAGATTCTCGATTTCGCAATTGCCAGAGAGGAAGAAGCAAACAAGTTCTACACAGAACTGGCCCAGCGCATGGAGCGGCCTGAAATGCGCAAGGTCTTTAAAGATTTCGCCAGAGAAGAACTGGGACACAAGGCCAAGCTCGAAGCCATCAAAAAAGGCGAATTTACCATAAGCAGCGATGAGGAAGATGTGCCAAACCTGGAGATAGCTGATTACACGGTCGATGCTGAGCCTAAGCCGGATATGAGCTACGCTGAGGCTCTTATTGTTGCAATGAAAAAAGAAAAGGCTGCGTACAAACTTTATCTGGATTTGGCAACGGTGGCTGAGGCTGAAGAACTAACGGATATGTTCCTGTCACCTGCCAACGAAGAGGCCAAGCATAAGCTGCGGTTCGAGATTGAATACGATGACGTGGTGCTGAAAGAAGACTGAAAACAGATGACGGAAGACAGAAGGCAGAGGAGGGACGATGGACGATACAAAACCGTCATTGGCTAATTGGTAAATACAACTTCAATCACCGTTCACCAATTACCAGTTACCAACTATCAGGAAAGGAAAATTGCTATGCCGGCAAATATTGCACATTTAGTCATAGCACATAAGGCGCTCGAAAGGCTCAAAACAAAAGCAGGCAATGAGATTAAGAGCTTTTTTGAAATAATTGACAATACTACCAAGGCAAACAATAGCCGAGCGTATATGAACCTCGGTAGCATCGGGCCGGACCTCTACTACTACTGCAACATAGCCGGCTCGCTCAAAGACATGTTGACGGAAGGCTTCGTGCAGGCTAAAGGCGTGACACCCTGGGCTTACCATTTGCACTCGAATCAGCCAAACATATTTCCGCTGAAGCTGAGCGAAATCCTGTTCAAAGATGTTATTCGTAAGAATGGAAAGCCTACACTCGAAGCCGACGACTTCCGCAAACTTGCTTACATCGCGGGACATCTGACACACATCGCAGCCGACCAGATAATCCATCCGGTGGTAAATCTTATCGCCAAGCCATACTATCGCAGCGGTGAGAACCGCAAAAAGCACCGCGAGTGTGAGGTCTTTCAGGATTACTTTCTCTACGAAGAAGTATACCGAGATAAAAGAGAGGCTCTGTCTGGGAAAAAGAAAGCCACATACGACTTCTTTGAGCAGGATTTCAATAAGTGGGTGGATTGTGTCCCCCGTAAAACATTCAAAAACGCCGAAGAATGGTTCCGCTACTTTTTACAGCGCGGCTTTGCCGAAATCTACGGGACATTCCCTGAGGAAGAGATAATAGAGGATTCGGCTGACAATCTGCTGCTGACGCTAAAAACATGCAAAAAGCTTGGGCCGTACAAGGAGGCGGCGGAAGACTATGAAAAGAACGGCACAGATTCGAAGATGTACAAAGAGTATATAAAAGACGTAGATTACGTTAAATTCTACGAAGAGGCAGTCAGACTGTCGGTGATATACATTATCGCGCTATTCGAGATTTACGATGTCCTCAAGAGCGGAAAAGATTTCACCGAAAAGCACAAAGAAAGATTCTTGAAGATTGTCAGCGGCGCAGATTTGTCCTGTCCGTTAGAGCAGAATATTTGCGACAAGGCTTACGCCGCCCTGATTAGCAAAAAGCAAACTCAAAGCAAATATAAACAGATTTTCGTTTGACTATTATATATTCGCATGTAGAATAATGTGATACTATTGCGAGCCTCTACCTAAGGGCGGATTGAAGAAGTTGCATGGGCTTTAGCGAATCGGCAAGCGCGTTCGAGCACAGCCTTTTTAGGGAGTGTAATAATGCCGGCCAGGATTCCTATTTTATTGATTGACGATGAAAAAGACATGCTCGAAATGCTCGAATACCATCTGCATCTGTTCGGTTTTAAGGTCTATACGGCGTCGGACGGCCCAACGGGCCTGGAACTGGCACAAAGGAAAAAGTTAGACCTGATTCTGCTGGACTGGATGATGCCCGGAATGGATGGACTCGAAGTGCTGTCAGAACTTAAACATAACAAAAAGACAGAAAAAATACCTGTTTTTATGTTTACAGCCAAGGGGATCATGGAAGATATTGAGCAGGCATTTGAGATAGGAGCAGATGATTATATTGTCAAGCCGATAGACGGCAACGAGCTGGCAAAAAGAATCAAGGCAAAGCTGGCCAAATACAAAGAAAAAAAGCATACTAAGGAACCCGCTTAAAATTCAAAGCGCTTTGTAAAAAAGAAATTCAGAATGTCATTTCGAGCGAAGTCCGGTTCGGCTTTAGACGGAACGGACGGAGTCGAGAAATCTGGCCACGCAGTCAATAAGGCAGATTTCTCCACTTCGCCCCTGTTTCTGTCTTCGACAGAAGACACAGGGGCTTCGGTCGAAATGACAAGCGTGGTCTTTTCTACAGAGCTAATTTAAAGCAGATTTCATTTCCAAAATTCATTTTAGCGTAGACAAAACTTGATTTTAAAAGTCAAAAGCGTATATTTTGGCTATGCAAACCAAGGTCAAGACAGTTTATAAGCCGGACAGGTCGACAAGACGCCGACAGCCGATATTTATAGCGAAGGTGCCGGCTGGGTTTCCATCGCCGGCGGCAGACTACGAAGAAGATAAGCTCGATTTGAATAAGCACCTTATACGAAATCCGGCGGCGACGTTCTTCGTCAGGGTCGCCGGCGATTCGATGGTCAAAGCAGGCATCCACGACGGCGACCTTTTGGTCGTGGATCGAAGTATTAAGCCAAGAGATAAAAACGTCGTTATAGCAGCCGTCGACGGCGAGCTTACAGTCAAAAGAATCCGCATCCGTAAGAATAAGTTGACCCTTGTTGCTGAGAACGAAAACTACCAGAGCCAGGAAATCAATGAGGAAATGGAATTCGAGGTCTGGGGGGTGGTGACAAACGTTATACACGCATTATGAAAGATATATTTGCACTTGTTGACTGCAATAATTTCTACGTCTCGTGCGAGCGGGTCTTCCAGCCGAGCCTGGAAGGCAAGCCCGTCGTGGTGCTCTCCAACAACGACGGCTGCGTTGTATCCAGGTCGGATGAGGCTAAAAAGCTCGGCATCAAAATGGGCGTGGCGTTTTTCGAGGTCAAAGACGAGGCTGAAAGAAACGGCGTGATAGCGCTTTCCTCCAATTACAGCCTCTACGCCGACATGTCACGCCGGCTGATGGAAACGCTCTGCAACTTCACGCCTGAGATTGAGGTGTATTCAATTGATGAAGCCTTTTTGAACCTCGCCGGCCTGAGCGAGAACCTGACGGATTACGGACGCAGAATCAAAGAGACCGTCAGGCAATGGACCAGCATGCCGGTATCAATCGGCATCGGCCGGACAAAGACACTCACAAAGATAGCCAACAGAATCGCCAAGAGGCCCGCCTGCCCAGAGTATCTAACGAAAGAAAAGATTCCTACGGAGGATG
>Ga0315533_1002034_pt1 | contig 14517 bp, 12 predicted proteins | sample SalMarSW160130MG_FD_203081 | JGI IMG/M metagenome (GOLD analysis project Ga0315533, IMG submission 203081) | Salt marsh sediment microbial communities from the Plum Island Ecosystem LTER, Massachusetts, United States - Salt Marsh Sediment SW1601-30 ...
CAACATCGCCATTGGCCAGTCCTCCATCATCGCGGACCGCCTTGCCCTGAAGCTCGCCGACTACCACGTCACCGAGAGTGGCTTCGGCGCGGACATCGGCTTTGAGAAGTTCTGGAACCTCAAGTGCCGGTTCAGTGGGCTGGTGCCGCACTGCTCGGTGATCGTGGCCACGATCCGTGCCCTGAAGATGCACGGCGGCGGCCCGTTGGTGGCGCCTGGCAAGCCGCTGGACAAGGCCTATACTGAAGAGAACGTTGCCTTGCTCGAAAAGGGCATTGGCAACCTGCTGGCCAACATCGAGACCGTAAAGAAGAGCGGCATTTCGCCGGTAGTCTGCATCAACCATTTCTACACAGACACCGATGACGAGGTGGCGGTGGTCCGCAAAGCCGCCGAGGCCGCGGGCGCCAAGGTGGCCGTGTCCAAGCACTGGGAAAAGGGCGGCGAGGGCGCTCTAGAACTGGCGGAAGTGGTGATCGAGGCCTGTGAAGGCGAGCCAAAGTTCAAGTTCCTGTATGAAAATGATCTGCCCTTGAAGGACAAGGTCCACCTGATCGCTACCGAGGTGTACGGCGCGGACGGGGTGAGCTACGGCCCTGCCGCCGAGGCCATGATCAAGCAGATCGAGGCCGACGATGAACTGAAGAAGATGGGCTGCTGTATGGTCAAGACCCATTTGAGCCTGTCGCACGACCCGACGATCAAGGGCCGTCCCAAGGGTTGGACCCTGCCGGTCCGCGACGTCCTCATTTACCGGGGCGCGGGGTTCGTGGTACCGGTGGCGGGCGACATCAAGCTTCTGCCGGGCACCGCGAGCGATCCGGCTTTCCGCGGGATCGACGTGGACGTCAAAACGGGCAAGGTAAAGGGATTGTTTTAGAAGGGCCGAGCAGCGCAGGGTGGAATTGGGCGAGACGCTCGACTCAGCAAAAGAGGAGAGATGGGAATGCCTGCCGAGCCAACGAAGGAGCATTCGATACTCTGGGTCCAGGGGGCGACTTGCACGGGTTGCGCGGTGTCAGTGATCAATACCGTCGCACCCGATGTGAGGAACCTCCTGGTGGACGAGGTAATTCCCGGCAACCACCTGAATCTGTGTTTTCTCCCTACGGTGATGGCAGCCGCCGGCGATGTAGCCATGGGGGCGCTGAACGCCGTTTACGAGAACAAGAAGGGGGAGTATTTGCTGGTTGTGGAGGGCTCCGTGCCCACGGGCGATGGTGGTGTGTATTGCAGTGTGGGCGAGGAAAACGATAAGCCCATTGCATTCACCGACTTGGTCGAGAGATTGGCCAAGGACGCGCTGGCGGTGATTTGCCTGGGTACCTGTGCCTCGTATGGCGGGATCTTTGGCGCGAAACCGAATCCGACCGGTTGCATGGGCGTGGGAGATTTCCTTAAGCAACGCGATGTGGACACGCCGTACGTGAACGTCCCGGGATGTCCGCCGCACCCGGACTGGTTCGTGACCACGGTGGCCACATTGCTGCTGGGCGGGATTCCCACAGCCGACCAGATCGACGATGATGGCCGGCTGCTGAGCATCTACGGTAAGTTGATCCACGAGAACTGCCAGCGGCGCGCCTATTTCGACGAGGGCAAGTTCGCCAAGCATTTCGGCGATGAGGGGTGTCTGTACGAATTGGGTTGCAAAGGGCCCATTACGTACGCCGATTGTCCGATTCGCCTGTGGAACAACGGGGCGAACTGGTGTGTAGGGGCCGGGGGGCCCTGTGCGGGCTGCACGCAGCCGGAATTCCCCGATCTCGTTTCGCCTTTGTATCAAAAGCTTGAGGACGTGCCGATTCCGGTCATCGGCGAATGCTGGACCGATGAAAAAGGAGCGTAAGGGTATGCGCAAGATTATTATTGATCCGTTGACCCGGATCGAGGGCCACCTTAAGGTCGAGGCCATAGTCGATGGCGGAGTGATAAAAGAGGCCAAGAGTTCCGGCACCCTGTTCCGCGGCATCGAGCTGATCCTCAAGGGCCGCGACCCGCGCGACGCAAACCGGATCACGCAGCGTATCTGCGGCGTGTGCCCGACATCACATGCGACGGCCTCCTCACAATGCGTGGATAGCGCCATAGGCATCGCGGGCTCGATTCCGGACAATGGCCGGATCATGCGCAACTTGATCCTGGGTGCGAACTACATCCAGTCGCACATTCTACACTTCTACCATCTGGCCGCTCTAGACTATGTGGACGTGGCACAAGTTGCCGGCTACGAAGGCGACAACGAAGATTTGAAATCGGTATGCGCCTTCATCGAGCGTGGCGAACTGGGGCCGTTCCTGCCGCGCTATGAAGGCGACTACCGGTTGCCTAAAGAGGCCAACACCACTGCGACGGCTCACTACGTGGAGGCGTTTCGGGCGAGACGCAAGGCCCATGAACTGCTCGCTATCTTTGGCGGGAGAGGGCCGCACAACTGCGCCACGGTCGCCGGCGGCGTGACCGAGCAGCCCACCGTGGACAAGATGACCCGGTTCCTATGGCGGCTGAACGAATTGCGCGAGTTTATCAATGACATTTACATCCCCGATGTCATCGCGGTGGCCAAGGCATACAGCGACTACTTCGAGATCGGTGGGGGTTGCAACAACTACCTCGCCTACGGCGTATTCGATCTGCAGGGCAAAGAGACTGATTTGACCAAACGGCTGCGCTTGCTGCCCCAAGGCGGAGTATCGAGTGATCTGGAGCCAGCCGACGTTGACGTCAACGAGATCAAGGAGGACGTGCAGCACTCCTGGTACGATGATTCCTGCGGCGGGCGGCATCCGTCGGAAGGCGAGACAGTCCCGGCGCCCGGCAAGGACAATGGGTATTCGTGGCTGAAATCGCCGAGATATGATGGGAAGGTGTATGAAGTGGGCCCACTGGCCAGAATACTGGTGGCTTACGCCCGGGGCGACGAGAAGGTCAAAGCTTTAGTGGATAGCGTGCTCGGCGAGTTCGATGCGGAGCCGTCGGCACTGTTCTCGGTGCTGGGTCGTCATGCGGCCAGGGCGCTCGAGGCGAAAGTGGTGGCGGACGCGATGGCTGAATGGGTACTCGAACTTAAGCCGGGTGAGCCGGTTGCGACCGAATACGAGATTCCGGACGAGGGGGCCGGTTTCGGAATGGTGGGCGCCCCCCGGGGCGCCTTAGGCCACTGGATTCGGGTCAAGGACAAGGTGATCGACAAGTACCAGTGCGTTGTACCGACCACCTGGAACGCGAGCCCGCGTGACGCGCAGGGCCAGCCGGGGCCGATTGAGCAAGCGCTGGAGGGAACACCGATCAAAGATGAGGACAATCCGTTTGAGATCGTCCGCATAGTTCGCTCGTTCGACCCGTGCCTGGCGTGTTCGGTACATGCGATGACACCGAAAAAACGGCTTATCGCGAAATATCGGGTACTCTAGCGGTGAACGAGTTCGAGTTTCATAGGCCGTTCCTGAAATTGTGGCGAGTCTTTGAAATCTCAAACACGATACAACCGGCGATGGAACATTTGGGTTCCCTGGAGCCTCTGAAACACTTGCTTAAGATACAGGTAGCTTCGGCACCCAAATGAACTGTGAAAAGGGGAAATGGGATGCACGCGACGATTCAGAAGTCACTTGACGAGATTCTGAGTTTCTTAGAAAAAGGCGAAAAGGTGTTCGTCGTCGGATGCAGCAATTGTGCTGCGAAGGCCAAGTCCGGCGGGGAACCCGAAACCAGGGCGATGAAGGAGCGCCTCGAAGCCAAAGGCGTTCAGGTGACCGGTTGGGCGGTAACGCCTGATGGCCTGTCGCTGTGCAAGCTGTCTTTGGCCAAAGAACTACTCCGAGTGGAGCACAGACGCGAGACCGAACAGGCCGATTCCTTCCTGGTACTTGCCTGCGGGCAGGGAATTCATACGGTGATCGACGCTACCGAAGGGGGCAGGGTCCATCCAGGCTGCGATACTATTTTCGGCGGCGAAACGGTCACGGATGATTTCATTACCGAATACTGCAGGCTGTGCGGCGAGTGCATAGTCGAGCACACCGGCGGTTTATGTCCGCTAACCTTATGTGCCAAGGGGCTGCTGAACGGGCCCTGTGGCGGCGCGAAGGACGGCAAGTGCGAGGTGGATAGGAACCGTGACTGCGGGTGGATTCTTATTTACGAAAGGTTGAAGGAATTGGGAAAGCTGGACCTCATGCGAGAATACCGAGAGCCGAAGAGCTGGTCGAAATCCAGGAGTCCCCGCAGCCTGACGCTGAGCGGACAACGCGCTGAGTTCGCCTTTGCCGGCAAAACCATATCGGCCTGGTCTGGCGTCGAGGAACCGCCTGATGAACAGTAGCGGTATCTTGGCCATGCCCGCGGTTCATTATTCGAAGTTGGGACCCAGGTGTTGATCGCCGAGAATCTAAAGCGGCCGCATGAGCTGATCGACGAGGTCGGCCGCTTACTGAACGGACTTATTCGCTCATTGGGAACTAATAACCAGCAACCAGCAACTAACAACTAAAGCATGGCGTGTCAGGCTGACGAACATCGAGACACACTAGTCGTTGGCGTAGGTAATGAGCTGTTGCGCGACGAAGGTGTCGGTATCCATGTCCTGCGTGAGCTGCAGAAACGCGACTTGCCGCCGGGAACAGCGTTGATCGAGGCCGGGACCGCGGTCGACACGTTGTGGGACGAGTTGGTCTCGGCGCGCCGTTTGATAGTAGTGGACGCGGTCGAGGGCGGCGGGCCGCCCGGGTCGGTTTACAGGTTCCACTACGAAGCGTGTCCAGAGCCGGCCGGCGTGGGCTTATCGGGCCATGAGGTCGGGTTTCGGGACAAGCTGGCGGCGCTGGGATTGATAGGCTGCCAGTTGCCTGAGGTGGTGGTCGTCGGCATCGAACCGGCACGGATCGAGCCAGGTATGGACTTGTCGACCCAGTTACAGGAAAGATTACCTGCGGTGGTTGAGTTTGTGCTTGGAGAAGTTGGCAGCCCGCTGGCCGAGACGGCGGCCGTCTCGGCCAAGGACGTGCATAATCGCCAGGGCGAAAGATACAGGGAGGGGCAGAGATGATCATCTCCGAACAGAAGCCCATGGAGGAGGTCCTCCAGATGATGGAAGGTGAAAGGGGCGTTTTCATTGTGGGCTGCAACGGGTGTGCCGAATCCTCCGGGACTGGCGGCAAGGCGCAGGTCGCCGAGATGAAAACCAGACTCGCTGAAGCTGGTAAGACCATTACGGGGTCCATCTCGATCGATGTCCTCTGCGACAAGGCCCTTGTCAAGACGCGCCTGGTGCGACGCGAGGAACAGATACGAGATGCAGATTCGTTGCTGGTGATGACGTGCGGCATTGGTGTGCAGGCAACGGCAGCGGTGGTCAACAAAGTCTGCCATCCGGCGTGCAATACATTGTCCACGGGCGGTGCGGTGGGCGAATGGCGAGGAAGCGAGCGGTGCGCGCAATGCGGGGACTGTTTGCTGGATTACACGGGCGGGCTGTGCCCGTTGACCCTCTGCACGAAGGGGCTGTTGAATGGCCCTTGCGGTGGCTCGCAAGACGGCAAATGCGAGTTCGAGCCCGAGGTCAGGGACTGTGGCTGGATTCTGATCTACGAGCGGCTGAAGAAGCTCGGGCGGTTGGACAAGCTTAGGGAATTGCCCGAGCCGAAACGACGGGATAAGGCACAGCCACCGGCAGAGCTGCGGACAACCTCGCGCTGGGCGTTGGAACAGCGGGACGCATCATAGGAAGGAGTGACGCAGATGAAGGTAAGCGAACTCTTCGAGTCAGGCAAGTTCGTGGTGAGCTCGGAGATAGGCCCGCCCAAAGGCGTGGACGTCACCGGAATGATGGAGGACGCCGAGCTGCTTAAGGACCGTGTCGATGCCATCAACATCACCGATCAGCAGAGCTCCGTGATGCGGCTAGGGTCGCTGGCGGCGTGCAAGTTGCTCAAAGACCGTGGTATCGAACCGATATTCCAGGTGACCTGTCGCGACCGCAACCGCATTGCCCTGCAATCCGACCTGCTGAACGCCGCTGCCTTCGGCATCGAGAACGTACTGTGCCTGACCGGCGACTATGTCTCGCTCGGTGACCATCCTGACGCGATGCCTGTGTTTGACCTCGATTCCGTGTCGTTGCTGCAGGCTGCAAGTAAATTGATGGAAGGCAGGGACATGAGCGGCGCTGAACTGATCGGAACGCCAAATTTCTGCCTGGGTGCCGTCGTCACGCCCTGCACCGAGCCAATGGAACCCCAGGTCCTGAAGATGGAGAAGAAGGTCAAAGTGGGCGCCAAGTTCATCCAGACGCAGGCGGTGTACGATCCGAAAACCTTTGAGAACTTCATGAGCCAGATCAAACATCTCGACGTGCCCGTTATGCTCGGCATAGTCATGCTCAAATCCGCGGGCATGGCGCGTTTCATGAATAAGAATGTCGCTGGCGTACACGTGCCTGACACGCTCATCGACGAGATGGACAAGGCTGAAAAGAGAAGCGACAAAAGCATCGAGATCACCGTCCGGCTGATTAACGAAATGAAAGATATGTGCCAGGGTGTGCACCTGATGCCCATCGGTTGGGAAAAGAAAGTCCCCGCCGTGCTCGACGCCGCCGGGCTGTGACCGCGCTGTAACAGATGTGCCGTCCGAGGAAAGCTTTCTTGCGCACCATAAGATGGCTGTTTGCACCCGAGCATGGCTCAGCGACCCCGTAGCCTTCCCGATGTACTGACCCATTGCTATCACATATATACTACCCAAGCGCTCACCAGCCTTTACCTTGGAGGCGGCTGACGAGGCATTCGGAGAGGACGATGACGTCTTCGAGAGGGAGGAAGGTGAGGATATTGTCGGGGTAGAGGAAAGTCGCGTTGGGAGGGAACTCGTCGTCGCCGCGGTACCATGCGATGGCGATGGCCAGGTGCGGGAAGACCTGAAACCGGAAACCTTTATCGCCCAAAGCCACTGGTTCCGCGCCAAGGCGACGGCAGGCGTCGGTGAACTTGCCTTCGTCGCGGCCGACGGTGGCGCAAAGCCGGCCCAACACGCGGCCGCGGTAAACGGATTCGTAGCCGCGGATTTCGACAAAGTCGGCGAAGGCGAGCCACTGCGCCGCCTCGGGGCACACGGAGGGCGCAGCGATGTAATGCAGCGCCATGACCTGCCACGGTAACCCGACGCTGCCGTCGTCGGCATCGTCCTCGCGGGCGGACACCGGGCGCGTGATGGTTCCCTCGGGCAGGTTTAATGTGAGCTGCGTGTTCAGTACAGGTAGGTCATAACACCCGTCGGCCGTTCGTCGCGCCCCTAGGGCCACGATCGATTCCGGGGTTCGCTTCCGTGCGCCCTCGAGCGCTTGGTCAAGGGCGATTTGGTAGTTCGTCTGTTTTGGTGGGAGGTCCATCACCCAATACCCCAAACACGAATGAGGGCAAGCTGTTGCTGCGTGACGTTCAGGGAACTAGCCGCGCATGCGGTGGGCGTCCAGGAACGAGTCGCAGTAGATCGCCTTCTCCTGGAGCAATTCTGTCGTGATCGCCGCGTTCATGAGGTCCGTATCGAGCGGGTCCGCGATCGCGGCGTCGAGCCCGGCGGTCATCGCCATGACGAGATAGGTCCGATTAATCAACGGGCGCTGGGCGCAGTTTTGAGACACGTTGGACAATCCGAGTATGAGGTGTGGGGGCGGATCGCTGAGCAGTTTAAGTTGCTGAAGGGCCCCCAAGACGTTTTCCGGCTCCTTGGGCGCCACATTGACGGGCAAAATGATGGGATCGATGAACAACCGGTCCATCGGCAGGCCGCCCTCCATAGCCATGGCGCCGATCTGTGCCCCGAGTTCCACCCGCCTTTCAACATCCGCCGGGACCCCCTGCTGATCCAGAGTCAAGGCCACCAGGCTCGCGTTATTCTCGACGGCGAGGCCCACATACTTGTCGAGTTCCTCTGGGTCTGCCTTGGATGAGTTGATGATTGGCTGGTCGCCTGATTGGGGAATCACCTCTTTCTGGACATCCCATTTTGGGCTGTCGATGGTGAGTGGGACATCCGTCACTTCGCGTTCAAGTCGAGGGAGTAAGCACCCGCCTCGACTTGCGATCGGGCAAGTTCTTGGATCACAGTCTTGTCGCTTTCCTCAATGGCTTTTCGCACGTTCTTGAACATGCCGTTGAGCCGTTCCCCAATGACAAACATCGATTTTCTCCTTCCTACGCCGAACTGACTGACGGTGCGGCCGTGGCGCACAACCTGTCCAAGGCCTCTCGCACGTTGCTGATAGCCTTGGGATGCCTCATGATAAGCAGGTCGACACCTGCTTGCAAAGAGTTTGTTCCGGTGATGGTTTCCCACAGTGGGCCACGCTCCTCGGCCGGACCGAACCCCGGCAGCGCCTCGGCCGGCGCTTGCGCCTCCTTGGCACGCCAGGCCTCCAAACCCACGGTGGCCACCACAGGCTGCTGCAATAACGGGTCTCCGCCCAGGCCCGCCAGCCGGCCCCGCTCCAGGATGCTGTACACGTATTCGGAACCATATCCCACTGCTGACGTCTGGGGGAAAATCACAATGTCTTCCAGGGGGAATCCTACATCGTGCGCCAGGATATTGAGCTGTTTGGCGATGTTGATGTCCAGAGGGGAGTCGGCGATCAGCTTGTGACCGTCGGCCAGGCATGAGGCCACCAACGTGCGATAGTTCTTCTCCTCGATAGCGCCGAACAGGCAATTCTCTCCTTTTGCCGCCTCACAACACTTCGGTAGTACGACGTTGTCTTTTTCGTACACACCGCACCCCCAGACAATAAGAGGCAGGTCCATTGCCGAAAGGACCGCTTTCACGGTATCGGCCGCTTGGTCCGCGCTGCGATCGCCCATGTCAGGATGCGTACCCATTAGTTTCAGGCATAGGAGATCAGGTCCCAGTTCGGTGGCCCGCCGCGCCCAAGCCACGGGATCACCAATCACCTCGCCGTATGCATTGCGCAATTGCTCGGGCCAGCTCTCGGCCCCGCTGTCCCATATTTCGACAGCGATGGCCGGTCGCCGCCCGACGTCGCCCTCGTAGGCAAGCCAGGGGATGGACCGCGCTCCACCGATGGTCACGGTCCTAGCCCGGGTTCCACCTTGGGCAGAGGTTGCGCCAATCGTCACCTCATTAATCGCTGCCGTCCATTTCTGTGCCGTGTCCTCTGCCTTCATAACTATCCTTTCACCTTGGCAAGGCTTGCTTGCGTACCTGTAACACATGCATCAAAGAGCTTGGTAAATGGCTGCGGCATCTGGGCGGTAAAAACACTTTGCTCCATTGCGCAGAGTTGTTCTACCTGCTCGTCAGCAGGCAGGATGACGGTGTCGTCGAAGGAGTTGCCCGCCAACAGTTCCTTGACGCCCTCGGGCACGCCTGAAGGACGCACTTTGTTCCAAACCAACACACGCCGGCGCACTGCTATAGAAAGGCTCTCAGACAAGTTCAAGATTCTCTCCGCGGCCCGCGCGCTCGAAATGCTCGGTTCACATACTGTAACCAAGCAGTCTACGTTGCTGGTGTTCATGCGCGATAGGTGCTCCATGCCCGCTTCATTATCGACCACGGTGACCTGGTAGTTGGACCTGAGCGTGGAAAGAGTACCTTGAAGCAGGCTGTTGACGTAACAATAGCACCCGGGCCCCTCGGGTCGGCCCATGGTAAGCAGATCGAATCCCTTGGCCTCCAGGATGCACTCTTCGAGCTTCATTTCCAGAATTGTCTTTTTGGGAATCCCGCGCGCCTTTTCTTTTTCCTTCAGAACGTCCTCACGGATATCACCAATCGTCGGTCCTGCCCGCAGGCCCACGAGCGGGGCTAGCGAGCTATTGGGGTCGGCATCCACTGCCAGCACCGGCCTGATTCCTTTCTCCAGCAGCAGTCGCACCAAAAAGGCGGCCACAGTGCTCTTGCCCGTCCCGCCTTTGCCTGTCACAGCCACGAAGTACGTCATCGGCAAGCTATCCCCCCTGCGAGAGCGCTGACAGTACTGAGGGGAACTCTTCAATATTGGTATGTGGGAAGAAACACGCCGCGGTGAACTCCTCCATGAACGTAGGATCGGTGCTGAGCTCGAAATAGGTCATGCCGTCGGCAATTTGCCCGGCCTCGAGATAGCGTTGTCGGCTGAGCGCGGCGACCTTGGCGCCAATAATGCTGGCGTTGCCTACAAACCGGAGATTCTCGCCGGGGATATCGGGCAATAACCCGATTAAAACGGCGTTCTCGAGATCAAGGTAATTCCCGAAAGCCCCTGCCACCAGGATTTCCTTAATGTCAGAGAGGGTCAACCCCAACGAGTTCAACAGTACTTTAGCGGCAGCGTATATGGCTGCTTTAGCGCGCAGCAGATTGGTGATGTCATCCTGTGCAATGACCAAATCACGTCCGGCGCCTTTCTCGCCCGCTCGAACCAGGACAAACTCCGGTGTCCCGTCGGGCCCTTCCCGTAAACGCTTGGAGCGGGTGTTCATGTCGAGCCTACCGGTCTTGTCCATTATCCCCAGACGCAGCAGTTGCGCCAGCAGGTCCACATAGGCCGTGCCGCACAGGCCGTTGGGCGCTTCATCGCCGATTGTCGAAAAGCTGAGGTTCTGGCCGGAGTTCCAACCTCGCACGTGGTCGATGGCGCCCCGGATCGCTCTCATGCCGTCGCGGGTCCCTGCACCTTCAAAAGCCGGCCCCGCCGACGCACTGGCGCAAACCATCCAGTCCTTATTGCCGATGACGATCTCGCCATTTGTACCAACGTCTATGAGCATGCGTGGCTCATCCGTTTCGTGCATGCCGACCGCCAGCACCCCCGCTGTGATGTCAGCTCCGACAAAGCCACTGACACATGGCAAGCAATAGAGCAAACCCCGTGGGTTGATGGTTAAACCAATTTCTGCCGCCCGGAACGGCGGTGGCCGGTATGTGACACCCACATAGGGCTCACGTCGGATCCACTCGGGGTTGAGCCCACCCAGTGTGTGCATCATCGTCGTGTTGCCAGCCGCTGTTACGACGGTGCTGTAGTTTCGGCTCAGTCGGAACTTGTTCTGAAGCTCCTGGATAAGCAAGTTGATGTCGTCGACGATCATATTGTGCAACTGCAGCAGTCCATCGGGCTGATCGGTGCACCACATGATACGGCGTATGACATCGGGGCCGTACACCGCCTGCGAATTGTACTTGGCCGCTGTGCCCAGCGTCTGTCCTGTGGACAGGTCTACCAGGTGGACCACGACGGTCGTCGTGCCCGCGTCCACGGCGACGGCGAGGTTCGGCCTGCTGCTGTCGCCACTGACGACCTCCGTAATCTCGGTCAATGACCCGCGATACGCGGTGGTCGCCGTGACCGTGCCTTGAGCCTCTCTGACCACCTCCGAAAGTCTGCGCGTCACCTTCAAACCCATCTGGTACTCGAGCGACCCGTCCAGCTTATGTAACTGCTGCTCCAGCCGTTCCAGATCGGCCCTGTTGTTTTCAAGCGTTGGGGCCGGCACTTTGAAGCAGTACTTCTTTACCAGTGGGTCGAGCTTGGTAGGCCGCCGCTCGAGCACGGCGATTTCGCTAAGCCGCTGCTCCGCGATGTCTACTTCCCTGACGCGGTCGCGCAACTGGGACTCTGGCGGGACCTCGACAAGCAGGTCGCCAGCCACCCGTGCTTCGCAGGCGAGGATATACCCTTCCCGGATCTCTTCGCGCGTCAGCAAGTCGGTTGTGCCCCCGTTGACGATGCCCCGCCGTACAATCACCCGGCACTTCCCACAGACCCCGTCGCCGCCGCACAGGCTCTCGATATATACCCCGGCCTTTCGCGCCGCATCCAGGATAGTGGTGCCTGCGGGCACTTCCAGCTTCACCCCTGCCGGAGCGAACTGCACCGTACACTTCTTGTCTTTGAGTTCCTTGGTCATGGTTTCCATTGGGTCTTAAGGAAAGAAACGATCCCCGATGCCTCCTTAGGCCCCACCTGCACGTCCCACCCCGATTCCTCCTTGACCCCAGCGCTCAGCACGGCCACAAGCCCGGGAAGGACCAGTTTCTTGTGGCCGACCTTCGACTCGAGGCCGCTGTTGGCCAGCGCCTGGGCAATGGTTTCGTCGGTCAACTTGTCCGCCGCCCATGCGGTCAACACACTGGTGCCCTCCGTGTCGATCGAGAGGATATACCCTGGCATCCTCGAGGCCTCTACTTCCGATTCGACCGAGTAGTAGGAAAGGGCAAAATTCGTCGTCACCAGCACGGGCGCATCCGGCCCTGGCTCGCCAATGACATGTACGCCCGGTTCTACCTGGACTGGCACCTGGGGATTGGTATAAATGTCCTGCCGCGCACAGAGAATGCCCAGGATGTGCTCAGGTCGCGCAAGGTCGACCACCACCAGCCCCGCGTACTTGAGCACGTACCAGCATGCTTCCACCACTGCCTGCAAGGGATCGTCGGCCAATACCTGCATCGCGATGGGATAGCCCAGTGGGCGGAACTTCTTCATGATAGCTGCCCGCCGGCTCTGGGTCAGAAACTCTATTGCGGCCGCGCCGTCCACTTTGCCTGGTGAGAGCATGAGTTCTTTCAGGCCGGCTTCTCGCGCCTTTTCCGCGAGTGCCACAATTCCGTCGAAGCCCGTCGCCTCGAGGCATAAAGGCAAAGAGAGTTCCTTGGCCGCTTCGATAGCCTGACCGTCCTCGGCGCTTCCGTCCAACGCCCAAAGTAAAGGACGTTCGGCTGCCAGGACTTGGCCCGCGGCGCGCAGACTCTCAGCCTGAGAGCTCACCAGGGCCAGCGTTTTACCTGAAACCTTGCTCGCCACTTGGGCCACCTCGGCAAACCGTTCCGCGCTCCCCGAGTCGTTGTAGACGGCCGCCATGTCCACCATTGTCGTCGTACCTACGCGCTCGAACTTCAGCCCGGCCACCTCCTGGCACCGCGCCTCGACGGCGGCATTATCCAACTCGTCGCTCACGCGCACCGCCACGGCGGTTGGGTGGTGGAAACGTTCTTCGTGCCGGAACAATACGGTCTCCTGACCCAGTTCGATGGTCTTGTCGCCAGCGCCGATCTTCACTAACTGCTGAGGAGGAGCGCTTGCCTCGCCCAACGCGGCCTTCGCCTCGTCACTGAGTGGTGGGCATTCGTCCAACGCCGCTTGACCAGCCGCCACTTTCATGGCGAAAGCAAGACAGGTGGCCAAACCACATTCTTTGCAGTTCGTTTTAGGCAGATGTTTGTAAATCTCAAGTCCGGACAGTGCCATAAGATAATTCTCCTTTTGGCCCTTGCTAATTGTCCACGGCCAGTTGTCAATAGCTGGCAACTAACAGCCAGCAACTAGATCAGCGGCTCTAATGACAACGCCGGATGCCCCACCTCCTCGAGGTGGGCCAATAATCCCTCGCTGTCCGTCGTAATAGTCTCATCAGCAATCTTATCGACAAAATCTTTCAGGCCCATTTCCTCGGCCCGCGCCTCGAGCCGAGGTCGAACAGCTTCTTTGAGTTCCTTGGGCAGCCACACCAGCCGAGGCAGCCCCCCTTCGTGAGAGATGAACTTCCGGGAGCTTAAGTACAACCGCCCGACGCCACAAAAGCCAGGCGTCACCGCCCCGCCGCCTACGGACCCGGCCAGGGTGCTGAACCGCATACCGATGGGCGTTTCGCCCTGGTACTCCCGGTTCACAGCCATCACGCCGTTGCACTCAGGGACAATCGCCACGATGCATTCGAAACAGCCGCACGAAGTCATGGGGTTGTCCATGAGCGAGTAGGCCGAAAAACGCTCGACCGTACGGTTGGAGTGTGTGTAGACGAATTTATTTACGTCTTCCCATTCTCCCCGGCTCTCGTCGATCGTGCGGCCCTTCTTAACGGGCTGGTTGGCCCCGGTGGGATTGATCTCATAGTTCGCCTGGCCGTCGATCCAGCTATACGCGCCGCAGAGTCCGAGCCGCTCGGGGGTGATGATGCACACGTGATTGGGCGCGAACGATTGGCATAAGGTGCACGAGTAGAACGTGTCAACCGATTCATCGGTCATGCCCAAGACGCGTTCGTCACGTGCGTCGAAAACCGGGGCCGCCTCAGCCAGAAGCTTGTCCACCTGCGCGGGGTCCGCGTAGACCGTTATCTGCACTTTGTCAACGATACTCCCATATTCATCATGGTATTTTGCATGGAGGATAGTGCCCAGGTGCTTGAGTCTGAACCCGGCCCTAAACGTGTCCTTGCTGATCCTCAGCCACATCATGTTGCGCTGCGCTATGTGCATGACACCCATCGCGTGGTTCAGGTATAGGTGGATCTGCCGCTCCAGGATCCCCTCGAAGTCGGGTTTCATCTTGCGCCCGGCGACATCGACGAGTATCCCGAGGTCCATGGCCGAGCCCTCCTCGACCGTGTCGATGTCAGGACCAACCAGTTCAATCTTTCCGTCCTCGACCTCGTCCATGTCCTTCATCTTGAGAAACTCGACACCCTTCGAGTACTTCCCACCGAATTGGACATGCAGGTCGTCGCGTCGTACCCGTTC
>Ga0315533_1002037_pt1 | contig 14508 bp, 13 predicted proteins | sample SalMarSW160130MG_FD_203081 | JGI IMG/M metagenome (GOLD analysis project Ga0315533, IMG submission 203081) | Salt marsh sediment microbial communities from the Plum Island Ecosystem LTER, Massachusetts, United States - Salt Marsh Sediment SW1601-30 ...
AAAGAAGGCCGGTTGCCCATGGATGGAGGCTCTCCCATTTAGATTGAATACTTGGGAGCTCCCTTCAGCAATTTCCATGCCGCAATAAATGAGAAAAAGTCCCGTATATCCCGTAAGTTCCACTGATTCAGGGTTAACAGTCATATTAGTTATGCTTGATTTTTTTGCATTGCACGATATCGCCACTTTTTAGCCCTGATTCGTCCAAGAAATCTACGGGACTCGGTCTATTTGCACATCTTACAGGGCATCCATACACACGTTTTTGTGCATTCCCCTTTAACTCAACTATTTATGGCGGGCTTTGCGGGCATTATTCGCGAATAGATAGGAGGGATGATCCGGCTTTGGTCTTAAAATTATAGATAACGTAAAACCAAAGGGGGAATGGTCTTAGATTGTGAGTGAAGAGAGTGAAGAATGAAGGTCTGACTCTGTTGTTTACAGTGGTGGAAGTACGTTAAAATATGAATTAATAACAGAATTTTCATATTAACGTACGTCCACCTTTTCCGATTGATAGAAACTGAAAAACTTAAGGGCGTCCCACTTTACGGCCTGCTGGATCGCGCCTCCAAAAAGGAGGAGTTTTTCAGTCAACGTGGTTTTTCCCGCATCAGGATGACTGATAATCCCGAAGGTACGTCGCTTATCAACTTCTTCTTTTCTGTTATACCTTTCCATTTACTTCACTATCCCTTGCGCAGGCGGATTGCCTCAGGCGTAACCTCGACCAGTTCGTCCTCATTGATATATGAAATACATTCTTCAAGGCTCATCTTTGTCGGAGGTGTGAGAATCACGTTTTCATCCGACCCTGAAGCACGCATGTTCGTCAATTTTTTGCCTTTTGCAGGATTTACCACCAGGTCCTGTGGCCTGCAGTGTTCACCTATTATCTGACCGCCATAAATCCTGGTTCCGGGCCCATAGAAAAGCTTTCCCCGATCCTGCAGGTTAAACAGGGCATAGGCCACGGTTGCGCAGGACTCCTTGGCCACCAGGACGCCTTTATTACGGTTTCGAATTTCACCTGCAAAAGGCCCGTATTCCAAAAACATATAATTCATAATCCCCATGCCTTTTGTGTCCGTTAAAAACTGAGACCGGAACCCGAGAAGGCCGCGTGTAGGAATCTTGTAGATCAGACGGGCCATCCCATTGTCCTGGTTCATCTCAAACAACTGGCCCTTAAGCTCTCCCAGTTTTTCAATGACTGTGCCCATGTACTGTTTGTCAACGTCGATCGTCAGCTCTTCAAAGGGTTCAAGTCGTCTGCCGTTCTTTTCTTTGACAATGACCTGGGGCCTGGTAACCTGGAATTCATATCCCTCACGCCGCATTTTCTCGATGAGGATCGAAATGTGCAGTTCTCCCCTGCCCGAGACCTTGAAACCCCTGCCGCTATCCAGTTCTTCGACCAGAAGGGCCGCATCGGAGAGCGCCTCCCTTTTCAGCCGCTCCGTCAGATGACTTGAAGTACAGTATGTGCCTTCGGTTCCGGCAAAAGGTGAATCATTTGGAATAAAATTGGTGGAAATAGTGCAAGGGTCGATTTCCATGGGAGGAAGGGGGACAGGATCGTCCGGGTCGGTGTAAGTTACACCCAGCGTAACATCATCCATCCCTGCAACGGCAACTATTTCGCCAACCCCGGCGATATCTGTGGCAACTTTCTTGTTCCCTTCGAAGCGGTACACCTTACTGATGCGAGCCGGGACAAGCGCTCCGTCACGCCGTGCCATGACAATTTCCTTGTTGATATTCAATGTTCCACCCGTTATCTTACCGATCCCCAATCGCCCGAGATAGGAAGAATAGTCAATAGAACTCACCAGCATCTGAAGTGGTGACCGAGGATCCCCTACAGGCGCGGGTATATGTGTAATGATCTTTTCAAAAAAGGGCTCCATGGACAATTTTTTGCCTTTAGGTTCGAAGAGGATATAACCTTCCTTTGCAGAGGCAAAAACAACCGGAAAGTCAAGGATGTGATCCGGTGCGTTCAGCTTGACAAAGAGATCAAAGACCTGGTCGACGGCCCATTCCGGCCGGGCCGCAGGTTTGTCTATCTTGTTTATGACAACAATAATGGGAAGTTCCAGCGCAAGAGACTTCTTGAGCACAAAATAGGTCTGCGGCATTGGACCTTCCTGGGCATCAACGAGCAGAACGGCCCCGTCGGCCATCCTCAGGACCCGTTCAACCTGACCGCCGAAATCGGCATGACCGGGCGTGTCTATGATATTGATCCGATAGTCCTTGTAACGGAATGAGGCGTTCTTGGATGCAATCGTAATACCCCGTTCCCGTTCCAGGTCCATTGAGTCCATAAAGCGTTCGGCCACGTGCTCATTTTCCCGGAACATCCCGCTCTGCTTGAACATCTGGTCTACAAGCGTTGTTTTTCCATGATCAACATGTGCGATAATGGCAATATTTCTGATATTTTTCTGATCCATTTGTAACACTTTAGCCCTTTGCAATGGAGTTGCAACATTCCCGGATTTTTCAAAGGGCTGAAATGTTACATCCATTTAGGTTATCGACTTTGCCCGTCCCGAATGGAAAGTGCAAAAAAAACCGGTTACCATAATACATAATCAAGCGACCGGAATTTAATCGATGATTTTTCTAAATTTTTTAGTAGGACTCAATAATATCACAATGTCAAGTAAAAATGAAATATTTTCTCAATACGTCGGGGTATCCGAACCCTCATGTTTAGTGTTCTAAAATTTGGGGAGCATGGGCAGACCACTGAGGATAGAATATGAGTTCTAAAGCGGGACATTCCTAAATTTTATTATCCGGACAATCCCTCCAATAGACTTCGGGTGTCTATTACCCATCCGAAAAGGGTCTCCACGTTCCATAGGGTGGCCTGCTGCGTGAATTCCGGCCCGGCATTGTCGGTTGCGTCAGAGACCAGGATCGGCCAGTACTCCAGGAAATACCCGTGTCTCAACGTGGACTCCACACAGACGTTTGTGGCCACTCCTGTATAGATGCAGTATTTAATATTATAGGCCTTGAGGACTGTATCGAGTTTCGTCCCGGAAAAGCCGCTGTATCTCTGCTTCCGGACAACCATGTCCCCGGGCTGTACCTCCAGCTCCTTGCGGATCTCCTCATCCCATGACCCTTTTGTGACAAACCTGCCCCAGTGTTCGGGTTGGTTTCTCATGGTGACAAGGCCGAGCTCCCTGTGCCAGTTGGGCGATTCCGGGCCCCCGCTGTTTGAGTAGTCGGGATCATAACTCATCTTCAGAAAAACGATTTTGCAGCCCGCACTCCGGGCTGCATTGATGACTTTTTTATTTTTTTCTATAACGCCTGCAGCCCCGGAGATATCCATCCCCACATGATCAAACATGCCTCCCTTGCTGACAAAGGCGTTCTGCATGTCCACCACGATCACCGCCGTCCTGCGGAGAATCGGGGTCAAATCTTGAATTGTGAATTTGGCAGTATCGTGAGTCGCAGATATCTTGCCAGGAAGTGAAAATATCTAAAGCTCGGAATTGTTTGGATATGTCTGACATATTTGATTGTCGTGACTTCTGATATTAAAACTGCCTTTCCATTGGAATAGAATTGACACATCCTGTCACATCACGAGATTAATATATTTAAATCCCTATACATTTTATACCTGAACCTGATAAAAAATCAGGGGCTCTCAATACACTCCCTAATGTGAGATTGTCTTACATTTAGACGCTGCACATTCTTACCTTATGATGGAATGCAAGAAGCCACACTATTATGGGGTCAAGTCTCCGTTTGAACGTTGATAAAAATTAATAAAAGTCAAACGGAGACTTGACCCCTTCATACAATGCTATTTTTGAGCATGAAAATGAGGATTTAAGGCTTGAAAACCACTACTTTTGAGATGATAATCTTTGAATATCAACCGAGTAGCCTGGTCCGACCTGGCCCTACTGGCTCTATAAGAACAGGGTGTGGTTTTAGATAGAATCGCCGGTGAAGTCGCGCCTTGAGTTCCGGACCTGTTAAACAGTTATACGGAATTGGTGACGAAGGTTATTCCGCTACTGACTCACGGGAAAGAACATAGAAGGAGGGTGTTCATATGGCTTTCAAATCGAGTTTTTTTAGAAAATTGTCTTTCTGGAACCCCATGGGGCGGGGATTTATCTGCGTAATGCTGATTGCTCCTCTTCCCATTGAAAAGACATTCGGAGCAGATATGACTGCCAAAACCTCGCGCTGTGCGGCTCTTGCGGAACTTGTAGAGCCGGGCTTCGTGGTTGAAAAGGCAGAGATTGTTCCGGCCGGGCCCGCGCCTGCGGCAGATGGCAGTGGTATTATAGATATCAGCGGTGAATCTCTCCCTGAGCATTGCCTGGTTCAGGGTATGCTCAATCCACGCATAGGTGCCGGCGGGCGAAAGTTCGGTCTGGGCTTTGATCTTCGTATGCCAACTAACTGGAATGGCCGGTTTGCTTTCCATGGTGGAGGTGGTCTTGACGGCAGGCTTGCGCCCGCTTTGGGTGATATTTTCGGCTCTGTAAGGCCCTCGGCGCTGGCGCGCGGTTTTGCCGTTGTTTCCACTGATGGTGGACATCGTGGCGATTGGCTCGATGGCTCTTTCGGACTCGACCAGCAAGCCCGTATCGATTATGCCTATAACGCACTGGACAAAGTCACACTTAAGGCCAAGGAACTGGTTGAGCAATATTACGGTGCTGCGCCAACTTACTCTTATCTGTTGGGATGTTCCAATGGGGGCCGTCAGGGGTTGATGGCTTCTCAGCGTTTCCCACTCTATTTTGATGGCATTGTCGCCGGCGATCCTTCCATTAAATTCTCCAGAATAGCCGTTGACGAAATGTGGAATCTCCAGGTAGCTGCCCGTATTGCTCCAAAGGATGACAAGGGCCGTCCCATCATTTCCCGTGCCTTTTCTGACGCTGATCTGCGCCTGGTGGCTGACAGCGTCCTTAAACATTGCGATGCACTGGACGGACTCGCTGACGGCATTATCAACGACTGGCGTGGCTGCGACTTTGATGCCGGAGTTCTAATTTGCAAAGCTGAAAAGACAGATACCTGTCTCTCTGTGGCACAGGTAGAGGCTTTGCGTGATATCCATTCAGGTCCGCGAACAAGTAAAGGGGAACCGCTATACGGTGTTTTTAACTATGATACAGGTATTGCCGATCCAATCTGGCGGGCTATGCATTTTGGTTCATCCGGCACGGGAGAATGGGATGCTGCTGACGCAGGACTTGGTTTAAGTAATATTAAATATTATCAATTGACACCTCCAGTTCCTGACCTCGATCCCCTTGACTTTGATTTTGATCAGGATGTAGAACGTACTCGTCATACGGGAGCAATAAGTGACGCCGATTCCACCTTTCTGGAGACCTTCGCACGTCATGGTAAAATGATTCTCTACAACGGGCTTTCCGATCAGGGCATGGCCTCCAGCGTGCTTGCCGACTGGTACGACGAGGTAGTCAGGGTCAACGGCGAGTCTATAAGGGAATCTGTAAGGCTGTTTCTCATTCCCGGCATGTGTCATTGTGACGGTGGTAAGGCAACAGACCGCTTCGACATGCTCGAAGCAATAATGACATGGGTGGAAGAAGGGCGCACTCCCGACCGGATTCTAGCTACCGGACAGGCTTTTCCAGACATAACGAGACCGCTTTGCCCATACCCTCTTGTGGCTCGATACAAGGGAGGCGATGTAAACAATGCGGATAGTTTTGTGTGTGCTGAATAACTGAATAAACACTAGTTAATAATCAATAAAAAACAGGAGGAATTTATATGCGAATCAGAATTTTCATTATTACTTTTATTTTCATTCTTCTTCCCATTGCGGTTAACGCTCAAGGGAATAATAATTCCTGTGACCGTACCTGTCTTGAGGGTTATATTGATAAATATATGGACGCAATGCTTGCGAATGATCCAGCCCTTGATCTATTTTCAAGAGACTGTAAATTTACCGAGAACGGAGTCAGGCTTCCTCTTGGGAATGAAGGTTTATGGTTTAATATGTCCGCCAAGGGAAACTACAAATTCTATGTTCCGGATGTGGAAACACAACAGATTGCCTTTTTGGGGACGGCACGCGAAGGCGGCGGCAATGGTCAGGGGGAAGGTCAACTGGTAGCTTTTGCCATAAGACTTAAGATAGTTAATAAACTGATTACCGAAGCTGAACAGATAGTTATCAGGCAGGCCAGCGACACTATGGGACTGACCGGGGATATGTCAACGGGCGCCAGTGTAGAGAAACTGGGAGCACCCCATAAAATTTTTATGGAAGCTATTCCAGTGAAAGAACGTGCCTCCAGGGAAGAACTGATCAAGACGGCCAACTATTACTTTTCGGGATTGCAGAAGAATGATCATGGCAAAGGCTATTATCCCTTTACGGACGACTGTCATCGCGTTGAAAACGGAACCCCGGCCACTAATGTTCCTGTTCCTGAGGGACAGAAACGGCCCGATCCAAAGACTGCTACCATTTATTCATCACACTGGGGATGTAAAGAGCAGTTTGAGTCAGGGACTATGGGTTTTATATCGCGAGTCCGGGACCGTAGATTCGTAGCCGTGGATCAAGAGCGTGGGATCGTATTTGCCTTTGGTTTTTTTGATCACGATTCACTTAACTGGACATGGCAGCTTGCAGAACTTTTTAAAATTGAAAAAGGTTATATTCGACGAATTGAAGCTATTTTTCACAGGTGCCCCTATGGTATGAACTCGGGTTGGAGTACCTATGAACAGGGGATATCTGACAGCATACAGAGTATTAGATAAGGCCAACCATAAATTGTTAATCTATGGTTGGAGCGTTCAGACTTCGACAATCGGGAAGTTTTATTTTGGTTCAATCTGGGCTTTCCGCATCCGGTGGCATATAAAATGCCACCCTACAATCAAACTTATTATTCTAGAAGAGTGGGGTTTTACACCCCACCTAATGATTAATATTCAAACATATTAAAGGAGATTCTTAAATGAGAATGAAAAAAATTGGCTTATCTTTGGTTACTATTCTTTTGTTATCTACTACTTCTTTTGCCTATACATCCGGGACCTGTGACCGTGAGTGCCTTGTCAAACTCATGAAAGATTACCTAGCTGCTCTGGTTGCCCATGATGCGTCAGCGGTTCCCTTTGACAGGTACGTAAAATATACCCAGAACACAGCTGAGATTCCTGTTGGATACGGCTTGTGGGAAACTGCTTCCGGTGGTCCTTCCGAATTTCAGGTATATGCTGCCGATCCGGTAAATCAACAGGTGGCCTGCCTTGTTATGATGAAGGAAAACAACAACGAGGATATTCTGCTTGGAGTTCGTCTTGCCCTGCGGCGGGGCAAAATCTCTGAAGTCGAACATCATGTGGTTAAAAGTAATGAAATCAGTATACAGAATTTAAAAAAACCTCGTCCCGGACTTGTTGAAGATATAGCTCCTGAAGATAAAACGCCTCGAGATCAGATGTTCGATATCGGGCTTTCTTACTATGACGCCCTTACAGGTGAAGACGGAACACTTGCACCATTTGCCCTGGAATGTCAACGCCGTGAGAATGGGGGTATATCTGTAGGCGGAAAGAAAGAAGATTTCCCTGAAGCAAAGGAAGCACCAAGAGATTTTGCGCCACCTGAGGCAATAGATCCTGAGATGATGAAACTGGCAATGGCGCTTTCGCTTGTACCAAATACATGTGAAGGTCAGATCACTGCCGGAGTATGGGGTTATATAACCGAAATCAGAAACCGACGTCTTCTGGTAATAGATGAGCAGAAGGGACTGGCTGTGGGATTTTCCAACCTCTATCACGACAGTAAGCTCAAAACCATGAAGCTAAAGGGAGTCCCTGGCGTGGACAGCGTTCCGGCCTTTCAGGGGACTTTCAATATGCCCGCTATCCATTTTTTCAAAATTAAAAAAGGAAAAATATATGACATTGAGGCAACAGGCCTGGTTCTGCCCTATGGAACCAAGACCGGATGGGAATAAAAGGTATAACATAAGTTTTGCAGCTTTTAGTAAACGACAGTTGATTAAAAAAGTTAATTATATCAGAATGATATAAGCTAGAATGAAGTGGTATTATTATTAAAGAGTTTTATTGGCTTTAAAGGATATAAAGCTTTCATCAACGACAAGAGCTGGATTCCCCGATCAAGTCGGGGAATGACGAATAAGCTATAGCGTTGTAGCATGTTGGGATGGGGTCAGACCAAATCAACTGATTGAAATTATAAATCAATATCATAAAATATACCCCTTTTTGATGCTTATGATCATATTTTTACCATGGCAAAATGGCCTTCTAAGAAATATTCATTCTATAAGTTATTAAGTTGGGAGAAGTTCCAGTGCCTTACAATGCTATTTTTGAGCATGAAAATGAAGGTTTAAGGCTTGAAAACCACTACTTTTGAGATAATAATCTTTGAATATCAACCGAGTAGCTTGGTCCGACCTGGCCCTACGCCCATTTAACCTATCCAGCCCTCCTGGGCCATAGCCATGAAGGCATCCCGTTCTTCTTTGTTCATCTCTGTCAGCTTCACCTCAATCTCCACACCTAGCTTGGTTACCACCTCTTCCACGCTATGGACAAGATAGTCCCTGATAGGAATTCCCAGAAAAGGCAGGCCCATGCTCAGTATAACCTTGTCATCCTCAACAGCTATATCTTTTATCATCCCCAGTTCAACCAGGGTGCGATCGATCTCGGGATGTCTTACCTTTGCCACTGCTTGGTGGATCTCTTCCTTAGAAATAGTAGTGGTCATCGTTTCCTCCTATGCTTCTTTTTTCACGGGATACTTGTTCTTGCCAGCGCGCACCGGAACTTTAGAAGAGGTTGGGTCTGGATCTCAGATTCTCATTCAAGCCCGTGGCTTTCTGCGGTCGGGATAAAACCCTTCATTTCGTACTCCTTGGAACGCCTAATGAGTTAACATGAGTCAAGAGCAGACCCCTTTCATTTAAGGGCGGTTTAGTCCTTTTTTATTTCTTGGAGCTTGATGAAAACAATGCTCAATCAGGATAACGATAAATATTCAACCCAATCTTTTCATCCCTTTCCGGGACAGACACATTTCCTTCCGTGGAAGCTATCATGATGGTCTTACCTGACTTAGATGGACCGAAATCCCTGGACAAATCTACTTTAACGATAAGGGTCTCCCCTTCAACGGTCATCTCTACATTCTTCATTAAAAAATCTCCTTTAAGATTGATTTGTCTGTAGATTGCATACACCACCTAAAACATCAAGGTTTTTCCCTTGAGTTCCATTAGCCTATCCGCACAAATCATCGGCTGACCCCTCGACCGCTCGATTTCTTGAACCCTTTACTTAACGTACATAAATCAAACAGAGACCTGATTCCCTTCAAAGAAGTTATGCACGTTCTGCACGAACGTCGCCCTTTAGGATAAAACCTTTCATTTCATATTTACCCGCCTTCGCAGAAAGCCGCCAACTTCAGTTGGCGGATGAATGCGGAAAGGGTATCCGCCGAAGCCGTGTTAGCAGTGCGGCGAATAGCCGCGTTTATTGCTAACATGATTAGCGTAGGCGGATGTGCTTCGGCGGGTTTCGCCGAAGCTGGAGCATTGGTGCCGCCGACTGCAGTCGGCGGGGCTCCACTGGAACACTCACTGATTAAACATAAGTCAAACGGCAACCCATTCATAAATCGTTTTGGAACCAACATCCCCTTTTACACTATCTGCTTTTCCGTGGTTGTATCCTTCCATCTGATCAAAAAATTCTTGAACGAATAAAAATAAAGGCTCAAATCTCCTATTAGCTCTTGCTTATTGTTTTCTTTATCCTCGCCTGGATATTCTATTCTTAATGGACGTGACATAGGCAGAGTTATACAATACATGTTTTGAAATGACAAAAGCTAATAGGAGATTTGACCCCTTTTTTTTTGGAAGCCGCTATTGAGAACGCAAACAATCCTCCGGACATGGGCGGATTCGCTTTCGGTCCACCCAAAAAACCTGAACCCAGTCCCCTGAAAGGTTATACCCCCGACGATCTGGACATGAAGGATGGGAATGTATACGTCAAATCCGACGAGAGCAAATCCGTCCCGCTCGCCAGGGCTGTAGGACAGGCTCATCTGTTTGCGACCTTCTCGGGCAGGCCTCCTACGGCTCTCTGGGCCACCGGCATGGGGAGATATCTCGATACCATGAACATCGCGATGTGCGAGGTCGCCGTAGACACAGAAACCGGACTGGTTGAGATAATCAGGTTTGGAGTGGTTGCAGACCCCGGTAAAGTAATCCGGCCAACTTCACTCGAAAGCCAGATTAACCAGGTGATGGATTTCAGTGCAGGATGCCAGCTACAGGAAGATTATTTCTATGACAAAGAGACCGGAGTAAAACTGAATGCAAATATGTTTGACTACAAGAAGGTTTCTATGCTGGACATGCCCCGCGTCGATATGAAGTTTCTGGAAACACGGGCAGGCAATGCTGCTTACGGGGCCAATGGCATCAGCCATTCGCTGGCCAATACGCATCTCGTTATCTGTGCTATACAAAATGCAATCGGCAAGTGGGTTGATCCGCCGGCCACTCCGGACAAGGTTCTCAAGGCTTTGGGAAAGGCATAGGAGAGTCAACAGGAAAGCATTTTAGTGACGCGGCGGGGTGCCGCTTTTGAATGAAGGAGTATATGGAGCCCCGTGTTGTATGTCAAACGGAGACTCCCTTTAAAATAAGAGATAACCATTCTAACACTTCACTCTCCGCTTCATTAACTTTGCTATTAGCAATTCCCAAGGCGTCCAGCACTTTTGAATCAGGACATATTTTTTTAATAGCCTCTACAGTTCTTGCCAGACTGCCGGTGCCATGTGTACAGAACGGTGCAATTATTTTTCCGGAAAGATCGTATTCCGCTAAAAAAGCAGAAACCGGTGTAGGTATGGTACCCCACCAGTTGGGATATCCTAGAAAGAAAACAGTATACTCTTTAATGCTTTCTATTTTGGTTTTCAAAGCAGGTTTATAGCCCGCGTTTATTTCCTTTCTTGCCTGTTCCAGAATTTCACTATGGTCTGCGGGATACTTATCTATGGTTTCAATTTCAATTAAATCTCCGCCGATATTCGTATGAATTTGTTTTGCAATTTTACGTGTATTTCCGCTATGAGAAAAATAGACGATCAGTATCTTTTCTTTATCTAAATCGATTTGCATATCTGCACTCCTTTTATTCTGCTGAAGATTAATTAACACCGTAAACCACCAGCTTGCCTGGTGGTCCGACCTTTGCTATGCGAGTAAGTGAGTGAACAGAAAACATGGACGCTGTTAGGTTTTAAAATTCGAGTTTGATTAACTTAATAATTTAACAGGGTGAATCTTGAATTTTGAAATTGATTTCCCCTGTTGCATTATCCTTTTTTTTCTGATAGAAAATCCAGTTAGTTGGAGCGCAGGCCTTTGTGGGTATAATCAATTAATTTTGTTAGTGTCAGGAAACTCCGCGATGTCAGGTTTAATAGAAATTATCATTATTGTTGCGATTATTTTAAGCATTATTCTGCTCCCCAGAATGCTGCGCAGGCAGCCTGAGTTTGAGATCAGACCTCTGAAGCGAGTCTTGAAACTTACCGGCTGGGAGCGTATGGCGATTTTGGCCTCGTTCCTCTGGCTGGCCTTCTTCGCGCTTTATCTAAAGCCGTGGAATAACGACTGGCATATCTTTTTGTATATGGGCCTTAGCCCAGTCGTCTTGTTCTGGGGCATCTTCTGGATCTTTCTCGGCTTCAGAAAAAAGGGTCGGTGATAATAGACCTAACCTTGTTTGGGATCGTAAAGGTAAAAGGGTCAGGTCTCCGGTTGACTTTTAGTTAGTTTTTTACTCAATTCATTGACTCTATTACGGAACTTTCGATCCTTTGACAGCTTCTTCTTAACATTTTCAACAACAGTGCTTGTAGAACTATATTTCTTAAGATTGTAATCCTTACAAATATCCATAAGACCATCACTTCTTATCATCCGGGTAAGATAGGTCGTTATAACTCCATATTTATGAGACCGGTTAAAATTCTAATATCTTTACATTAGATAGTTTTACTGATTCTTCTAGTATTTCAATGAATAATAGATAGTCATTTCTTTCAGTATAGATCTCTTCTCCTCTCCTGCCTCGGTTCATGACATGGTACCAAGCTCCAGAGTACTCTATTCTTAATGGTCTCGACATAATCTGTTTTCTTATTATCCCTCTAAACAAAAGTCAACCGGAGACCTGACCCCTTCAAAAGTGGCTGCTGTGAAGAGAAAAGCAAACCAATCATTATCCGTAACGCCGATGGAGCACGACATCCCGATCGTAATCCCGACCACAAAAGGTTGGGACGGAACTAAAGCCGTGGCTTTCTGCGGTCGGGGTAAAGCCCTTCATTTGTTTTTCCTGGAACGCTTGATGATCTAACAAGAGTCAAACGGAGACTTAGTCCTTTCAGTCGAAAATGATAAAAAAGGATTCATGCCACTGCAAATTTTTGAACGGCATCCAGCAAAACTCTCATGGCTCTACAATCATCTTCATTATAATCAAGTATACGTTGTCGTATTTTCGGGTCACCAGTTTCAACCCACCGATGATACCATTCGATGGATGCGGCTCCTGAGGGATGAGTGTCGCGCCATTTGAATCCCAGATATGATGCGATCGTTTTAATCGAAAAATCGTACGTTGGCCATTCTGTCTTCGATCGGATAATATCATGATAAAGATCTACCGATACTTCCGGGGTAAATATTTCCTCTATCTCTTCCTCTGTTGAAATAGTTGGATAGAGCTTTTGCAACTTTCGCCAAAAGGTCCTTTCATACGGAGAATAATAGTAAATCACGTATGGTCTGTTGGCTTGTATATACTCAAATGCCTGAGCAAAGGCCCTCACTTCTTCTTCAGGTGTTGGCTGTTCAGCAAGAAAGGGCACATATCGTTCAGTACTATTTTCACCACCATTACGCTCAACAAATCCATGTAAATAGCAAATATCCCGCATAGGATCAGTCTCAATGTCAAAAAAAAGTTCGCGTTCTGAATGAGGTAACTGTATAGACTCTTTCAAATATGGCTTCGCTCCCGGTTGGCATTGTATCTTGGCACGCACTTGAAACTTTTCCAAGGAGCCGTGACCAATACCCGGAAAGACTGTTTTTTTACCATCTGAAAATTTTTCAAGATCAGCTTTAGCTAAATGCTTAATACCAGCAATACGAGGCACCATAACATCACGCTTGGTCCGCCCTAATTCAGGAATTAATGTCAAATCGTTTAATTCCTTCAAACGAGAAGTGCAGGACGTATACCAATGGCAGAGCTTGCAAATTCCAGCATACGCAGGAAGGGTTAGCTCACTTCCCTCAACAATATTTTTGGCAGCTAAAAGGGAAGATTGATAGAGTTCCCATAAAGACTGAGGCTTTCTTACTCCTTGTGGGGCATCAAGATCGTAAATCACCTCCTCACCATGCACGTCCCAAATAAAGGGAGTGCGTCCACTCGAAAACCCCATTCTTTCAAGTATGTCGGTATAAAGGGCAAGTTGTACTGCATAATGCTTTTTAGGCTTACCGTCAGTATCTTCGCTAGCGCCTTCAACACCGGCACCACTCTTGATATCTCCTGCAACATAACCATCTTGCTTTCGTCTGAGAAGATCGGGCTCACCAAGGAGACCGCCCGCACTTATTCGGCCGCCATATATGAGAGTATCACCACGTGACATTCCCTCCTTGGTCATTTGCTCCCTTTCTTGGACTGAAAAAGGTCTGAGATTGACGAACGGCACCTGTAATCCTTCTATAACCTCTCGTTCAAAAGCGTTCCCTTTCTCCCATAACATCTGCACGAATGGGTTTATCGGGTCCCTTTTGGAGAAATCTTCAAAAAGATCCATAGTGACGCGATGGGGGCATTGGACAAAATCATAAAGCATTGAGGCGGTAATTGATGTCTTCATCTTTTAGATTTCCCGGTACCCTGTTTTATTCAATAGAGCATGAATATTTTAGCAAATAATAGGGTGTTCACAAATATGAATAACAATGTGAGCCGGAAATTCATTTCACTGCAATGGGAAGCCAAGAATACTTATTTAGGTATTTAAAGGCGTCCCGCTTTAGACTATGGTCAGGTAATTTTGAATTGTGCTTTTCTTAAATAACATTTACGAAATACTATCAGAATGCCCCGCCTTTCAAGGCGGGAAGAGTTCACAAGCATTAAACGTAGAAAGCCCAGGCTTTTTATTTGGGCATGCTTGAATGAATATGAATTTTCTATTCCGCGATCTTTTTTTCAGTTCCATGAGTGCCACTATATAGAGCAGGATGATAAAGGGCGATTTTCCTCTGCGCTAAAACGTTGAGATGCTGTGAAGATCCAGTAAGGCTCCTTCGAGGCGGTAGAGGTCGATTAGGGCCTTGAGTGAAT
>Ga0315533_1002038_pt1 | contig 14507 bp, 13 predicted proteins | sample SalMarSW160130MG_FD_203081 | JGI IMG/M metagenome (GOLD analysis project Ga0315533, IMG submission 203081) | Salt marsh sediment microbial communities from the Plum Island Ecosystem LTER, Massachusetts, United States - Salt Marsh Sediment SW1601-30 ...
AGAGATTTGTCCTGATTACATTTTTAGAAACGGTTTGAATCTATCCTTACCACTTATATGTTCCATTATAACTAATAGATTATCTGTTTAATACTGAGTTTCCATGACCACTAACGGCCCGGCAATATGGGGAGGTTGTGTTACCCGACGAAGCATCCGGGCAGGGTCCCGGTACCCCGAGTACTCGGGGCCAGAAAGCTGTCACGGTGCAAGGAGGGTATGGCGCACTTTTTGCCGTCCAGGTACAAAGTTGATTGAGCATTACGCGTGTCGCGGTACAAAGTTGATCGGAGCCGCGAATTTATCCCCGGTTACAAAGTTGGTGGTGGGCACTGGCGCAGTGTCGCGGTACAAAATTGATCGGAGCCAGTAAGTTATCACGGTACTCAAAGCATTATTGCGTGCAGATGCGCGTGTCCGGGTGCAAGAACCATTACAAATTTGTCTTAGAAGCAGGAGTAAAAGCAAAAAGTGTGACAAACAACTTACCCATATTGTCCGTGTTATGTTTAGGCCAAATTTTAAATCACGGTAATGGTAAGATCATTTAAGTGGTAAATATTCTAAAGTAATTTCGTTATCCCTTTTTATTGGATACCCATCGCTATTATATTCATATGTGTAATTCGTCTCTTGGATTTCATCTACAGAAGGAATACCATTGTATAGCGTACGAACTTCCTTTATAATATTATTCCTATTTGAATACACTCCAGGTTCTAAGAGCCTTTGAAAAACTATATATGGATTATTCTTATCATCAAACTCATATACTATTTTCCTTATCATAACCGGGACGCCATTATTAATATGGTTTCTGATTTCAGTAATCAAATTACCCTTATCGTCATAGAAAAATTCATCACTTTGTGCTGGTTGATTTTCGTGAAAATATGTCCTTTTGGAAATTCTACCATTTTTATCATGTTCATAAGTGTAATAGGTTATCTCCCCGGTTGTTAATAGAGTAATTTCATGTTTTGTCAACTTATCATTAGAGTATGTATAATTGGCTCTCCTGTTTATTTCTGTGTTTTCTGGAGTCACCCATTCAGTCCTGTTCAGGGATTGCTGTACAGTCTCTGGATCGAGACTAGCCAAACCAAGGTCAAAATATTTATCATACGACACAACCTGATCCACATTATTATATGTATAAACTGTATAGATCCATTTGCTTTTAATCTCATAAAGAAGTCTAGCCGAAGTATAAGAATATTCCTGATTTAGTGAATTTGAATAATACTCTTTCCATATAAGTGGGATGCTTTGAATATCAACAAAAGGATATTTCTCAATATCATCTTTGCTGCATGACAGGAGAAGCATGAACAAAAATGAAAAAATTATATTTATTTTCATTGGAGAGGTTTATTAAATAGTGGTTGTTAGTTGATTAACTACAAAAATTGTTCCATGCTTTGTCACATGGAAAGGACTGGCTTAAACATAACGGCCCGGCAATATGGGGAGGTTGTGTTACCCGACGCAGCATCCGGGCAGGGTCCTGGTACCCCGCGCGAGCGGGGCCAGAAAGCTGTCACGGTGCAAGGAGGGTATGGCGCACTTTTTGCCGTCCGGGTACAAATTTTGTTGAGCATTACGCGTGTCGCGGTACAGGTTGGATCGAAGCCACGAGTTTATCACCGGTTACAAATTGGGTGGCGGGCACTGGCGCAGTGTCGCGGTACAAACTGTCTCGAAGCCAGAAAGCTGTCAAGGTGCAGGAATTAAATTATTTGCAGATGCGCGTGTCCGGGTGCATGAACAGTTACAAATTTGTCTTGTGGGTAGGAGCAAAAGCAAAAATGTGTGCCAAACAACTTACCCATATTGTCCGTGTTAGCGGTTGCTTTTTGTTAATCAGTCCCATGAAACCATTGTTTATTTTGAGCACAATCAAAAAGTCCTGATGGAACTGACTGGAAGGCTCTTTACGCAATTAGAGCCAGTGTGTTCGAAAAAGTTAGATTGCGTAAAGTGCCTGACAGAAAATAGAGTGACTTATAATTAATTAAAACCTATACTTGCTTCAATAGTCTGAAATATTGAGTGGAGTTTTTCAGTAGTATCTGATTGTTTTAAGATTAAAATAGTCTTCTCTTCATTTCCAAAAGAAACCATATTTCCAAAAAATTTAATACCTCTAAAGGTTACCTCAAAATCAGCTGAATATGCTTCTATTCCATTAAAAGAAGTATTAACTATTGGTTTAATATTAGCATCTTCATACGCCTGTTCATTCCTCATTAGCTCTATAGAATTTTGTAACATTTTATAGCAATCTGATTTTAAATTCAAAATAGTAATCGACATGATATCTGATTCGTCATCCCCATCCTTTTTAAAGTTTATCTGATATGATACTTCCTTTTTAAGTTCTTTCTTCTCCAAATTCCAATGATTTGGGTATTTTAATGATAAACCAGCAAAGGTTAAAGACAGGATTTCAGAATTGGGTTCAAGCCTTTCAGTATCTAGAGATCTCGATTTTATTGTATCTGGAGTTTCTTGATTAACAATGTTTGCCGGGATAAATAAAGAAATTATGAAAAGAATCAATGTAGACAACAGAATTCCCCAAGATTGTTTTCGACCCTTTATTTCAGATTTTTCATTTCTTAAAATAAGTGTCCCAACCAGCCTGTCATGTAATCCTTGTTTTCGTTTTGAGAAAGCAATCATTATGAACCCTATCCCAAATATAAATGCGGAAAGTAGTTTTGAGAAGTAACGTCCCGAAGCCTTTCCGAAATCTATTCTTAATAAGTTTTCACCTGTAACAATTATTCCCGCAATAGCCTTTCCAGGAGTTGCTTGAAATTTACTACATTCAAATAAAGCATAGTAAAACCAACCGAATAAGATACTAACAGGATTTTTAAAGATAAAAATCCTTTCAGTAATAAATGTTTGGGTATTAAGTTTAATAGGAATTTGAAAAATAGCCCATACAATTGTTGTAATAAATAAAAGTATTAGAAAGTCTAAGATAAAAGCCAAAAATCTTATCCAAAAACCTCCGTATTTTTTTTGATCTAAAATTGGGATGATCTTTTCAGGTTTTTTTTGAACTTCTAGATTATTAAGAGACTCATTATTTTCATTCTTTATGTTCTCGTTTACAACTTGTTCCAGATTTCTAATATTAGGTAATGGTGGGGGAATATATTCCTTATATTCAGGAAGATCACTTAGTTTGATCCAATCAGTTAGCCCTTTTTTCCAAACCAAGGTGTTTTCAACAAGGGACATATCGAATAATTGATCTAATGAGAAAGGTCCGCTTTTTATACCATCTAGTATCAAAAAATACTTTTCCATTGTGAATTGCTTTAATTTTTTTTTTCTGAATGAGCTTAATCGTGGAAGTTTTTTTAACCAGTAATTAGTTTTTATATAATGGATTTTAAATTGTATTCTATGTCTGACATTGGCTGGAAAATTTGGAATTATACTATCCCAAAATCATGAAAGCATGTGTTTGGCGTCAGCCAAACTTTTGCTTTTCTTTATAGACCCTAGAACTGACTTGTTTTAGCGGTTGCTAATATTTTTGTTTAAACAGGTTCCAGATTAATCGTCCGGTTGAATCTGCAATAACATGTTGTTCAAGAGGATAATAATTCATATCTTTTGTATCCTTAGAATAAGTTACCCACACATACATAGCTTCTATAAACCTAATTTTAGACAGGCATCTTGGATGGAGTACAACATTATAATATTGGTAGGAGAATGAAACACTTGGAAATATGATTCCATCAATATCATTAATCCCTTTCTCATTAGGGCATCTGTCAAACACTTGATCACAATAATAATTTGAAAAGAAATAGTCTTTTATATTATTTATTTCAAGTTTTGCAAATTGATCAGAAAAGAAATCAATCAAAAATTTGTCCTTGGTCATATCTTTAGAATAACATTTTAGCATTTTTTCAATTTGATTGTTGTAGCTAATAATTAATGCGTCAATATCCTCATAAATTTTTTGTCCAGGTTTTCTTATTCTATCAATAAAGTTCTTGGAAAATGGTATAAAGGCTAAGATCAAAGGTTGATCTATTTTCCAAATTCCTAAAGTTAGATTCTGATCATTTTCCAGAGTTTGCAGAGGAAACTTATGCCAAATTGTTTCATAACAGGCTATATGCCAATCATTAGACGCATAAAACCTAGGTTGTTTTTCTTTATTTGCCCTACCAAATATTACCTTGTCTATATCTTTTTCTGGAACAATAGAGATGTCTTTTATATGCGACCAAGGCATTGATAAAGATGGTTTTAAATGGGTAAGATTATTTGGTCGGGCTCGATAAATTAATGATGGATTACGAGAAAATCCCTTGTCCATTCTGGGTATATTATCGGAAGTAATAGTATTAATAGGAACTTGAGGAAGCAATTGTGAAAGTATCAAATTAAATTCTTCATAAGAATACTTATCAAGGTTACTCTGAATCTGTGCGAGATCTTTTTTCAATTGATTCATTCTGCTGTCAATAGATTGGGTGCTTGGAAGTTACCGCTAACGGCCCGGCAATATGGGGAGGTTGTGTTACCCGACGTAAGCACCGGGCAGGGTCCAGTTACCCCGCGCCAGCGGGGCCAGAAAGCTGTCACGGTGCAAGGAGGGTATGGCGCACTTTTTGCCGTCCGGGTACAAAGTTGGTTGAGCATTACGCGTGTCGCGGTACAAGTTTGATCGGAACCGCGAATTTATCCCCGTTTACAAAGTTAATAGCGGGCACTGGCGCAGTGTCGCGATACAATCTATCTCGGAGCAAGAAATTTGTCACGGTGCAGGATTTTAATTGCGGGCAGATGCGCATGTCCGGGTGCAACGGCCATTACAAATTTGTCTTGAGTGCAGGAACAAAAGCAAAAAGTGTGACAAACAACTTACCCATATTGTCCGTGTTATGGGCAGGGTTATTTTGGCTCATTATGTTCTGTGTATGATACTTTAAGGATTTTTTTCTTACTTATTACACGTATCACTTTCTCATTATTCTCGATTATTGATTGTAAATTAGTTATTAGTGGTTCAATAATCTCAAATCTTTTATAACCAATTTTTACTTTGTGTCCATGCAATTCGATCTCAGTTTCGGAATTTTCAAAGCAAAACAAAGAAACATCCTCAGTATTTATCTTTTTTAAATGATCAATTAAAGATTCAGTATCAATTAGATCCATAGTTAATTCGTCATTCCAATTGTATTCAATTGATTCTTTGAGATATGTCTTAATCAAGATTTCAGTCTTATTAAAACTTGTCTTATCAATAGTATGGAAATTAAAATCAGAGAAATGAAGATTATAATAATTCTCGATTGTCCTAAGATTATTGAAATAGGTTAAGAACTGTCTAGACAATTGTAAAAGACTTGATGATATTGACAATGAATTTGAAAATACATTATTATTTTCTAGATAGACTTTAAAAGGCATCCCTTCAGCGAGGTTCTTGAGGAATGTAAACAATTCAATCTCATCTTTAACTCTTTTGCATATTTCAGAATGGGTATAGTTAAATTGAAATTTTCCTGGAAAAGAGTCATTTACTTCAAAACTTAAATTTATTATAGCTCCCTTGAAATTTAAATGAATTTCAATTAGCGATGTGGATCCATATGCTTCTGCAGCAATGTTCGTAAATTCTGATCCATCATCAAACTTAATATCTATCATTCCTTTTTTCTTTGGAATGCTTTTAAGTAGGATTTTAGAAATACCTTTTTGGAAAGGCAATTTTAAACCTCCTAACCAAAAATCTGCATTTACGAGATTATCCTCGGCTATTTAAAAATCTCCAAACTTTTTACCTTTGAAATACTCATTTATCTTTTGAATGAATTCGGGATCATTTTTAACAGTGAAATTCAATTTTCCTTCAATATTTCCATCCAGTCCATTCAAAGAACGCAGTCGAAATCTATTTTCTTCTGTTTTTAACTCTGGAAGAAGATTGTTATTTAAAAGGAAATCACGAAAAGTTTCTGCGGAAGTTTTACCAGCCTCAAGATCTTCAATGATATGAGTCTTTATTTCTTGAATTAATTCTGAGAAAAAATCTTCAGCATTTAGATCAATGTAATGGATTCCCTTCGATATTAAGTTAGCTACTTTATGTCTTTGAAGGTGAGGTGCTATTAAGAAGGATTCCTTCCTATCAGGGCCTAAAACATCAGTGATTCTATCGAAAATAACTGAAACATTCATATCTTCAAGATTATATCCAAGGAATAGAACATTTTTCGTTCCTAATCTCTCCTTAATTACTGTCCAATAAAGATTTTTTTCACTTTCACTTTTAAAGAAATTTTCATAATCTGATTTAGTTATTATAATGCTTCTTGGTTCTGATAAATCACCATGTACTTTAAAAACCTGAATTTTACCCTTTTCAATATAAGGAATTTGTAATTGCGAGTATAGAACTTGAGCCCTTTCTTTATATGAGCCTTCAATCAAGGTGTCATAATTTGTAGTTATAATAGTTTTAAAATGAGGTATTATACTTAGAAGATCATGTAGTTTTGTTGATTGGGGCTTAGTATCTATAAATGTTTGACATAGGATTTTTATTAGCTGATTTCTATTGTTGCCCTTTATTCTATAAAATTCTTCAGCTAGATCGGGTAGGGTCAATCCATTATTGATTAAGGATTTTTCATGTTCTGACAGGTTCTCTAATAAGATTTCTCCAAGTCGTTTGCCAGTAGGGTAACCAGCATAGGTTGATAATCCGGAACCAATCCAGATTATTACCTCTTCTTCTCGAATGAGTTTGAATAAACTTTCTTTACACATATTTTTAGGAAATGAGTATTATGATTCGTTGTGACTCACCTTGCCCATAACGGCCCGGCAATATGGGGAGGTTGTGTTACCCGACGCAAGCATCCGGGCAGGGTCCTGGTACCCCGAGTACTCGGGGCCAGAAAGCTGTCACGGTGCAAGGAGGGTATGGCGCACTTTTTGCCGTCCAGGTACATAGTTTTATGAGCATTACGAGTGTCGCGGTACAAGTTTGATCGGAGCCGTGAATTTATCCCCGGTTACAAAGTTGTTTGCGGGCACTGGCGCAGTGTCGCGATACAATGATGAACGGAGCCAGTAAGTTATCACGGTACACAAAGCATTATTGCGTGCAGATGTGCGTGTCCGGGTGCAGCAACCATTACAAATTTGTCTTGAGTGCAGGAGTAAAAGCAAAAAGTGTGACAAACAACTTACCCATATTGTCCGTGTTAGGCACAGTAACATTTTATTTATCAAGGTATTGAAAAGGTCTATTGATAGTCCCTGTCTCGTTCAAGAAAATCATCAATAGTCCCGTTAATCAGCTCATTTGTGCAAAATGACATAGACAAATAGATATAAACAAGAATCTTCTATTTTAAAAGATCAAACTATTTTACTATTTGAACTTTAGTCGGTATTCCTGCCTTATACTGATCTATTAGCAGCTGCTGTAATTCTGATTGTTTTGATATGTTTACAAGTGTCTCTTCAGGTATTATTACTTGTACAGGAAAGGCTATTTCACCCTTCATTAGGTTCATTAATCCTTTTCGAATGATATTATTCTCAAGCTCAATATTGGCATGACCTACTGGGGAATAAATATTCCTTTTAATTAGTACTTTATCGAATTTATAATGCAAAGGAAGAGCCATTTCATAAAGGAGGTTTGCTAATAATTCTTCATTTCTTGCTCCCCATACTACCAATTCTTCTTTAGTCTGGTCATGTTTACTTAGATTATCAAAGTACTCTTTCCATGCCTCGATGATCTTAACATACTTTTTGTTGTTAGAAAACTCTAAGTCAATTCGATTTAAAGCTTCAACATGTTGATACGATAGGGAAGAACCTCTAGTCGCCATAAGAGTTTTAAATACATCAAGTTTCCTGTTTAAATCAGTCCTCGTTCTTTCCAGATATTTCTGGATTTGAACGCTAATAATTGGTCCGATTAGGATTGCAATAATTGTCAAGATTTCCATTAGATTTACTTATTAAATTTGGTTACATTAATATTTGTCAATTATCTGTCATGTAGCGATTATTGTGCCTAACGGCCCGGCAATAAAATTTAGTAGGTGTTGCTGAGAGAGTGAAGGCTGTGACCACAAAATTTTCATCGGGGTAGAGTCCCGGAACACAGCCGGAAGGAGCGAAGCATGGCGCATTTTTTGCCGTCCGGTTACAAATTTTGCTGAGCATTACGAGTGTCGCGATGCAATTTTTTGGGCGAACAGGTTGTGAATCAAGGTACACTAATTTTTATTGAAAGCAGGGGAGCGGTCTGGATTTGTCACGTTTTACAAAGTTATCTAAGTGGCTGAAAATAAATGCAAAAAATGTGACAAACCTATTAATTTTATTGTCCGTGTTATGGGTTAGTTGTATGTTCGTCCGGTTAATTGTCTTTCGAATTTGTCTGATTCTTGGATTAAATGAGTTCTCATTTGTCCAACAGGTTCATCTTTAATTAGTTTCTGAAGGGCAACAAATCGATTTAAGTTGTCTATAAATTCATTACTTACAACTAGTCCCGTTATATAGATTTGGAATTCTAAAGTAATGAGTTCAATACAACCTTCATAAATCTGTTTAGCATAATCTAGGTTCTCAAATCCAATTAGTTCGGACTTATCTATTGGATTTGTGTCCTTGCCAGCAATTAAGTCAAGAAGATATGTATTTGAGAAAGCTGTTTCATATACTTTCCCTAGTCCTTCTGGAATTTTATTGTTTTCAAATAATGTTGCTGCCCAGAATAGGTTGAAAGCTGGAAATCCTATGTCATCCGGAAATGCTTTTGAGAACCACCTGAAATATGTTAAGGCTCCTTTATAGTCCTGAATCTTTAAGTAGAGTTCAGGAATGATATAACGAATGCCACCACTGTCCATGTAACCTCCGAATCTTCTTTTTTCGGTTGCCAAGATTGCACGGTATGCCTTAACTGTCCTTTGAATCTTTTGTATCTGTTTTTCTGTCATGTTAGCAGGGAGTGTTATCAATTACCCATAACGGCCCGGCGGTATGTTTTAGTAAGCGTAACCCGACGACAGCACCGGGCAGAGTCCCGGTACCCCGCGCCAGCGGGGCCAGAAAACTGTCACGGTGCAAGGAGGGTTTGGCGTGGTTTTTGGCATCTAGGTACAAATTTTTGTGAGGGCTACGCGTGTCGCAGTACAAGTTTGATCGGAGCCGCAAATTTATCACCGGTTACAAAGTTGGTTGCGGGCACTGGCGCAGTGTCGCGGTACAAACTGTCTCGGAGCCAGAAAGCTGTCACGATGCAGGATTTTAATTGCGGGCAGATGCGCGTGTCCGGGTACATGAACCATTACAAAATTGTCTTGGGTACTGGAGCTATCAAAAACCGTGACAAGCTTATTAAACATACCGTCCGTGTTACAGGCAGGCTTTTTTAAAATGTTTTAATTTCTCCTTTTTCTAACCATTCAGGGATCTTAAAGTCTTTTGCTTTCCTATGTCTCTGAAATATTTGTCTTAACTTTCTCATGGAAGAATAGGAATCATTAATTAATTTTTTTTGCATCTCCACAAATTTACGGTCATAAATGTTTTCAATTATTTTATGTGCAGGGTACTGTCTTTCTGACCGAACTTTGTTAAAGGATTTGAAAACATCTTTTAATTCATTTTGATTATCTGTTTTAAAAATTGAAATTAACCATTCCTCAAACAGCTTTAATGTTCCTTTTTGCTTTCTCTCCACTATTCCTTTCCTGATTTCTTCAAATTCATATAGTTCGATCTTGTCTTTAAAGAACTTTTTATTAATATTTTCTGAAATCATTTTGTCAAGAAGTGATACAAATTCATAATAGTTTCTAAGAGTTGGTGTGAAAAAGAAAGTAAATTCTTTTGGTCTATGTTCTCCATCAAAATCATTCTTGAATATTGGCTTATTAAATATGATCTTTGATAAATCATTCAGACATTTTATCTCTCCAAGAAATGCACTAAAAATGGAATGTGAGAATGTCCAGTTTCCTCTTATTGTATTTTCATAATATTCCTCCAGAATTTTACAATTCCCTAGCACTTCTTTATTTTTCCAAAAAATTTGGTGTTCAGGTCTTAAATTATGCAAATAGCGTAAATAGACAACAGCAAGTCTATTACCATCAGGGTCAAATCCTAAACCAAAAGTCTTAAGAAAAACTCGGTCTTCATCTCTAACAATTGGCTTGTCATCGTCATTATATTTGCATGAAATCATTCCAGAATAATCTTCGAACTCAAATTCGAATCTAGGGTCATTCGAATATCTTTCTAATACATCAATATCAAAGAATCGTGGAGATAACTGTGGCTCTCCGACTGCTAATAGCCTTGTATACTCAGCACTTTTAAATACACTCAAATCTCTATTTGATTTTAAGTAATCTGGAGAAGGATAAAGACAGATTGGGAATTCAGTATTTTCATGTGATAAGATTATCTCACCAAATTTCTCTTTTGTTACAGTTGTCTCTTTAGCAGCTTCGAGAATTTTAAGTTGGGTTTCAGATGGATAATGCCGGAATCCAATTATATGAGGATTTGTACTAGATTGAATGGAAATTAAGTTTTCATTAACCAATATTTTTATAATATCAATGGATTCTTTATAGTCAATTCCAAATTCTTCCGAAATACTCCGCAACGGGATTCCGTTAAAATCATTTGATTCTACAAAGAATTGATATATTCTATTTCTAATTTTTTCTTTCAATCGTTTTATTATTTACGATCCAAGTGTCTCGGAGGCAGGCTTGCCTGTAACGGCCCGGCAATATGGGGAGGTTGTGTTACACGACGCAGCATCCGGGCAGAGTCCTGGTACTATAGACAGAAAACTGTCACGGTGCAAGGAGGGTATGGCGCACTTTTTGCAATCCGGGCACAAGTTTTATTAGCATTACGCGTGTCGCGGTACAAGGTTGAGCGGAGCCGCGAAACTATCCCCGTTTACAAATTTGGTGGCGGGCACTGGCGCAGTGTCGCGGTACAAACTATCTCGGAGCCAGAAAGCTGTCAAGGTGTAGGAATTTAATTGCGTGCAGATGCGCGTGTCCGGGTGCAACGACCATTACAAATTTGTCTTGAGTGCAGGAGAAAAAGCAAAAAGTGTGACAAACAACTTACCCATATTGTCCGTGTTAGCGGCCGGGTATTATTATTTAAGTTTTGTAATTAATGATCTGGGTAGATTTATTCCAAAATCTCTTCTTATTACTTCTGTCACAATATGAATACGAGTTGCAATAAGAATGGTTTTTTCTTTATTCTGTTCGATAATTTGTCCAACAAGTTTGAACTCAGGTGTAATATATGGCTGGGTGAGAAAATGGGGAATGTACCAAACACCACACCCACTAATACCTTCAGGACTTACATTTTGTTGTATAGTCCCAGATTTGAAATTACGTACTTTTTTTTGACGATAATTTAATAGTAGATTAGAATGGCTCTCATATTTTAGTCTTTTGTATTCATTTGGATTAGAAAGATTTGATAAAAATGTTAAGGGGGGTCCTATTATTTTCATCTTCACCTTATCAAGTTTTGTATTTTTCCAAGGATAGCCTAATATCAGATACCTTGGTTCTGAATCTAACTTATGATTGATATCAATTTTATCAAGTGGAAGAAAGCTATACTTCTCCTTAAGATCAGATGCAACCTGATTGTCTAGTTTCCAAATAGCGATATCAATCTTATCTGCTTGTTCACTTTCCGTTGGTTTGACATACTTTATAATCCCATTTAGAATAAAAAATTTGTCCTTTATCATGATCCCAATATTTTCCGGATCATTATTTTCTATGACATGACCTGCAGTTATTAAAAAGTAATTCTCCAGAATATTGAGTAATACTCCGCTAGCATTTGGATCGGGAACAACTAAAGAGGTTTGGGCCGGTTTCTTAATGAATAGTTGTGGGGTAAACTTTAGTATTTCCCATGAGTACTTATCAATTTGTTCTCCAATATATTCAAGCAACTTCATTTTAAGGGATGTGAATTAGACCACAAATGCTGAACCTGACCGCTAACGGCCCGGCAATATGGGGAGGTTGTGTTACCCGACGAAGCATCCGGACACGTCCTGGGAACTTTAGCCAGAAAGTTGTCACGGTGCAAGGAGGGTATGGCGCACTTTTTGCCGTCATGGTACAAGTTTTATTGAGCATTACGCGTGTCGCGGTACAAGTTTGATCGGAGCCGCGAGTTTATCCCCGGTTACAAAGTTGATTGCGGGCACTGGTGCAGTGTCGCGGTACAATGTTGAACGGAGCCAATAAGTTATCACGGTACACAAAGCATTATTGTGGGCAGATGCGCGTGTCCGGGTGCAACAACCATTACAAATTTGTCTTGAGTGCAGGAGCAAAAGCAAAAAGTGTGACAAACAACTTACCCATATTGTCCGTGTTAGCAATAGTGGTATGTTAAATTTTAATTTTGTCCTCCACAACCTTTTTTACTTCCAGTGCAATATCTCGATATAGAATAGTATCTTCTTTATCTGGTACAAAATAGTCATCGGGATACCTGACGCTAACTCCAAAGTCTGTCAAGCTACCAAAATCAAAATCAAAACCTAGTTGGTCAATTTTTTGACATTCGGACAGAAGAAATTCTAAATCGTGAGTTTTTGGGAAATCTATATCATTAAAAACTAGGAATGCTTTGAGAAATTTTTCTACAGCCTGTTGAGCATGAAAACAAATTGAACTTGCATACAATTCGGGATCGGATTTAAAAAGATTCTCAATGACTGCAATATCTTCGTTTGCTCGGAAGATCCAGTTTTTCAAATAGTCATTCAGATCTTTTGTCATAGGAGGATAGCTTCTCTTAGTATTTTTCTAACAATATGACCAGGTAACTTTTTCTTTTTTTCAACCTCTGATTTGCTCTGGATTAAAATATCTGAACGAATCCCTATGAAAAGTAATGATTTTCTGATCTTTGTTCTTAGTGGAAGTTTCTCTTTTGGTGACAGATTGGTTTTTGTAATAAGGAGAATATCATAATCGCTTTCTGACGAGGCTTCATTTCTGACATGTGATCCAAAGAGAAGTACTTCAGCGTCTGGAAGGTATTCATGAGCTTTATTTTTAATTACTTCAACTATTTGGTCATTGTTTTTCATGCAATTTTTCATCTAGCCACAAAGATACATTTTTTTACGATCTGAAAGAAAGGACTTTACATATTCGTGTAGGTGCCTCTCATTATTGCTAACGGCCCGGCGGTATGTTTTAGTAGGCGTAACCCGACGACAGCACCGGGCAGGATCCTGGTAGCCCGCGCCAGCGGGGCCGATAAACTGTCACGGTGCAAGGAGGGTTTGGCGCGTGTTTTTGCCATCCAGGTACAAAGTTTGTTGAGCATTACGAGTGTCGCGGTACAAGTTTGATCGAAGCCAATAACCTATCCCCGTTTACAAAACTCGTGGGGAGCACTGGCGCAGTGTCGCGGTACAATGTTACTCGAAGTCGGAAAACTGTCAAGGTATACTGCATTTTAATTGCGAGCAGATGGGCGTGTCCGGGTGCAAGAACCATTACAAATTTGTCTTGGGGGCAGGAGCTAAGCAAAAACCGTGACAAGCCTATTAAACATACCGTCCGTGTTATGGGCTGGTGTTTGTTACTTTTTAATCATTTCTTTGAGGTCATCAAAGTCAATTAGATCAATCTGTTGTAATTTAGCCGCACTTCTGGCGTATCGAGTGAATCCAGATTTTGAGACTATAATTGCTTTATGAATCTCTTGTGTATTAATTAAAGGAATGATGTCTGCTGCGTATTTATTTACGAGGTTTTTTCCAATTGGTTTTTTGTGAGACTTACACTCGACTGCAGTTTTAATTTCATTTTTGTATGAAGTTTTTTCAGTAAGTAATAAATCAATCTGGCTCCCTCCAAGGATTAAATCTCTTTCAACTTTTAATCCTAGTTGCCGATACATAGACTCAACAATACGTTCAAATTCATAGCCTCCTTGAATAGCCTCTATATTTTTTGTCGAGGTTAAATGTTTTGTAAAGATTCTTGGAAGTTTACCTGATTTCGCAAATGTCTCCTTATCAACAATGCTTTCTGTTTTATGGTCAATAGTTTCAAGCCCTTTGGTATTAAATAAGCAGGTACTAATTAACCTAGTAAAACTAAAAATTGATTTATCAAGAATAGCCTCACTTAAATTTGAATCCTCAAAATTTGTCATAGTGAGGTTTGCCTCAGAAAGATTTGCACAACTAAGATCTGTTTTGTGAAAGTCGGCTCGAGTCAGGTTGGCTCTTGCTAAATTTACTCGTTTAAGATCAGACCATCTTAAATCCGCCCATTCCAGATTTGAATCTTCAAAGTCTGCGTCATTCAAATCACATTGAACTAGATTGATCCGACGCAAGTTTGCTCCACTTAGGTCCAAATGTTTTGTTGGATTGTCAAATGTCC
>Ga0315533_1002039_pt1 | contig 14503 bp, 11 predicted proteins | sample SalMarSW160130MG_FD_203081 | JGI IMG/M metagenome (GOLD analysis project Ga0315533, IMG submission 203081) | Salt marsh sediment microbial communities from the Plum Island Ecosystem LTER, Massachusetts, United States - Salt Marsh Sediment SW1601-30 ...
TCAATGGCGCTTTCGTAGAATTATTTAGTTATTTTAAGGACCTCCCCCTTTATATTATTATTATTTAAGATGCGACCCCGTTATTTCTCTCTACCGCAATGAATCAATTGATAACCAGCTTTGCTCAACAAGACGCTGCCATGCCTTGTGAACATGGCTGACTTTGAAAGTCTTTCTTTTGTGGACATTCCAAGCAAAAATCCGCTCCACGGCCTGTTCCGCTGTTTGAGCAGGTTCATCACTGGCCGATGCAACCCAGTGCACGGAAGATAAAAGCTCCATACCGTATGGCGTTTCAAAACCCTCAATTAGTTGACCCACTCTCTCGAGTCGTTGGAAGGCTTCCGGATCATCTGCCAAGAACCTGTCGGCCTCCTCACCGGCACTATTGAGAAGGCGGATAGATGCCCTGACACTGCGGTCCCCATATCCCCGAATGTAATGCCCTTCCAATAGTTGCAGCACGAAATTGAGATTTTCAGCATAAGGTCCATACTTATGCTTGACATAGTTCAACCGAAGAGGTTCGCCTGCAACCTGAAGGAAATATGCAAGCTTCTGGATTTCCAACAAGCTCAAGCGGTAACCGGGGATGGCATACTGCTCAAGGAGCTTAACGAGAAGAGCCCTGGCACGCGTTAATGACGGTTTTGAGGAATCTACAGGCATTGATTCAGCCTCGGGAGTTCCTCCGGGTTCGAAAAGGAGCACCAGGATATCGGGCAATTGATCGAATGCGGTTTCGATCAAATTCCGGACTTCAGGCCACCTCAGCCCACCGTAGCCACATCCCAAAGGGGGTATGGCAATAGTTTTGATTCCTAACCGGCGGACTTCCGTGACCAAGGCGTTAAGTCCTTTTTCGATGTATTCAAGCCGGGACTTTTCTTTCCAGTGCCGCTTTGTTGGAAAATTAATGATGTATTTGGGATTGATCATTCTATTGGTGGGGAAGGCAAGCATGCGCCCGGGCTTAACTTTTCCTTCTCTGCAAGCGCTTGCATAAGCCTGGAAATTATCCCTGAATGCCTGTTTGAACTGGAGGGCGATTCCCTTGCCCATAACACCGACACAATTTACGGTATTGACAAGGGCTTCCACATCGGCATCGAGTATATTGCCTTGTGTGAGCTTAATCATGATTTCCCCCTTTTTTAATAATACCAGTCCCTGTGTATCTGAACTGTTGGTTGATGCATGCTGTTCTCAAGCATCATTTTCACCCTTGATTCCATTCTTGAGTTTATGACACCGATTCCTGAAAACAATTCCCAGGGGCAACAATCTTTAATTAAAAACTCTGCCTGTCGTCTGCGCTTTCGGTCTGGTAAAGTTGGCGTATCATTCCAGTATCGTGACTCCATAACCTCCCAGTCGATCTCATCAAGGTTCTTCAGATCATCGAAAAATTCTGTAAATGCCATAGTCGCATGCCCATCCGTAAAAACCCATGCACTCCCGCTATTGCTTACAGTTTGAGCGGTCGTAACCAGATAAATGAGAGGGGCATGTCCTTGTTCATATCCTTCTACATACCCTCCGTAGATCGCATAGAGCATTGGCGGGCGCGGAGCGAAGAAAAATGGCACATAGTCGTGTAAACATCCTCCAGAGCCGCATGGTACTGATGTTTGTGCACGGCGGACTTGAATGGTTTCGTATGCAACATCAATGTGACCAATCCCCTGATTTTGCTTCTGGTTAAAAGATAAGCAGCCTCCTGACTGGATGATAGAGACCATGTTATCTATGTGGGTAAGGTGATAAACTGGAGTTGGAATTGGAGCCGCCATATCAATTAGCCTGCTTTAATTTTAACCTTATTTTTGCTCTTTAATCAAGCTTCGTTTTCCTTACAACCTAACCCTGACTTTACCAGTTAATAAATCATGCATGAGGCCCTTTTTCTGGAGTTTGAGTTTGTCACGGTATTGCTCTTTTCTCCCCATTAACCAATCAAGCCAGCCTCCTGAAAGCTGTAGTATCCCTTCCGGGTGACAATGAGGTGATCTATAATCCGTATCCCAAGAATTTTACCTGCTTCAGTAAGTTGTTCATGGATTTTCAGATCACTGTCGCTCGCTTTCAGATCACCGGAGGGATGGTTATGTGCAAATATCACAGCAGCAGCCCTATCGGAGATGACATCCGCATAAACCTCGCGCGGATGCACCTGGCTGCGATCCACCAGGCCAATGGTTACAATCCTTTTTTTAATGACTTCATGAGCGCCATTAAGGGAAATGCAGACAAAATGTTCTTGCTTTTTATCGGCAATATCAGCCAAAAGCGGTATCATATCCTGGGCGCTGATTATCTTTACAGTATCTTTAATCAGATGCCGTCTTGCCAGTTCAAAGGCGGATAGAATTTGTGCTGCCTTTGCCAGGCCCATGCCTCGCACCGCCGTGAGATGTTCGACAGATAAATCTTCTTTATGCTTGCGGATCAGTTTAGCAACACTTTTGGAGATAGCAACAAGGCTTTGTCCCTCAACACCCCGCCCAAGAATAGCGGCCACCAGTTCCTCATCAGTTAAGGCGGATGCACCTCTTTCCTTTAGTTTTTCCCGTGGGCGATTATGAGCAGGCAGATCCTTTATCTTCTTCATCGTTTACCTTCAAACAGGGTCGGATTATGTATGTAAAATTGTATGAACTTGGTTATCCTTTACTCCCGGCGATATTTCATTGAGCCTATGATAAACCTTATACAGCATCCATTCCTTCACAACATCTCCAAAGGTTTTGTCATCCATAATTTTTGTAAATATATCCAGGTTGCTGTCCATTCTTTCTATCAATTTATTTTGGAACATATCTTCAAAACCGAATTTAAAATTACCGATGCTGTTGTTTTTGGCCTGCTCTGATAAATTTTTATCCGCAACCAGTTCCTCTTCAATTTGAGTGAAGAAATATTTATCAGCATCAGTAAAATTCGTTCCAAATTTATCATTTAAGATTTCAATGATTTCTGAGAGCCTGGCTAATTCTTCTTTTTCTTTTTTTGTCCCTGCCTCCATTATTGGATGAAGCTCAGTCCCGCTGTCTTTTTCAAGGACAATTGTGCCTTCTCTTATTTTTTGCAGCCTGTAGTATTCCAAAGCCACTTCATCGTGGATTTTAAATCTATCCGAAATATCCCGCTTCGGCAGCTTGTTGAGGAGAAGGCGCGCGTATGCATAAAACTTTTCCAATTCCATATCCGCAAACGGCATAATCTGTGACAAAAATGCATAAAGCCGGATAAAAACAGTCAGTGTATGTTTGAAATCTTCCTGCTTGTCCTCGTCTTTAATGACCTGAAAGCGGTCAACCGCGGGATCTATGAAGGAGTTAAGCATGGCGTGATCTTTTGCACTGCGCAAAATAGGTGATTTGAAAAAGATTTTGGAAAAAGCATCGATTTCAGACTGCCAAATGATTTGAAATTCTTCGAGTTTGTTTTTCAGGTCGTAGAGTTTGTTCGGATCGGTTGTCGAAAAAAGCGTAGTCTGCTCATAATAGGGCTGAAATGCATCTAATATTTCCTGCTCTTCATTGGCAAAATCAAGAATAAACGTATCTTCTTTACCCGGATATATTCTGTTCAAGCGCGAAAGGGTCTGCACAGCTCTTACGCCGGACAGTTTTTTATCCACATACATGGTATGGAGCAACGGCTGGTCAAAACCTGTCTGGTACTTTTCCGCAACCAGCAGTATTTGATACTCATTTGTAGCGAATTTTGCCGGCAGTTCTTTTTCCTTAAATTTATTGATTTCATATTCGGTATAGGAAATGCCCGTGTCTCTGTCGGTAAAAGCGGTAAATGCAACCAGTGTCTTGATGTCGGTATAACCTTTTTCTTTAATGTATTTATCAAATTCCTTTTTATACCGCACAACATGGGGCCTTGATGAGGTGACAACCATTGCCTTTGCTTTCCCGCCTATCTTGGGCATAACGCATTGCCGGAAATGTTCAATAATAACCTCGGTTTTCTGAGCCAGGTTGTGGGGATGAAGTGCGAGAAACCTGGCTATCGCCCGGCTTGCCTTTTTCTTGTTGATATCAGGGTCATCTTCAATGGCTTTTGACAGTCTGAAATAGGTCTTATAGGTAGTGTAGTATTTTAACACATCAAGGATAAAGTTTTCTTCAATAGCCTGTCTCATAGAATAAAGGTGAAACGGAGCAGGTTTTCCATCATCGCCGGTTTGGCCAAAAACTTCCAGAGTCTTTGCCTTTGGCGTTGCGGTAAATGCGAAAAAGGCAAGGTTGGGCTGCTTTCCGCGTGCCAGCATGGAGCTTCTTATCTCATCTTCCATATCATGATCTTCACCATATCCAGGGATCTCGTTCTCGATTTCGATAACTGTCAGGGTCTCTTTCATCTTTTTTGAAGCCTCGCCCCCCTGGGAACTGTGGGCTTCATCCACAATTATCGCATAGTTTCTTTTTGGAAGCTCTCCGATCTTATCAAGCACAAAAGGAAATTTCTGAAGAGTGGTAATAATTATATTAGTTCCGGCGCTTAAGGCCAAGGCGAGCTGGGTAGAATCCTTGTCGATTTTTTGAACAACGCCGAGCTTATGTTCAAACTGGTAGATGGTATTCTGAAGCTGCTGATCCAAAACAAGTCTGTCCGTAACAACGATCACCGAGTCAAAAACCCTTTCATCCTTATCATTATGCAGACTGGATACCCTATAGGCAAGCCATGCAATGGAATTGCTTTTGCCGCTGCCTGCTGAATGCTGAATCAGATAATTATTACCCGTGCCTTTTTGCCTGGCATCATGCGCCAGTTTTCTGACAACATCCAGTTGATGAAACCTGGGAAATATCAGCTTTTCTTTTTTAAATATTTTCCCGTCAACCTTATATTCATCAGTCTGCAAAAGAAGAAAGGATCCGATAATATCCATCCAGCTATCTTTGGCCCAGACATACTCCCACAGATAGGCGGTTTTGTGGCCGTTCGGATTAGGAGGATTGGCGGCGCCCTTATTATAGCCGAGATTAAAAGGAAGATAGCGGGTGGCTTTGCCTTCAAGCCGGGTAGTCATATAAACTTCGTCGGTATCAACGGCAAAATGCACAAGCGCGCGTTTTTTGAATTTAAAAAGCAGCTCGTTCGGATCTCTATCAACAGCATACTGCCATTTGGCATTTGCCGCATTCTGGCCGGTAAACTGGTTTTTCAGCTCAACAGTTGCCATTGGCAGGCCGTTTAGACTAAGCAGCATGTCAATTGAGTTTTCATTTTTAAGGCTGTATTTTACCTGACGGGTTACAGTAAGCCGGTTTTTGTTGTATAAGGCAATCGTTTCAGGATTCAGCCTGCTGGCCGGTTTGAAATAGGCCATCTTAAACCGGACACTATAATCCACAAAGCCGTTGCGAAGCACATCGAGGGTTCCGCGGTTATCAAGTTCCTTAAAAAGGCGTTGCAAAATTTTGGATTCAACCTGAGTGCCGTGAATTTCAGACAGCTTTTCCCATGACTGTGGCTGAGTATCTTTTAGAAATGCAAAAATTGTTTTTGGATCAAAGGCCAGTTCCCGGCTGAAATCAGAAGGATCCCCCTTGGCATAGCCGCCCTTTTCAATAAGACTCTTTTCTATCGCCTCTTCAAATGCCTGTTCCGTGGTTGTACGCTGGCTATCCATTTGATCCCCCATCACGAACATCTATTTTCCCCGTTACGACTTCGGAGATCAGGGCAGTGCGAAATTCTTTTAAAAGTTCGATCTGTTTTTCGATTTTGGAGATTGTTTGGTCGATTTTGATGGTTTGTTTTTCAATAAACATTACGATTCCATTTTGCTCTTTAATGTTTGGTGGAAATACTAAATCAACATCTCTCAGAGTATCCCCATAAATCACGGCAATAGTTGTTGCATTACTATTAAACGCAATGCTTTCAGCGAATAAACGTGAATTCTGAATAAATAATTCAGCATAATCATTAATTATCAGATCATGGTCGAATTGAATCCTTATCAAACAGGGGTGAAGTATTCCCCGTATTTTCTTAGAAGGAAAAATTGCGCATTTTCCTATTGTGCCTCTTGAAGTAAGTAAAAGATCGCCCGGAAAAACTTCAAAATCTCGTAATTCAAGGAACTTCTCGTTTGAAATAAATGAATCCCCAGAATCAAAGTCCTTATCCAATACAGAACGTTGATTATATACTTTAAAACCTTTTGAAGAAAGATCTGAATTCTTAAGTTGGCTGCCGAATGGGCCAGTCTTTAACGCTCCTTTTTTATTCTTAAGTAAATATTTTATTTTTTTAATTTCCCAATGCGCCGGTATCTCCCCCAGTCGTTCAATCCCCGAATCCTTCATCGGCGCATCGGGATTCAATCCTTTTGTTACGGCCTGATTGATGATTGCAGAGCGCTCTTCCTTGAGCAGTTCGATGAGCTTTTGCTTTTTTGAGATGAGGTTGTCGATTTGGGCGGTTTTGCGGTCGAGGTAGGCGGCGATAGTAGTTTGTTCCTTTAGAGGAGGCTTTTGTAAACAAATCGATCCAAGCATAGATCTGCTGACACGATTTCTTGTTCCACCACGGCAGATTGCACTCATCCAAGATAAGTAATGATGGGATGAAAGACCATAGACAATAAATCGAGCGTCGTTCTCACAATGCGGTTTTAAGATACAGACATCGACTGAAGTTATCATGCGAACTCCGAGATTAGGGGCCAAACAAGCTCTACCTACTGGGTCTGCGAGCCTGCAAATCAATATGTCGCCAGCTTCGACTTCAGTACAGTGGAACCGGAGGAATGACTCTTCGTCAATATAGCGAAATCCTTGTTCTCTGTATACGCCTATCCCTATATTGCCAGTCTGGATCAGACGGATCCCTTGTTCTCTGATATAAGGTGATTCGATCCAGTCGCCATCTGTAAATGCCTTGTAACCTGATTTTGCGAATGACCTAATTGGGGCGACTCCCCACCCCTCCGGCACCCCCCCAATCCACTCAACCCCGGAATCCTTATATGTTTGATATCTTTTCATGGTTTATCGTTTCCCGTGTCCTGAGACTCAGAAATGAGAAAAAGTTCATGCAATTTTCTCTGCAGTACTTTCTTGTCAATCAGCTTGGTTTTGTATCCCGCCACAAGAGACTGGGAAAGGTTGCGGCTTCGAGATAAAACTCCTTTTCCTCTATACTTTTTGTTTTAGCAAGAATATGAAGATGGCTTGACCAGGGCAATTCTCTCAACAGTGTTGAGAGTTTTTCATAATCTCGATAAGTTTCATAAAATTGCTTCATTCTCCACAGATTCTGTGCGGAAAAACCCTTTAAATCAGGTTCCTTATCTTTTAAATAAGCAGCAAGGTTCTTTACAAAACCAGCCCCCCATATAGCGCTTTCTACTTTTGCATTGATATATTCACCAACTTGCCAGTAAAGATTTGCCTTCCGGATTAGTTGAACGATCTCAGAAAAGTGTTTTTCGATAGTCCTTTCCATCATTTGATTATCTCTTCCAGCAATCCTTTGGTTTTTTCCTCCAGCGCCAGAATATCGGCACGGATATCGGCTAACGGTCGAAGCGGTTTGTATTTGTAAAAATATTTCGTGATATTGATTTCATATCCCTTAACTGTTTTGCTCTCATCAATCCAGGCATCCGGCACATGGGGCAGGACTTCTCGCTTGAAATATTCGGTGATACCTTCCTTTAAAGGTACATTTTCATTATCCCGAAGCGCTGTATCAGGCTCGGGATTGCCTTTTTTGTCTAAGCAAACATCCGCTGTTTCATCCTGCTCGGACAGAGCCTTTAAAACAGTTTTTTGTATCGGAGCAGGTAATGACAACCCATATTTTTTGCAATGCTGTTTGAGGGCTTCCTCAAATTGATCACTGTTCTTATAAATCACAGAGCCATCCATGCTTTTAAGCATGGAAAGAATCTTTTGTTGCAGTTTTTCCCCTTCTTCCCTTTGTTGTAAGCCTGCTTTCCCCTTCTTTGTCGGTTTGGAAAGGTTTTGAAAGGTCTTTTCATTTTCAAGCAGAGCTATTCTTTCTTCTGAATTCTGGAAGTTGAGTCTCAAAGGCCGTTCAACGGTAATCCGGTTGAAACCGAAAGCTTCATTGTCAAATATCCTGCAAAATTCACCTTCAACGAAATCTCCATAGATTCCGGTTATCTCATCGATCTGTTTGTCGCTGATCTCGTTTCTTTTATTGCCCAGACTCCGGCTCATCTTTTCAAAGAATGAAGCAGCATTAACCAACTGGATTTTTCCTTTACGTTCAACTGGTTTCCGGTTTGTTAAAATCCAGACATAGGTAAATATGCCGGTATTGTAAAAAAGCTGGTCCGGCATGGCGATTATGGCTTCCAGCATATCGTTTTCTATAATCCATTTGCGAATTTCACTCTCTCCGCTTACAGCGCCGCCGGAAAAAAGAGGCGAACCGTTAAATACAATGCCGAGCCGTGTGCCGTTGTTGGTCGGTTTCATCTTGGAGATCATATGCTGCAAAAACAAAAAAGAACCATCGCTGATGCGGGGAAGTCCGGCGCCGAATCGTCCGCCATAGCCTTTTGTTTCGTGTTCCTTTTTAATATGGGTTTCCACCTTTTTCCACTCAACTCCAAATGGAGGATTGGAAAGCATATAATCAAATTTTTCCGATTCCAGGCCGTCAATGGTAAAGGAATTGCCGAATTTGATGTTGGCCGTATTCTCCCCCTTGATAAGCATATCGGAATTGCAAATGGCGTATGATTCGGGATTCACCTCCTGGCCGAAAACTTCCAGCCGGGCACGGGGGTTAAGCTCACGCAAATAGTTTTCCGCCACAGACAGCATCCCACCTGTTCCGCAGGCCGGATCGTAAATCGTTTTTACAATCCCTTTTTTGGTCAGGATCTCCTTGTCATTTAAAAACAAGAGGTTGACCATTAATCTGATCACTTCTCGCGGCGTGAAATGCTCTCCCGCAGTTTCATTCGACAATTCAGAGAATTTCCTGATAAGTTCCTCAAAGACGTACCCCATTTCAATACTCGAAACATTATCAGGATGAAGATCCACTTCAACAAAACGGCTTGCAACCAGAAACAGCAAATTAGCCTCATCAAGGCGGGTGATTTGATCATTAAAACTGAAATACTCTATTATCTCTCTGCCGCCGGCGGAAAACCCATTGATATAGTTTCTTAAATTTGCAGCTGTGTTATCAGGATCGGCCTTCAGCTTCTCAAAGTCCAATTTGCTTTTATTGTGAAAATTAAAACCGGCAACTTTGTTAAGCACCGGTTCGGTATTTTTGATCTTCATGGATTTTAATTTTGGGAGATAATCGAGGACCTTTTGCCTGGTAGGCTCAAGAACACAGTCAAGCCTTCGCAAAACTGTAAAAGGAAGGATTATTTTCCCATAATCGGATTGTTTGTAATCCCCCCGCAACAGATCCGCAATACTCCAGATAAAATTGGCAAGTTCTTTTATTTTCCCATTATTTGCCATTAAAAAAATCCCCCAATCGCCACTTTTCGTGGTTTCAGAAATGCTGAATAGCCCATTGAAAGCCTTTCACAAAAAATGAAGAATTAATACTATGAACAGGATCATCTGGATTGTCAACGGGTCATCAACGGGTCAAATCTTCGTTTGACTTATGTTCTGTTTTTCTTGCTTAACACCACGTGTCATTCTGCAGAATAGAAATAAAAAAGCTCCACAAACACTGGGCCGGTGGAGTTTTTGGAAAAACGATGTTTTTTGATTATGACAGAGCAAGGCACCCTCCTTGAAGGGCTACATCCGCCGAAGGCGGACAAGTGTGCATTATCCTTCGCTTGACGTGTTTATATTTTTCCTAGTTTTCGATATATCGTAGCTTGCTGTGAGGAAGTTCTTTATGTTGTGGCAAGCTTATGCCTGTGGTTGTGATTTGTCAAGGAAAGAAGCCAGTATATGGCTTAGCTCCCCAGTGAAATACGCCCTAGAGAAACAAAATACAAAAAAGGTTTCACAGGGTAAACTTAGCTGTTACAGGAGTAAATTTCACCCCGGTAGAACACCCAGAGGGTACCCGGTTCAACGGGGCGAGCGGGGTAAAGGTTCACCGCTCAAGGTTCAGGGTTTACCTGCCGTTTTTCTGGCAGGGTTCTAAATTCACTGTTTCTTTCCTGCTTTTTTACCATACCGAGCTTTGGGCTCCTTGACCTCAAACCCGATCTTTTTCTTAGGTTTTATAGGCACTGAAACGAGCCGATGTATAGCATCAAATATCGACTAAATCTGTTTATCGTGTACGGGTCAAGTCTCCGTTTGACTTATGTTAACTCATTGAGCGTTCCAGGAAATACGAAATGAAAGGCTTTGGCCTCCGTCACGGATAATGAGTGGTTTGCATTTCTCGCCCAGCAGCCACTTTTACCTAAAACACCCCGCCAAAATAACGGCGGACAAGCCCGCCACTCCGCCATAAAGACGGCGGATAAATCCGCCACACAACCGGCGGGCAAGAAAGACGGCGGATAAACCCTCCAAAAAGAAGGCGGACAGGCCCGCCATAAAGCCGGCGGGTGAACCTCAATCTATTGACAATCACCCTGAAAACTGATTCTGGTAGGCCAAGGCATTCTGTGAAACAAGAAATATATCGGCCTGCACAGAAACTTTTCTGCATAGCAATTGTTCGATAAAATTATTCTATTGACAAAGTATAACTTTATTTATACCATACTAATATGAAAACAGCGATATCCATACCAAACTCAATCTTCGAGGCAGCAGAAAAATTATCCAAGCGATTTGGAATTTCCCGAAGTCAATTATACGCTAAAGCCGTTACAGAATACCTTCGAGATCATCAAAAAGATGGTTTAACCGAAAAGCTGAATGAAATCTATGAGAAAGAATCCTCTGAATTAGACCCTATCTGTCATGCACTTCAATTTTCATCTCTTCAGAAGGATGAGTGGTAATGCTTCGGGGAGAAATATGGTGGGCTACTCTATCTGCGCCTACAGCATCAGAACCTGGATATAGACGTCCCTTGTTGATTATTCAATCCGATGACTTTAATCTGAGCCGTATAAACACAGTTATTGCTGTTGTCATAACCTCGAACCTTCTATTGGCTGATGCTCCAGGGAACGTCCTTCTGTCTAAAAAAGATACCAACCTTCCTAAAAAATCAGTGGCAAATGTTTCCCAATTGATAACTGTTGACAAATCATTCTTAACTGAAAAAGTTGGAAATTTAAGTTTGAATAAATTGCAGGAAGTTGAAGCAGGTGTACATCTAGTTCTTTCCCTGTAAAAAGGGGCTTTGTTTCCAAAACAACTTAAAACTGGAAGTTGGTCTGAATTTGCGGCTCAAATATTTAAGCTTGAGACAATCACCTCCTTTTCAAAGAATTCAGTCCAATCCGCCACAAAGACAGCGGACAAGCCCTCCTGAGGCTGGCAAGTCTTGAGCCAGGATAGGTAAATCTAATCTGACTTCAGGATTCAAATCGTAAAATTCCACTCCCCTTCGAGCTGATCACACCCTCATTATTACAGATAAACCTCACCCCCTCGAATATTGGTCATAAATTATTGAAATACGGCTCAGTATATTTCCATTATGGGCCTATAGCTTGCCAAATGTTGAGATTACCAGCTAAATGCTGGAATTCTTGCCTCCTTTATTATATTTTTCAGAAAAAACAGGCAGACATTGATCCTTAGTCCCTCGATTCATAAATTCGATGACGTATTTATTTAGACTTCGGCTGAGCTCAGTCGTAGCCCTCGGGACTAAGTGCTGAGTGAGCAATCGTAAAGATTATACTCATTAGAATATGTTATAGTATTTGCAAATCGAAGCACTTAGTTTTTTAAGCGTTTCTTACACTTGACAACCGAATTATCTGTTTTATTTTAACCATAAAAAAGAAAGTAATCGTTCACGGTTCAGAGGTTCAGGGTTCAGGGTTAATAGCCTTACAATTTTTTCATATTTTTGCTTTTAATCTTAGCGCAACCTCGCTCGGCAAATCCTAAGGCCCGAATGAATTCTGCATTGGACTAAAAATCAAAGACTTTAACTTTCTTAACAGTTGAACTTTGAACCGGGAACCCTGCCTATCGGCAGGCAGGAATTGAACCCATGAACCGTTACAAAAGAAAGGCCAAAACCAATAAAAGGCAGTGAGGCAAAGCTAAGGGTCTAACGCTTAAACACCATGATCGCCGGGTTGCCGACAAAAATGAATACACCTTTAGGAAGGCATGCCCGAAGGCTCTTTTATTTTATAGTAGCACTTTTTCTCAGTACAAGAGGAGCACTTTATTATGGTCGAACAACCAACTTATGAGGAATGTGAACGAAGATCAACGTAAAAGTGCCTATCCATCTTTCATTGCAAGAGGGCTCGTTTTTTTCCAATATTCCATCCCTCATGTATCTTTGTATAACTAAAAATCGAAGAGGCAATTTCTATGGAAAACATATTATCTCCTAAAAAACAGGCGGCCTCAGCTAAGAAGCGTCTAACAGTCCCACGGTGGTGTGGCAAATTCATCCCTGGATCTCTTAAACAGATACTCTGGAACCTCTGTCTTCTCTGCCTGGGGAGTGTGCTGGTTGCTGTGGCAATCAACGGGATCTTGGTACCCCATCAATTTGTAAGCGGCGGTTTCATGGGTGTCGCCCTGGTTATCCACTATCTCTTTCCATCCTCCCCATTGGCGTTGCTCTATTTTCTGCTTAATGTGCCTATTTTTATTCTGGGGTGGAGATTCGTGGGACGACGTTTCTTCCTTTACAGTATCGTGGGAATGTTAATCTTCTCTGCAGCGATTGCCTGGATCCATGTGCCTGTTCCCATCCATGACAAAATCCTGAGCGCTCTTCTGGCAGGTATCATCACAGGGATCGGTACAGGGATTATACTGAGATCGATTGGGTCATCAGGCGGCACGGACATTCTTTCGGTCATTTTAGTTAACCGCTTCTCCATTCGCATTGGAACCACGATCCTCGCCTTCAACGTTATTATACTTACGGCAGCTTCACTCCTTTTTTCATTGGATGCAGCTCTGTACACGCTTATTTATATCTACGTGTATTCCCAAGTTATCAACATTGTGCTGACAGGACTCAGTCAAAGAAAGGCGATTTTCATCATCTCTCCCAAATGGCAAGAGATTTCCCGTGAGATCCTTGATAAGGTAGGGAGGGGAGTAACGTTAATTCAAGGGCAAGGAGGATACTCTGGCCAAGATCAACAGATACTATACACTGTTATCACGCTACGAGAATTACATCTAATCAAGGAGATAATACGACAAGTGGACACAAATGCCTTTGTGGTGGTGCACAACACTCTTGAGGTAATGGGACATCGCATCGGCAACCAGCCCCACTGGTAAACTATTTTAGATTCGGCCTGAGAGCATAACAACAAAAGACGTCTCCATGCTCTACGTACAGTTCCTTTCGTGCATAACTTCGAAGCATGGCGCCGGAGTCAGTTGCTAAAATGTTAGGAACGCGCTACACATTCACCAAACCCATCAAGCGAGAAAAGCTGTGAGAGGCAATTCTGGAACTCCTAAAGTAACCTTCCAAAGGATCCAAATCGTAAAAAAGCTACATACACCCACTATGTGCCTTCGATCTATTTTATTTCAAAATGTTTCGATATAATTTTCATATTTTCCCTTTACATGTATATTAGAGATAATTATTATTCTGCATGAACTTAGCCCCGACATGTTGGGGAACTTTTTCAACAGGCCCGCCCTGGTGTGACTTGCTTGGAATAAGCTATTGTCGCTGTAATATTTCAGGAGATTAGTTTTTGGAACTTGTGCTTATAAATCAGGTCTGGGCCAGGGATTAACTGGATTTAGATGATGTTTTGTTTATCTTGACTATCCTGTCTATCCCTGGCCCAGACCTGGCATGCAAGGATTAGTTATAGACTCCAAGCTCCGACAATATTTCCGAAACCGGATCATTTTCCTGTGTCGTCGCGCCAGGGCAGGCCTGTCTAAAAAATGGGATTTCCATACTATGAACTTATCGCACCTTTGGTGCGGACCTGTAGGGGTTCGATTTATCGAACCCGCAATGACGGGCGTCATAAATGTCGCCCCTACAAGGACTTAAAAAGGAAATTACTATACTATTAAATTAGGTGGATACCAGATTTAATCTACACGATGGATAGCTAATTGTCAGAAAGAGTCTTTGTTATTCCAGCTTTATGGAAAGGAGAGCTTGATGGATACTACTGAAAATAAAATTAGAGAGTTAAAAGAAAGGGAAGAAAAAGAGCTCTCCATGGGGGGAGCCAAAGGGATCGAGAAACAACACAAGAAAGGTAAACTGACTGCAAGGGAAAGACTGGAACTCCTCTTTGACCCTAATAGTTTTCGGGAGCTTGATATGTTTGTCAGGCATCGTTCTACTAACTTTGATATGCCTGAAACATTTATTCCTGCAGAAGGTGTAGTTACTGGACATGGTTTTGTAA
>Ga0315533_1002041_pt1 | contig 14475 bp, 14 predicted proteins | sample SalMarSW160130MG_FD_203081 | JGI IMG/M metagenome (GOLD analysis project Ga0315533, IMG submission 203081) | Salt marsh sediment microbial communities from the Plum Island Ecosystem LTER, Massachusetts, United States - Salt Marsh Sediment SW1601-30 ...
ACTATCTCAAAACAGAGGATATAGAAAGAGCAGCCTTATTTGCCTCTGCTGTAGCCTCCCTAGTGATCGAAGGCGATGGTGGAGTATTGGTCAAAAGAATGCCTACTACGTCTGATGTTCTCAAAAGGCTATCCTCTTAGACGTTTTTCCCTGAAAGGGAGATTTTTTCCCTATGATAAAAAGAAAAGGATTGGAATTGGTGATCTCAAAGACTAATCGAGGATTATCCTAATTTTCCTACTATTTCTCCCCTTAATTCTTTTCGTATTTTCTCACTTTTTTTAATCAAATCTGTCAAATTGCTTTCTTTTGTTATCTCTAACTGAGGGGAGGGTTTAAAAGTAAGAATTTTTTTCTTTATTTTCCTTTCTAAAGTATTAGGCCATTTTTTCACCAGATCAAGAACTCCTTTTTTACCTTCTTGACAGAAGACTTCCGCTAAAATTTCCAGAGGGAAGGTATGAGGGGAAAGGCATGCGAGCTCGGCTGCCCTTAAAGCGTAAGCATTGCCATTAAAAGAGATAGCCAGGCCTCCTTCCTTGGCTAGATTTAGAGCTTCCACATCAGTGATGCTGTCTCCTACATACATCACATCACTCAGTTTTGCTCCTGTTTTTTTAAGAGAATTAAGCACAGCTTTCGCCTTTTCTTTTCCTCCCAGAGGACTGACTTCCTTTAATATTCTGCCAAATTCCATAGAGGGAATCTCTTTTTGAAAAATCTCATTTAATTGCTGTACCGTTTTTTGCATCTTTAGGGATAAATCTTCCTTTTTCTTCACTCCTGAGAGATTAAGAGAAGGTAAAGCTATGATTTTCTGAAGAATTTTCTTTAATCGTTTTATCTCCTCCTCAGAAATCTGATATTTGTCTAAATCCAAAGCTGTAGAGTATGTATTTTTTACTGGGAAGTCTGTCGCATCACATAATGCTTCTATATAAGGTTGATAGCTTGTGCTGATAATAAAAGTAGGCATCTTTTCTTTCAGGCAGGAAAGTGTTCTTTTCGCTCCCGGAATGAATAGAAGATGATTCCTGGAATAATCTTTTATTATCTTATTGGTAGCTCCGTAGGCTTTTAAGAAAGGAAGGATGAAAGCCAGGGTTGTTCCAGCCCTATATCCTTTTTTCTTGATAATATCAGCCAGAAAGTCATCATACTTGCTCAAAAGGGAAAAGAATTCCTCTCCCCTGGGTAGAAAATACTGCGATACTTCCAGGGCATTGTCGTTTTTGGTTATGGGACCTTCACAATCCAGATTAACCTGTTTCATTTCTTATTTCTTTCTCTGTCTCTTCATTTAGACAATATCCATCTATTTCTTGTCCTTCTGATATAACTTTTCCTTCTTTCAATTTTATTTTTCCCTCTGAAATAGCCTTAAGAGTATAGACAATTAAGGGAAGCTCCCGTTTTACTCCTTCTTCCCTGATTTTTTTAAAGAGAGGCTCCCCTTCCCCCTCTTCTTCTTTGATTTTTTCCAGAGTTTTTCTTTTCAGTTTCTCTTCCATCTCTTTCCAGAGAGAATCGAACTTATCTTCCTCTAAGGGAAAACTACAGTATGTTAGAATAGGTCCGGCGTCAAGTTGAGGTGTGACCAGGTGCATCGTTACCCCACTTTCTTTAGCTTTTTGTTTAATCAACTCCCATATTACCTCCTGCCAGATTCCCCTGGGACCGCTAGGAAGAGCCGGATGAAGATTTATCATAGGATAATTATGGCATAAGTCTCTTCCTACAATGAGCATATAACCGGCCAGAACAATAAGGTCAATGCGAAATTCATCAATGAGCTTTGTTACTTCTAAGTGATAGAGATTACGCCAATGGTTTATTAGCGCAGAATTTCCTTTCTTAGCTAATTTTAACCCCTTCTTTCTCATCTCAGGTTTAAACTTTCGTGAGGAGAAGGTCACCAGGTTAATTCTCAAATTTTCTACCAGGCGAAAAAAGCAGTCACTTTCTTTTTTTTCTCCTTTTATTCTATCGCTGAAAACAAAACTAATGGCAAGATTTTTTAATTTGTTTTTTCTGATGTTGTCATAGATTACTTTCAGGAGCTGACCTGCCGCGTCGTCTCTTCCAGTGGAAAACCAACCAATTTGATAGGTCTTATCTTTCACTCTACTCTCTTCCCTTGTTTTGTTCATTGTTCGTAGTTCGTTGTTCATTGACCTACTAGCCCGCTAGTTAACTTGGTTAATTAGTTAAATGGTTAATTTTCCCTTTACCCCACAGGGGAGAAAGTACTCTTCACCAATTAACCACTCACCACTTACCATTTTATTGTTCTTTTCTATCGATGAACTATGAACTCATAACTATGAACTGTTGAGAAAGTACTTATCTGGATAAGAATTCCGCCCATATCCTTTTATGCTTTGAGCAGCTGCTCTGTTGGCCAATCTGGCACATTCAAACAGAGGAAGCTTTTTTAGAAGACCAGCCAGAAATCCTGCTGTATAGACATCGCCTGCACCAGTGGTGTCTATTGCTTCTGACTTGTCTGCTGGAACTTCTAGCTCTTTATCCCTGGATAAAACATAGGAGCCCTTTTTTCCCAGGGTGCAGGCAATAATTTCTATTCCATAACCGAGCAGTTTCTTTACTCCTTCCTTGTAATCTTTATTGGTTAAAATCTCTGCCTCTCTCTGAGAGAGAAAGAGAATAAATGAGTGTTCTAAAATGGGAGCAAGCTCTTTTATCCCTTTTGTGGCGTGAGGCTCTCCTGGATTGAAACTTATTTTGACCTTGGTTTTTGTGGCTACTAGCTTTTGCGCCTCAAAAGGTATCCTGCCTACAAAGGAACTCATATGTAAAAATTGAGCTTTATTAATATAATCAATATCAAGCTCTGAGTAGGATAAGGTGTCATTAGCGTTAGGAAGAATGATAATACTTCTGTCTTTACTTTTATCCAGTAAAACAAGGCATATTCCACTCCTTGTGTTTTGTCTAATTTTATGGGTGTCTACCCCGGCTTCCTTTAATTCCTTCTGTAAAAAAGCGCCTTCTTCATCTTTACCTGTCTTGCCCAGATACCCACAAGAAAATCCCATCCTACCTAAGGCATAGATGGTATTAGCCGCTGAGCCTCCTCCACTTTTCATTCTTAACTTACCCTTATTCTTCAAAAATTTTAAAAGATCTTTAAACTCTTCATAGCTCCCCATTCTTTCTCTTCCCCTCTCTATTTCTAAGGAGGCTAACTCATCTACTTCATAGACCATGTCTATATTTAAAGCTCCGAATCCCACCACATCCATTTCCCAGAACCCCTTTTATTTAGAGTAGTCCAATTCTCGATTTTTTTATGGTTTATATATGATAATCTTTTGTTATCTGTTGGTCAAGAAAGGAGTATTGAGAGGAGCGTGTTCCGTGTTTGACATTATTTATGGAGCATAGTAGGATAAGTAGGTTAAAAAAGGAGGTAGAATTTCTTTATTAAAGGAAGAGTATATGGGAAAAATTAAGTTTGGCACTGATGGTTGGCGGGCAGTAATTGCTGACGATTTCACCTTTGCTAATGTAGCTAAAGTTGCCCAAGCAATAGCTGACTATTATCAAACTCAGTCCGATAAGGAAAAAGGATTAGCAGTAGGGTATGATGCTCGTTTTTTGTCCAGGGAATTTGCTCAGGAAATGGCAGAAGTATTAGCCGGCAATGGCATCTTTGTAGTACTTTCCTCAGAGGACATTCCTACTCAGTGCATATCTTTTGCTATAGAAGATAAGGAGTTAGGCGGAGGAGCGATTGTCACTGCATCTCATAATCCTCCTAAATTTAATGGCATAAAAATTAGAGCTTCTTTTGGTGGTTCAGCTCCTGCTGAAGTTACAGAAAGAATAGAAGCTTTTTTGGGCAAAAATAAAGTAAGAAAGCTTGCCCTAAAAGAGGCAGCCAAAAAAGGATTGATAAAAATAGAAGACCTTACTGGAGGATATTTAAAAAAGGTTGAATCTTTCCTGGATGAGGATTTGATAAGAAAAGCCCATCTTAGGATAGTTCATGATTCTATGTTTGGAGTAGGAGATGGGTTTATTGAGAAGCTCCTGGCTAAGTCAGAATGTGAGGTAATTACTATTCATCATAAATATAATCCTGGCTTTGGAGGTTTAAACCCTGAGCCTATCGAAAAGAATTTGGAGGATTTGAAAAGAAAGGTAAGGGAGGTAGGAGCGGATCTGGGAATAGCTACAGATGGAGATGCAGATAGGGTAGGGGTGGTGGATGATAAGGGGAGGTATCTTACTCCTCATCAGGTTTTCTCCCTTCTTCTCTTGTACCTGGTGGAAGAAAGAAAGATGAGAGGGGGAGTGGTAAAGACGGTTTCTCTGGGTTATCAGCCGGAAAGAATAGCCAGGGAATTTGCTCTCTCTTTGGATGAGGTGCCGGTGGGATTTAAATATGTTTGCCACAAAATGCAGGAGAAAGATATTCTTTTAGGAGGGGAGGAAAGCGGAGGATATGGCTTCCGAGGTTACCTTATGGAGAGGGACGGAATTCTTTCTTCCCTTCTTTTTGTAGAGATGGTTACCAAGATCGGCAAGCCCCTCTCTCTTATTCTAAATAATATGGAAGATAGGTTTGGTGTTTCCTTTTTCAAGCGGGTGGATTTTGAAGAGGTGAGAGTGAGTAAATCAAAGATGATAAAGAAGCTTTCATCTTCTGCTCCTTCTTCTTTAGGAGGAGTTCCTCTTAGGGAAATAAAGACCATTGATGGAATTAAATTTATTATGAAAGATGATAGCTGGCTTCTCATTCGACCTTCAGGAACTGAACCTAAGGTAAGGGTCTATGCTGAAGCAACTAATGAGGTTAGGCTCAATAAAATTATTGAAGAGGGCGTGCAATTAGCCAAAGAAGCAATATTTTCGTGAATCGTATTTGGTGAATGGTGAATCGTAAAGAAATAAGAAAAGGAAAAATAAGTTTTAAATTTTGAACTATGGCTTTTAGTTTTTGACTTACGAGCAACGAGCGACAAGCAACGAGCAACGAATTATGTATGAAGACCTATTGATAGCTGGATTCGGTGGACAAGGAATAATATTTACTGGAAAGCTTCTTTCCTATGCCGGATTAAAAGAGAGTAAAGAAGTAGTCTATTTCCCCTCTTATGGGGCAGAGATGCGTGGAGGGACGGCCAATTGCACAGTAATACTATCTACTTCTTCCATTGCTTCACCTATTGTCTCCCATCCTCAAAATATTATCATGATGAGTCAGCCTTCTTATTTAAAGTTCTTCCCTAGAATTAAAGAGGGTGGGCAAGCTCTCATAAATACTTCTTTAATCAGGGATGAATTGGTTAGAGATGATATAGAGACAATAAGAATTCCGGCTAATGAAATTGCCGAGAAAATAGGAAATTCCCGGGTTGCCAATATGGTGGCTTTAGGAGCATGGGTTAAGAAGTCGAAAGTAGTATCGCTGGAAAGTTTAATTGAGTCTTTCCCTGAGGTAATTTCCCCTAATCGACTCAATCTCCTTCCCTTAAATGAAAAAGCTTTACGAGAGGGAGCAAGGTTTGTTTCTTAAGCCAATCGGTCAGGTAGAATTCGTTGCTCGTTGCTTGTCGCTAGTCGCTTGTGTTCCCTCTTTGCGAGGGGAAAAGAAAGAAGTGTGTAGATCCTATTCCGTCAATAGCATTGCTTCGTGGATTTTAAGTTTTTTTCCTACGAGCAACTAGCAACGAAAAACAGCGATGGAAGAAAATTTTCCTAAGACATTTCTTGAATACTTAAGCGTAGAACGAGGTCTTTCTTCTAATACCATAGATGCTTATAAAAGAGATTTACTACAATATAGCAAGTGGTTGAAAGGAGATATTCTTAAAGCAGATTCTACTCTCATAGGGGAGTATGTAGCTCGATTGAGGGAGAAAAAATGTGCTCCTTCCAGTATAAGTCGAAAACTATCTGTTATCAGGACTTTTTATAGATTCCTTTATATCGAGGGTAAAATTGACCATAATCCCCTGGAAGAGATTGGCTTCCCGCGTCGAGGAAGAAAGATACCTATCTATCTATCCGAAAAAGAAGTAGACAGCCTTATAAATGCCCCTTCATTAGATAATTTATATGGAATCCGAGATCGGACCATCTTAGAAGTCTTGTACGGAGCAGGGTTACGCATATCAGAGTTAGTCAATCTGAATACCACCGATCTCAACTTGAGAAAAGGATGGCTCAAGGTTTCAGGAAAAGGGTCCAAAGAACATCTTCTCCCCTTAGGAGGAAAAGCCTGCTCCTGGATAAATAGGTACTTAGAGGAAAAGGGAGAAGAAAAGAAAAGAGAAGTTCCTCTGTTCTGCAATCGTTATGGAAATAGGATTTCCCGGCAGGCCTGCTGGAAGATTATCAAAAAATACGCCAGTAAGGCTGGTTTGGTCAAAAATATATCTCCTCATACTCTTCGCCACTCTTTTGCCACCCATCTTCTTTCTGGAGATGCTGACCTGCGTGTTGTTCAGGAGCTTTTGGGTCACGCTAATATTGATACTACTCAGATATATACTCACATCAGCCAGGAACGTTTGAAAAAAGTATATAAGAAATACCATCCTCGTGCTTAGATACTTATTGATATACATAGAGGAGCAAAAAGAGAAAATTGTAATAGATGGGAAAGATAGAATAAAGACAGATATTGGAGCTTATGAGATTCTTACCTTAAAAATCTATCCTGACTTATCATAGAGGATAGGTATTCTTTATGAAGCAAGCAGGCGTATCGTGAAGAAATTATCTAAGATTCATAACCAATACGGAAAATTATTTAGCACAATGGGTAAAAGATGAAAAATGAGGTTACTGAGATTTATATCTTATGATTCGCCGGAAGCACGTTTTGGAGCTCTTGAAGGGGAAAAGATAAGGGTCCTTTCAGAAAATCCTTTACATGGTATAGAAAAAACCTCTGAGATAATTCCTCTTAAGGCAATTAAAGAGTTTTTGCCTCCTGTGGATCCTCCCGATATAATTGCTCTGGGAGGTAATTATCGAGAACATGTTAAGGAGAGTAAAGCACAAATTCCTTCTCATCCATTGATTTTTGTTAAAACTACCAATACATTAACCGCTCATAAACAACCTAATTATACTGCCGAAAGAGGCCCCAGATGAAGTAGATTATGAAGAAGGTAAATATCTCGAGTCGTCTAATCATTTATGTGCATAACATTCTGAGTAGCACTGAAGCAGAAGCTTGAGAATTTTGAATTATATTGGAGGTCAAAAATGAAATTTTATAATGTTGATTTTGAACCAGTGGGTAAACGAGGAAAATGTCGGGATGATGAATCCCTTTTGAATTGTATCCGCCGATTGGGGATATGTATAGTCAGTTTATGTGCAGGTGTAGGAAAGTGCCACGGTTGTAAGGTTCAAATTTTAAGGGGTTCTGTTTCAGAGTCGACTTCCAATGAGCGACAGAGTTTCTCCTCCCAGGAACTAAAGGATGGCTACCGTTTAGCTTGTCAAACCTATGTAGCCAGTGATTGCCAAGTGCACATCCCGTTGGAATCACTAACTACACCACAGCGTATCCAGGTGGAGGGGCAAGAAGTCAGTGTTGATCGAGAGCCTGCGGTTAGTTCCTGTCATATACAGGCATCACCTCCCTCCCTGTCAGATTTACAGGCTGATGATGAGCGTCTAATAGAAACGCTAAATCACCAGTACAATCTACACTGTAATACTATCGACATAAATGTTCTACGAAAGAACTTACCTTTATTACGTTCCTGGAATTGGGAAGCTCAGGTTTCATTACGAGACCAGGAGGTGATAGCTATCAATCCCTGGCCCAGCCACCAATTAGGACTGGCTATAGACGTGGGTACTACTAAGATAGTCGGTTACTTACTTGATCTAAGTAGCGGACAGACATTAGCTGCTGAAGGAACCATGAATCCTCAGATCAATTACGGAGAAGACATTGCTTCTCGCATTACTTATGCTATGGAATCGCCAGCTAGAGCCATAAAATTACAGCAGGTGGTGGTAGAAGTACTTAACAATCTGGTAACTAATCTAAGTAACGAGACCGGCACCAAATCAGAGGAAATCCTTGAGGCAGTGATGGTCGGCAATACTGCAATGCATCATTTATTACTGCACCTATCAATAGAGGGGTTAGCAGCTTCTCCCTTTGTGCCTGCGGTGAGAAAGGCTTTGAATATTAAGGCTCGTGACATAGGATTGGGGATTGCTCCAGGAGCTTATGTACATTTATTACCCAATATTGCTGGTTTTGTGGGGGCTGATCACGTAGCCATGTTATTAGCTACCAAAGGGATTTGGAAATACAAGGATCTGGCAATAGCCATAGATATTGGGACTAATACTGAGATTTCTTTAATACACAATGAACAAATAAGCAGTGTTTCCTGTGCTTCTGGTCCTGCTTTTGAAGGAGCCCATATTAAAGATGGTATGCGAGCTGCTAATGGAGCCATAGAGCGGCTACAACTAATAAACGACCAAATCAGCTATGAGACCATTGGAGAAGTGCCACCAGTTGGCCTTTGTGGTTCTGGTATTCTGGATGCTGTAGCTCAACTCTACCTAGCTGGCATAGTCAGTAAAGATGGTAGAATCGGTATTCATCCCCGAGTGCGTACCCACGAGAAACAACGTGAGTTCGTATTGATTAGCGAAGAGGAACGGATTAGTTCTCCGGCAATTACCATTACCCAGAAAGACGTGCGCGAGATACAATTAGCCAAGGGAGCTATACGTTCCGGAATTAAAGTGCTCTTGCAGGAGAGGGGTTATTCTGAGAAAGAGATCAAGAAAGTAATTATTGCTGGAGCATTTGGTAGTTATGTAAACATGAGGAGTGCTGTGGATATCGGGATGTTGCCGTCACTACCTTTGGACCATTTCCAACAAGTAGGAAATGCGGCTGGCATAGGAGCTAAACTGGCTCTACTCTCTATTAGCAGGCGAGCTGAAGCACAAGCTATAGCCCACCGGGCCTCCTACGTTGAATTAGCAGCTGCTCCTCATTTTCAAGAGATTTTTCTTCAGGCAACATATTTAGGATAATTGCAGAAGGATTGATGAATGGGAACCAAGTTAACAAGTGCAACAAAACAGGTAATTATCAGCAGTGACCAACCAACGATTCTTATCGGTGAACGGATCAATCCTACAGAAAAGAAGAAGTTAACTGAAGCATTACGAAATAGTGATATAGGAGTTGTGTGTAAAGAGGCTCGGGCCCAGGTGCAGGCAGGAACAGATGTTCTTGGTATCAATGTAGGGGCACTTGATATAGATGAGGTAGCTCTGCTTCCACCGGTTGTGCAAATGGCAATGGATGCGATAGATGTTGCTTTGCGCCTTGATAGCGCTAGCCCTACAGCTTTACAAACAGCTCTCGGGGTTTACCGGGGGTAAACCTCTCGTTAACTCAGTTACTGGTCAAGAGCATTCTTTAAGCAGAGTTTTGTCTTTGGTTAAAGAAAGAAATAGTCCTTTTTAGAGGCAGCAAAAATAGAAAAAAGGAGAAAGGTGAACCTCACTTTCGCCAATCGCAAAGTCAAAAAAACGGAATATAAGTCTAATCAATCTTTCAAATATTGCAGAATGTATTACCCAATTTCTTCAGGGCTGAATTCACCAAGATGTTACCTAAAAGCGATTAGTTCCGCTTTTAGGTAACACAAGATTGACAATCTGGTAAAGTTTTTCCTGAATATCATCCTTTTTAGAAAGCTTTCTAGCTGGTTTCGTTGTATCAGGATAGAAAAGAAGAGTCTCTTTGATATCACTGAGCTTATCAGCAATTTTCTCAAGACTCATTTTCCGGTACTTTTTGGTAACCTCTCTTTGCAAGAGATTCAGGTGTAATGAACCCCAAGAATCGGAGAGTATGCTAGGATACAGATTAAGAAAAAAGACATACTATAAACTGTCAAATTAGAATTCGTTCTTTCTCAAATTGGAAGAAGATTCTTTGAGGATCATAATCTGCTTCGTATTTGAGCATACTGTACATTATCGAGATAATCTTTTTGCCTACACAGATAAGAGCTTGTTTACTCTCTTTTCCTTCGGATATCTTCCTGTGGTAAAGAGATCGAAGATAGGGGTTATGTTTCAAAGAAGCTACCGCAGCCATGTATAGTGAAGCTCTTAAGGCAGAAGGCCCCCTTTTGGACATCTTCGGATAAAGATTCTTTTTTTCTCCGGATTCTGATATTTTAGGATGCCAGCCAATAAATCCAATAAGTTTATTGGCTGAGGAGAATCTAGTTACATCTCCACCTACTTCTCCTAAAAAAGCAGCTACAGTCTTAGGGCCAACTCCGGGAATAGAAAAAAGTTTTTTCTGTGGAGAGGAAGGTTCGTTATTAAAGGAGAGAATCTCCTCAATTTTCTCCTCGATCTCTATCACAACCTCGCTCTTTTTAAGCTTTAAGGAAGAGATCTTATCCACCAGTTTTTTGAACCCTTTACACCAGTGCAAAGAAAGGTGAGGGCCTTGCTAATAGCTTTACCTTCTTCATCCAGAATCGAGACTGTGAATGACTTCCTGGAAATATCAATACCCAGGTAATACATGAGTACCTCCTTGCGAGTTTTACTTTGAAAGAAAACAGGCTTCCTTATCCTTATCGAGCACATAGCCTGGGGAATTTGATAAACGATGCCTTCTTTTAGGCTCGTAGCATACTAAATACCGATATTTCGCACCCTATGGTTTAGATTACCTCTTGTGAACTCAAATTGCTTAAAATGGTTCTTACAAAAGGCTAATTCTTAATATCTGTTTGCTCTATTTGTGCATTGATTGCTCCTTTTCAGGATTTTAGACAGATCAATGGCATTCGCACCTTTTTTAGGTTCACCAGATCAAAAGTATGTTACTGATTCGAGTCTTTGTTCTTTGCATCATGGGCCTCTTGGCAACCATTGACTTGGATGTGGCAGGCCCAAGAGATTGAAGACCTCCTGTTGGTCTTTGCTCAGTTCAGCAGGCTTTAATATCTCCTGTTTTCCAATATGGATGATGCCAAAGCTATACCAGTTAAACATCCAGAGAAGTCTTCTGGCTGTCATTTTCTTTATGGCTTTTTGTTCCTTTTTATTCTTTTTCTTCTCTTTTTCTTTTTGATGATAATAATATGTTCTTTCCAAAAGATGATAGACCATTAGCGCCAGGAAGATAACAAGGATCAAAGATTCTATCCTTCTTTGCCGATGAAGAAAGATAGGTCTTAACCTAACAGGCCCTTTTAATATCTTGTTGGCATTTTCCACTGCATACTGTTCTTTGAAAGTAGAGAAGACCCTATCCATTGGATATTCACTTTTATCAAGACTTGTACCAATAGCATAAACACCATAAAGCATCCGTCTTTCCTTTAAGGGAGTTGTATCTACGGAGTAGGTTACATTTATTGGTTTTTCCTCTTTGTTCTGGATGATCTTAGGTGAATAGAGTTCTCCATAAGCGGGATACTTGGAAAGCACAGTGTTTATTCTCTTTTTGACCTCTTTTGTTGTTCGATAGTGCGGGTGAGTAATCTTGGAATTAATTCGCTTGAATCCTTCATTGATAAAAGTAAGCCTTTTAGACTCGGTCTTTTTATCACGTTTCATCTTGCCATCACTCTTTATGAAAATGATTCTTGTTTTAAGCTTTCTACCATTATACTCAAGGGTTTTGGTAGTTTCAAATCCATAGTAATAATCCCTCTCCTTATCTTTCTTCTTCTGTTGGTTAATGGAAAGATAGGACAGTTTTTGCCAGGTGATACCAGAGCTTCTACGTTTACATTCAAAAAAGAGATCCTCGTAGCTTTTACTAAAATCAATACTGCTGATGAAATTAAATCCAGACTCCTTGGTCTTTATGGCAACCTTAGGACTGAAGCAGCCCCTATCATTTATGCGAAGAATATTATCAAGCTTCAGGTGCTTTTTGAGATTTTCCATATTTTGTATAGTAGCGGCAGTGCCTGAAGCATTACCATCTAAGTCTTCATAGTAGATAGGCACTTGTCCGTATTCATCTTTGGCAACATCAAGGCCTATTTTGGCTGATTTTTTGGCACTCTCATTTGGATGATTCTTGCTATATACAATCTGGATATGGTCTTTCTCCTAGCTGTCATATTCTCCTGTAAAGTGAAAACTGGTTAAGTCCCAGTGTATCTGCTTGAGAGGAATCTGAAAGGATTTAGACACCTGTAGAGCTATCTCGGTCTTGACAGCACCACGAGAGCTATTGATAGCATCAAGAGTTTTAGCTATACGGTCGTCATTAAGCAAGGATGAATCTATACCCCAGACTTCTTTGATACCGGCATTCTTAGCCCATTCTTCTACCCTATAAAGAGGTTGAGGAGAAAGCAGACGGTTACCGACAAGCATCTCTACTGTCTTGCCATGGCTTAATATTTGTTGTTTGTCAGCAGGGCAAATACGATCAATAATTTCGGCAATCTTCATCCTTTCAAGTATTGGTTTAAGAAGAACCAATGAGCCGATTGACCTGGAGAAGAATTTGATTTTATCTTTTGATATAGGTTCTATACGATCATCCCTATTTATATTATCAGCAGTCTTTACTCGCTCTTTGAGTTCGGCAATGGTTTCACTCATGCTGTTGATGAGCTTAATAACTACCTTAGGGTCAGTCCTATAAACTGTTAGAATATCTTCACGCTTCATGGCTTAAAGCTTTCTGAAATCTCTTTACTAAAGGGTAAAGATAAATATCTTTAATAGGTACCTTTAAGGTACTGTACCTGTCGTTACGGCTGCGTCCCTTACTCTGGCCCACCCAGGTCCAATTGGCGGCCCGATAACAGGTTCCCTGAAAGCGCTCTTTCTCAACAAAGGTTTCCAGCATATAGATGGGATGGCTATATCTTTTTATCCAGTCAGAGCTAATACGCCGGGCAACTTTTCCTAAGACATGGCTGGCCAGATGAGGTACCTTAACCCAGGGCAGGATCAAAAACCGCATATTGTTGGTGATAAGGTTAAGGTTGGCTTTCCTTGTATCCATATCCCAGCCGATGAATTCATCGCGGGGAGCAATTTTCCAGGCTGCTGAGCCAAAGAGAAGGCAGGCTAGAGGCCTAGCATCTCGGTCAAAGATCAGGTACTTCATGTTCTCTCCGACAATCCTGCTAAAGCCAAGGTAATGGTAGCTATAAAGCAGGCATCTGAAGAGTTTAATAAGATCTTTATCTTTAGCTACTTCAATACATAGCGGAGTAAGACTATCAAGGTGAGAGGTAATGGCAACTCTCTTATGGGGAACATAGGAAGGAGAAGATTTCTTCTTAACCTTCCGGTAAGAGTATTTGCGGCGAGGTAAGGTGATATAGCCGCGTTCTTCTAACTTCAAAAGGAAGGTGCGGCAGGCCATATCCTTAAGTTGATCGCTGGTAGCACGCCAGTTCCACAAAATCGCTAGTTCTTTGGAAAGTCGGGTACGGCCCCAGGATAGATTGGCCTTGATCATTCCTTGAACGAATGCTATATCTTTATGATTTACCTCTCGTCCCTGAATAATCATTGTTTTCTTCATACTCTTATTATATCACAAAAACAAAAAGAGTCCAGTCCTCCAAGGAATTCAATGTTCATGATACTTTGCGGAATTATTCGATCACTATTCTAAAACGAGCGAAAGAACAAGTCTCATAAACAAAGTATTTCGTGCACGAAAGTGTCCGAAAAATCCTTGTTTTATTCTTTTCTTTTGGAAGTCAGACGATAAGGGAAATTTAGAAATCCAATAATTTTTCAAGGTTGGGTTAAGGTATTTTTAGATTAGATTAATGGGGAGTGCCTGAATAGCTACGACATTTTTTCAAAGAACAAAAATTTAGCTAACCCTTGCATGGGGTAGCGAAAAATGGGAAATAAATGTTTATACTCGAAGAGTAAAGGAAGGGGCTTATCTAAAGGCAAATGGTCCATCTTTACTAAGAGGCCATAAGGAGGAAGCAAGCCCTCTTCCTGGTTTCTTTGAAAGCATTTTTTAAAGAACTAACAAAACCTTAATATTGAAACTACAGAAAGTCAAATAACAATCTTCACCTATAGTGAAGATTATAGCAGGAGATTAGAGTGTCTAAGACTAACAGAAGACCAATAGTAGTGGTAACTGATTGTGATCACTCTTCTCTAGAGCTGGAAAGAAAGGTGCTGAATGAAATTAATCCAGAATTTGTAGTGGCTCATTGTACTACGGAAGAGGAAGTCATAGAAGCTGCCAGGGACGCTGATGGAATAATTAATCAATATGCACCTATAACCAGAAGGGTAATTAAATTACTAAAGAGGTGTAAAGTTATTGCTCGCTACGGAATAGGAGTGGATAATATAGATGTAGAGGCTGCTACTGATTATGGAATTATTGTGGCTAATCTTCCTGGTTATTGCGTTGATGAGGTATCTACCCATGCTGTGGCTTTAATCTTAGCCTGCGCACGAAAG
>Ga0315533_1002047_pt1 | contig 14456 bp, 10 predicted proteins | sample SalMarSW160130MG_FD_203081 | JGI IMG/M metagenome (GOLD analysis project Ga0315533, IMG submission 203081) | Salt marsh sediment microbial communities from the Plum Island Ecosystem LTER, Massachusetts, United States - Salt Marsh Sediment SW1601-30 ...
TTCGATTTCTTCTTTAATGTTGATGGTTATAAATCCTTGCGATCTTATTCTCTTCCTTTTAATCTCAATCATTTTGAATCACGCAACTGGCAAACCACGGACGAGGATCTGGAATATATCGGAGATAAGATTGAATCACTTCATCATTTTCCTGTTGCTACAAAAAAGATGGTCAGTAAACTCTATCCGGCTAGTGAAACTGTGATTAAAGCAGGGCTTCTCGGATCAAAGGCGGAGGGACTATTCAAGCCGGTCAAAAAGAAATAATATATTAATGGAACAGATAAGATTATCAAAGTACCGTTGGGTAGTTCTATCTGCCCTGATGATGATTACATTGATGTCGCAGATTCAATGGCTCACACACGCCCCTATTGAAAGAGCTGCGGAAGTTTTTTATAATGGAAGGTTTAATCCATTATCATTCTTCAACATTGATTTCCTGGCCTCTTCATACATGCTTTTATATATTATTGTGTGTATCCCGGCATCATATTTTATTGATACTTATGGAATTGCCAAGGGTGTCGGGACCGGAGCAATCCTGATGATTATCGGCGGTGCTATCAAAGGCTTTTCGGGCACTTCATTCACTATGGCATTAACAGGGCAGGTTATCCTTGCAATAGCCCAGCCCTTTGTTATCAATGCTTCCACTGCTGTGGCTGCGCGATGGTTTCCTGTTAAAGAGAGGGCAACTGCCACCGGCCTTGCAACTCTTGCACAATATATAGGAATACTTCTGGCAATGGTTGTTACTCCAATGCTCATAATTGCATCGCCCTCTGACCCCGGTTATGGAAACGGGATAGACAGCATGCTTAAGATTTACGGAATCATAACTATTGCTGCTTCTCTGACAGGACTTGTTCTTCTAAGGGAGAAGCCACAGAATCCGCCATCTGATGAGCCCTATACCAGGATTGATTTTTCGTCAGGGCTAAAGCATATTTTCAGGATGAGGGATATGTGGATCATGATCATCCTGTTTACAATAGGTCTCGGAATTTTCAATGCCGTAAGCTCAATGGTTGATTCTATCGCAGATTATCTCGGAGTTGATGATTCCAATGGATTAATAGGCGGCTTAATGCTGATTGGCGGTATAATCGGGGCTGTAATTATTCCTATTCTTTCTGACGTTTATAAAAGAAGAAAGTTGTTTATTGTCATCTGTGTTGCCGGAATGGTCCCGAGCCTTGCAGGGATTGCATTTGCACCAATTCTGACAGGTGGGCAGGGAGTTAATCCGGAAGCTGCATATACTGTTGCGTTGATCTCATCCTTTATACTTGGTTTCTTTGTAATGAGCGCCGGACCCATAGGTTTTCAGTATGCAGCAGAAATCTCATCACCGGCACCTGAATCAACATCACAGGGATTGCTGCTGTGGGTAGGGCAGATAAGCGGGATGATCATGGTCACAGGTATGAGTATGAACAACAAGGCTTATCTGCCGGTATTCCTGATCGTTTTTGTAGTTATTTCCATAATTGCCGCAGCGCTTGTGTCCTTTCTGAAAGAATCAGCTCTTATTAAAGCAGCTAAAGACAGCCGGAGATAATAAAACTTAGCTGGACTTCCTCGTTAGAGAGCCGAAGATCTTTTTAAACTTGAAAAGAAATAACTCTAAATAAACGAAAAAATTCAAATCGATAAAAAATGACATTTAATTATCTGTTATTCTTTATCTTCTTAGCTATCCAAGTCATATCAGTCGAAAGTTTTTTGCAAATAGTCCGATATTGTTTACATTTGACACCGTCAAAGAAATAGGGTATGGATCTATCGGGTAAAAGCTATAAAGCCTTCCTGGAACGGCAGGAGGCCCTGAAAAAACAATATAGCCGCAAGCAGGCGGAAAAACAACACTCGAAAGGCAAACTCACTGCTATTGAGCGGATCAGCCTGCTGTTTGACAAAAACACATTTGAGGAAATAGATGCCTTCGTCACTCCTGCTAACCAGCCGGTTGAATTCGGTAAAGTAGAACGTACTTATGGAGATGGTGTAATTGTTGGCCATGGCAAAATAAATGGCCGCCTGGTATTTGCTTATGCTCAGGATTTCACCGTAATGGGAGGGTCGCTTGGATTTATCCATGCCAGAAAAATAGCCAAGATACAGGAGATGGCCCTGAAAATGGGTTCTCCGATAATTGGCATGATGGACTCAGGAGGCGCAAGGATACAGGAAGGAGTTGCCAGCCTTGCCGGATATGCATCCATATTCCATAACTGTATTAGTTCGTCCGGCATAATCCCCCAGATTGCCGTGATAATGGGTCCATGCGCAGGCGGCGCTGTCTACTCCCCTGCCCTGATGGATTTTACATTTATGGTTAATCATACCAGCTATATGTTCGTCACAGGTCCAAACGTAGTAAAAGAGGTTCTTAATGAGGACGTTACATTCGACCAGCTTGGCGGTGCCGAGGTCCATGCACAAAAAAGCGGTGTTGCTCAAATGATTTATGATGACGAAGAGAATACAATATTAGCACTGAAAAAGTTCCTCGCTTATCTGCCTTCAAATAATGTCGAAAACTCTCCGGTAGTCGCTGATGAAAAATCTACTCCTGATGTAAATGAAAAACTCAGGGATATTGTACCTGACGACCCCAATAAACCATATGATGTAAAGGATGTAATTCATCTTGTTGTCGACAAAAACAGTTTCTTTGAAACGGCAGAGCTCTTTGCTCCAAGTATTGTTACAGGTTTTGCCCGACTAAAGGGGAAAACTATCGGAGTAGTAGCCAATCAACCAAAAGTACTTGCCGGTGTTCTCGATATTGATTCATCAACAAAAGGTGCCAGATTCATTCGCTTTTGTGATGCATTTAATATTCCTATCCTCACCTTTGAAGATGTTCCGGGATTCCTTCCGGGTGTCGACCAGGAACATCGGGGTATAATTAAAAACGGAGCAAAGCTTTTATTTGCATATAGCGAAGCTACTGTTCCAAGGATTACCATAATATTAAGAAAAGCTTATGGAGGTGCTTTCATAGTGATGAACAGCAAGAGCCTGGGAGGTGATTTCAGCTTTGCCTGGCCGACTGCTGAGATCGCTGTTATGGGACCCGATGGAGCTGTGGCAATACTTTATCGCAGGGAACTTGCTGAATCGAAGAATCCTGCAGAGATGAAGAACGAACTGGTGAAAAAGTACCGTGACAAAATAGCAAATCCCTTTATTGCTGATGAACTTGGTTATATCGACGAGGTTATTGATCCTGCAGTTACCAGGAAGAAAATAATCTCGGCATTTGCTGCCCTGAGCAACAAATGGGTAAAGGTTCCGGCAAGGAAGCATGGGAATATACCGTTGTAATGGTATAGTGGTATAGTGGTACAATGGTCTACACCGGATTTAAGATTGCACGATTGCATGATTGCATGATATATAAAGAACATGAAAATCAAAAAGATACTAATAGCAAACCGTGGTGAGATAACAATCCGGATCATGAAAACTGCCCGGCTGATGAAGATCAATACAGTTGTCATCAGGACTGCAGTTGAACCAAATGCCATGTATCTTTCCTTTGCAGATGAAATTTATGATAACACCGCTGATGACTCTGAAATACCTGTGTTCCTAAATATTGAGAAGCTGATTTCCATAGCTCTTAAAACAAAGGCTGATGCCATTCACCCGGGTTATGGTTTCCTTGCCGAAAACGCCTATTTTGCACAAAAATGCCTTGAAAACAAGATTATCTTCATTGGTCCCTCTCCTGATGCACTGTACAAAATGGGAAATAAAACCATTGCCCGAAAACTGGCTCTTAATAATGGTATCCCTATGGCCCTCGGAAGTGAGGGTAACATATCCAACGAAGAGGAGGCCGTTGACATAGCTTCAAAAATAGGTTACCCGGTAATTATTAAAGCTGCTTCCGGAGGCGGAGGAAGGGGAATGCGGATTGTACGCAAGTCTGAGGAAATGGAAAAATTTTTCATGATTGCAAGTAAGGAGGCTGAAAAGGCATTCAATGATCCATCAGTTTTTATAGAAAAGTATATTGAGAATCCGAAACACATTGAATTTCAGATACTTGGTGATACAACAGGAAATGTCATCCATCTTGGCGAAAGAGAATGCTCTATACAGAGGAAGCATCAGAAACTGCTGGAGGAGGCTCCATCCTGCGCACTCGATGCAAGGCTCAGAAAAAAGATGGGTAATATGGCTGTCAGGATAGCAAAAGCTGTAGATTATTATTCAGCAGGAACAGTGGAATTCCTTCTTGATTCTGACAGGAATTTCTACTTCATGGAAATGAATACAAGAATACAGGTTGAGCATCCGGTTACAGAGATTGTTACAGGGATTGATCTTATTGAGCAGCAAATAAGGATTGCCAATGGAGAAGCTCTAAAATTCAGGCAGGAGGATATTAAACTCAAAGGCTGGGCCATTGAGTGCAGGATAAATGCTGAGGATGTCCAGGCAGGGTTTGCACCAGATCCGGGTAAGATTGAAAAACTCAGTCTGCCTTCTGATCCTTATGTCAGGATCGATACCGGCATCCGGGCAGGATCTGCGATAGTATCAAGCTATGATTCAATGATTGCCAAGCTTATCATCAGCGGAAAGGACCGCAAAGAGGCTATTAAAAATTGTAAGATGGCTCTTGACAAGGTATGGATAAAAGGGACCAAGACAACCCTGCCTTTTTTCAGGATGCTGGTGCGTAATGAAAAGTTCCAGAATGGTGATTTCACCACATCATTTATTGAAAAGGATCTCGATAAGTACTATTTCAACAGCGAATATGAAGAGATGCTGGCCGCATGGCTGGCAACAAAGCTTTTTGTGGAAGAGAACCTTGAAGAGAACAGTATCGCAGTTGATTTCGAAAACGTAAAAGAACTTAGTCCGTGGCTTCTTAACAAAAGAATCAATCAATTCTAATATATCACACTAAAAGAATGAGTGACAAGCTCCAGATAAAAAAGCTCCATGCTCTCTCCTCTGAAAACAGGAAGTTCAGTTTCACCATTCCGCTGAAGAACAAGATCAGAATTGGTAAAAGGGACTACATTGTTCAACTCAGAGCTGATGATAAACATGGCCCTTATGTTTTGTGGAAAAACAGGAAATATCCTGTCGAGATTGTCCGGTCACGTCAGAACAGATACGAGATATTGTTTAATGATATAAGCTACACTTTTACCGTTGAAACACCCTTCTCACTGCAGAGAATGAAAGTGCTAAATGCACAAAGGGGAAAAACAGAACAGGAATCAGTAAGGGCACCAATGCCAGGTAAGATCATAGATGTTCTTGTACGCGAGGGATCACCAGTTTTACGTGGCGAACCAGTGGTAATCCTCGAAGCCATGAAAATGCAGAACGAGATCCAGTCACCTGTTAACGGCATAATAAAATCTGTCTCAGCAAAAGCCAACACCAATGTAATGAAGGATGATATCCTGGTAGAAATAAAGGTGGATTAGACCTGTTTCATCGTTTCACAAAGGAAATCGAAGAACTTCTTCACCGATACGATATTTACTTTTTCATCCGGTGAATGCGGATACTTAATTGTAGGTCCAAAAGATATCATATCAAGACCCGGATAGACCCCTCCTATTATTCCGCACTCCAAACCCGCATGAATAGCCTTGATCTCAGGAATTTTCCCGTACATCTTTTTATAAACCCCGCTCATGGTTTCCAGAATGGGTGATTCCATATTTGGCTTCCATCCCGGATAACTACCTGATAATGTAACCTTTGCGTTTATCAGATGAAATACTGCCGCTATTTTCCAGGCAATTGCTTCCTTGGCTGAATCTACCGAACTGCGTGTGAGGTTATGTACTTCAAATTTACCTGCGCCACATTTTACGATAGCCAGGTTATTTGAAGACTCGACAAGTCCTGGCATTGCCTGGCTCATCCGTTGTACTCCATTGGGACATGCAAAAACAGATCTGATAATCTTGTACTGTTCTGTTTTACTCATGATCCGGACAGGTGCTTTGATCTTTTTGCACTTGAATGACAGAGTTGGTTCTGTTTCGGAAAATTCCTTCCTGTACATTTTTTCATATCCCTTAACGAACTTTTCGAATTGTGTTGCTTTTACGCCTGCAACGAGTACTACTGAATAAGCTTCCCGGGGAATTGCATTGCGGAGATCACCTCCGGAAGCTTCAGCCAGTCTTATCCCGAAATCTGATTCAGCCTGCATGAGGAACCTGAACATCAACTTATTTGAGTTTGCCCGGCCAAGAGCTATATCAACACCGGAATGACCACCCTTGAGTCCTTTGATATCTACCCGGTAGGCTGACATTCCACGGGGAAATTTTTCCTCCCTGTATTTTTTAGTGACACTGACATCGATTCCTCCTGCACAACCCACATATAGTTCACCCTCATCTTCGGAATCAAGGTTCATAAGGATATCACCTTTCAACAAGCCTTTTTTCAATCCGTTTGCACCTGTCATCCCTGTCTCCTCGTCGATGGTAAAAAGAGCCTCCAGTGGTCCGTGTGGAATATCCTTAGAAGCCAGAACTGCAAGGGTTGCAGCCACACCGATCCCGTTATCCGAACCAAGTGTTGTGCCGTTTGCTTTTACCCATTCGCCATCAACGATTGCTTCGATGGGATCTTTTTCAAAATCATGTTTCTTGTCGCTGTTCTTCTGGGGAACCATATCGAGATGTGACTGGAAAATAATACTCTTGCGTCTTTCCATACCTTTGGTCGCAGATTTTCTTATTATCACATTTCCGACATTATCAACAACTGTTTCGAGTTTATGATCTTTACCAAATTTAATCACAAAATCAACCATCTTTTTTTCTTTTTTCGAAGGACGGGGAATTTGAGTGATCTCATAGAAATAATGCCACAGAGCATCAGGTTCCAGTTTACGTATGTCTTTCATCAGATTTAATAGTATTTAGTAAATAATCAATAAAGTTAATATAATCTGCCAATTTAATAAATGATAAGTATTTTGCAAGAATTATAATTATGAAGGTCTTCCACCCTTGAAATAATTGTAACAAAAACTTAACAATCAGATTATTTTGAACTTCATTTCAATTATATTATTTTCGGAACGGCTTAACAATAATGGATCGGATTTATTAATGAATTTATTTTAAGTAACATGCAATGCTCCAGGTAAATAAAATACTTATAATTAATCGGACGGTTCTTTTATCTTTATTCAAGCATAAATAAAAAGTGAACATTTATCTCATTTTTGTTATTGTCCTGTTTATCCTGGCTGTATCTGACCTTGTAGTCGGAATTTCAAACGATGCTGTAAATTTCCTTAATTCATCTATAGGCTCAAAGGTTGCTCCCTTAAGAGTTATTTTAATCATCGCCGGGCTTGGAGTTTTTGTCGGGGCTACATTTTCAAGCGGGATGATGGAAATAGCACGTTCGGGAATATTTCATCCGGGGCAGTTTTATTTTTCAGAGATCATGATCATATTTCTTGCGGTCATGATAACAGATGTTATACTCCTGGATGCTTTTAATACCTTTGGATTTCCTACTTCCACCACAGTTTCAATTGTGTTTGAATTGCTTGGAGCGGCTGTTGCTGTTTCCCTTATAAAGATCTCAAATTCACCTGATGCTCCGGCTGATCTAAATACATATATAAACTCAGCCAAGGCTCTGGCTATTATTTCAGGTATACTTCTTTCTGTTGTTATCGCTTTTGCTTTCGGAACAATAATCCAGTTCATTACACGCCTTATTTTTTCATTTAACTATGAGCGTTATATGAAATATTTTGGTGCAGTATGGGGAGGCATTGCTTTGACAGCTATAATATATTTCATACTTGTTAAAGGAGCAAAAGGAGCATCCTTCATGAAACCCGAAACAGTAGCATGGATTGGATCTCATACCGGTCAGATACTGCTGGTTTCTTTTCTTGCCTTTACTGCAATACTCCAATTCCTGATCCTGACGTTTAAAGTCAACATCCTGAAGATCATTGTTCTTGCCGGCACCTTTTCCCTGGCCATGGCATTTGCAGGTAACGACCTTGTGAATTTTATCGGAGTACCTTTAGCCGGTTTTGAATCATTCAGGGAATTCATAGGCAATCCCTCTCTAAGCCCTGATACCCTGAGTATGGAAGCTCTGTCAGAGCCTGTTAAAACACCAACTTTATTTCTTCTTGCGGCAGGACTTATAATGGTTGTTACACTTTTTACTTCAAAGAAAGCCAAATCAGTTACGCAGACTGAAATAAACCTGGCGAGACAGGATGCGGGAACAGAAAGGTTTTCTTCTTCTGCAGTGTCAAGATCAGTTGTGCACGGAGCGGTAGGTGTATCGAAGTTTATCAATAAGATAGTTCCCCGGAAGCTGGTTGATTTCATTGATAACAGGTTTGAATTCAAAAAAGAAAAGAAAAAATACAGACATTCAAAAGAGGCATCATCATTCGACATTTTAAGAGCTTCGGTCAACATGTTTGTTGCCAGTATCCTGATTGCCTCAGGAACTTCATTAAAACTTCCGCTGTCGACAACCTATGTAACATTTATGGTGGCAATGGGTACCTCACTTGCTGATCGTGCATGGGGAAGAGAAAGCGCTGTTTACCGCATAACCGGAGTCCTGTCGGTTATTGGCGGATGGTTTTTTACGGCGCTTATTGCATTTACAGCCTCATTACTGGTTGCTTTATTCCTGAACTGGGGAGGAATAATAGCAACATTGATCGCACTTGCAGTTGCTATGCTTTTTGTAATAAGAACCAATTTTATTCATAAAAAAATACTTGCGAAAGAAAGTAAAAAAGATGAATTTGATGAACATGAATCACTGAACGGACAAAATATTATTCAAAAATGCAATTCTTCAATTACCAGCGTGATATCTTCGGTATCAAAGCTTTATTTCTCCAGCATCCTGAATCTTATTAAGGAAGACAGGAAAAAAATGAAGAAGGTGATCCATAGTGTCAATGATCTGAACCAGCAGGCAAAAGAATTAAAATACAATCTTTATCCTACATTAAGGAAATTAGAGGAGGAATTTATTGAAACAGGACATTATTACGTGCAAATACTTGATTATCTGAGAGAAATAGCTCATTGTCTGAAATTTATCGCTGATCCAATTTATGATCATCTTGACAACAACCACCCTGCTCTGCTGAAAGAACAAGTCAAAGAACTTCATGGACTTAATGAATCTGTTTCTTCTTTTTTTGACGAGATACTGAATATTATAAAGAAACAGAACTATAAAAATCTTGACAAGCTTATAAAGGAACAACAGGAGATTCTTGAACTAATTGTTAAAATTAAAAAGAAACACATCAAGCTTATAAAAACAGAATCGTTCAGTACCAGAAGCAGCCTGATGTATCTCAATCTTCTCGCCGAAAGCAAAAACCTGATCCTTCATACCATAAACATGGTGAAATCGCATCGCGACTTTCTTTTGAGCGATGAAATGAACCATAAATCATAAAATTTTATTTTCAAGCTTTCCTTTGTATTTAATGTAAGATGGATCACCTTCCCTGCAGAATGCAGAAATTTCTTTTTATCCTGTAATGATTATTCAGTTATTATTTTTAAAATTGTAACAAGAATTTGATAAATGCCAGACTTAGTTTAATCAACTGATCAAGTATAAGGGAAATATATTTCAGCCAATTTAAAATAAATGTTTTTTCTACATACAATTATAGTTCTTGTACTGATCTTTGATTTTATAAATGGATTTCACGACTCTGCAAACTCAATAGCTACAGTAGTATCGACAAAAGTTCTTTCACCATTTTCAGCAGTTCTTTTGGCTGCCACATTTAATTTCATTGCATTCACGGTGTTTCCCTTGAAAGTAGCAACAACTATGGGCAAAGGTGTTATAGAGCCTGATGTGATAAATCTTAATGTAATTGGTGCTGCTCTTATTGCAGCTATCACCTGGAATTTAATTACCTGGTGGTGGGGATTGCCATCCAGTTCGTCTCATACTCTGGTAGGAGGTTTAGTTGGTGCAGCTATAGCCAGCTCTGGTCCGGGTTCTGTAATAATGAGCGGAGTAATTAAAATTGTAGCGTTCATAGTAATTGCACCCCTCCTTGGAATGGTGATCGGATTCATGATTACAACAATTGTACAATTTCTCGCAAGGAAACATACACCATTCGGGATTGATAAATATTTCCGGAGACTTCAGCTGCTCTCAGCTGCTGCCTTCAGCCTTGGACATGGTGGCAATGATGCTCAAAAATCCATGGGTATAATATGGGTAGCTTTAATTGTGACAGGATTTGCTACAAAAGATGATAAAATTGCCTTATGGATTGTGTTATCATGCCAGGCAGCAATTGCACTTGGAACATTATTCGGCGGATGGAGAATTGTAAAGACCATGGGACAAAAAATCACAAAACTGAAGCCATTTGAAGGATTTTGTGCTGAAACAGCCGGAGCAATAACATTATTCGGAGCTACTCATTTTGGTATCCCGGTAAGTACAACACATACCATAACAGGATCAATAATCGGTGTAGGATCAAGAAAAGGCGCATCGGCTGTAAGATGGGGAGTCACCACAAAAATCTTCTGGGCATGGATACTGACAATTCCCATATCAGGCTTAATAGGTGCATTGATGTATTTCTTCTTTAACTGGATTAACTAAATTTGTGACTGCTAAAAATCAAAAAATGAATATAGATAAATTCCTTAAGTTTTTTGTTCCGAAAGACCGTTCATTTCACCCTCTTTTTGAACAGGATGCAAAAAACCTTGTCAGAGCCACGGAGCTTCTTAAACAGATGTTTTCTTCAACCGATCCGGCAGTACATATTACGATACACAAAGAAATCAAAGAGGTCGAACACATAGGTGACGAGATAACTGATAAAACCTACCAGCAACTAAACAAGTCATTTATTACTCCTTTCGACAGGGAAGACATTCATGAACTGACCGGATACATAGATGATGTGGTGGATTCAATTAATGGAATAGGAAGGAGAATATGCCTTTATAAACCCAAAAAACTTCTGCCTGCCTATAAGCAAATGGCAGATATGATTAATGAGGCAGCCATGGAAATAGAATTGAGCATTCACTGTCTTGCTGATGCAGCGGCCAACAAGGATAAGATAGCAAAAGCCTGCAATAATGTGACAGAAATTGAGCGCAAGGTTGATGAGTATTTCTATGTGGCTGTATCTGAACTCTTTGAACAGGAGAAAGATCCTACTGAATTACTGAAGAACAATAAAATACTTGAGATCCTTGAAAGGTGTGCTGATGAGGAGGAGGATGTTACTGATGTAATCAAGGCTATACTTATAAAAATGGCATAGGCTGTGTGCTCGTTCCCGGGTTCCGGGTTCAGGTTCCTCAGTGTTAATTGAGTGACGACCGGGAACCGAGCAACGTAAATCAGTATTGCTTATTATTTTTTAATATTCGGCAATTCCAGACCGTAGCCTTTTTTCTTGTCTTCAGCCTTAAGGAGGAAGGCAAACAGTATTGCCAACAGTCCAAAACAGGAGAAGATGATCATCGGGATGGTATAGTTATAATTCGATACTTCAACACCATCCAGGATACGGGTACCTGTTATGCAGAATTTGTCGAGGACCCAACCGATCAGCATCGGTACCAGGGAGAGGCCAATATTCTGTACAAGGAATATCATTCCATATGCCGTACCCAGTTGTCGTTCAGGTATTATTTTCGGAACTGACGGCCACATTGCTGACGGCACAAGCGAAAATGCAATTCCAAGGATTATAATTAATACGATTGCAACCGGCGAAGCATTGAGTGCCGGTATCGAAAACATGGCATGTACAAAGAGCAAAAGAAATGCACCGATTATCATGATGGAAGCTCCCCTTCCTTTCCGGTCATAGACATTTCCAAATAATGGCGTTAAGGCAATGGCACCCACAGTAAGCATGCCCGGGATCAGTCCTGCATATTTCTCAGCCACGTGAAATTTATTTATCATAAGATCTGTTGCATACTTGATAAAAGGGAATACGCCCGAATAAAAGAGCAGGCATAGAATTGCTATCAGCCACCAGCCTTTATTGGTTATAATGAATACGAAATCTTTGAACCTGAATGACTCTTCATGTTCTTCAAGACCTTCATCAGCAATTGATTTATCAAGCTTCTTATCCATTATTGTATAAAGGAAGAAAGAGACCATGCCGATACACAGAAGTATCAGAGCCAATAGAACAGGCTTGGATACCCCGCCTAATGCGTTCGCAATAGGAATGGAGGTGGCAACAGCAAGAGTGGTACCGATACGGGCAGTGGACATTTCCAGTCCCATAGCGAGAGCCATCTCTTTTCCCTTGAACCATTTAACGATGATCTTTGAAACTGTTATCCCTGCAATTTCAACACCAACACCAAATGTTGCATAACCTAACCCGGCAACTACAACCTGTGTCTTCATTCCCAAAAACTGATGACCGTCAAGCATATGAGTTGTTATTGCCCAATATTTGATGGAAGTACCAACTACCATGATGATCGTTGCCATCTTCCCCGTGAACCGCACTCCCATCCTGTCGAGTATGATGCCCCCGAAAATCAGCATCAGAAGAAATACATTGAACCAGCCATAAGCACTTGTGAAGAATCCGAATTCGGTACTGTTCCACAGAAGTTCCTTTTCAAGAAGAGGCTTCAGAGGAGCCATCACATCAGTGAGGTAATACCCGCAAAGCATTGTAAATGAAATCATTGCCAATGCCAGCCAGCGGGCGGTCTTTGAGTCGCGCAGAGATTTTCTTATTGTTTCCATGTACTTACTTATTCTGTGATTTTTTTGACCGGTAAATGTAAAAAAATAAATCGGATGTAAAAGAGTGATAATGTCATAATGAATGAACTTAAATCTGACGTAATTGTTTCTCGTATGTAAAAGACAGATTTATCGAGCTGTTTTTGTTAGATAATATTTTAATTTTGCAGGAATTCCGAACTGAAGTAATATATTATGAAACCCACATGTATTTGAATACACAACCGAGCTTACGAGCTCAGCGAAGCTAAACACAATATTATAATAATCGGCTATATGTGGGTTCCATCATACAATTAAAATAAATTATTATATGATGAAAAGAACACTGTTGTTGATATTGATTTTACCTGCTGTCATAACATCTTTTGCACAAAAACCTGAATCCTTAACAAGCAGAAGAGTAAAATGGTATACCATACAGGAGGCTGAGAAACTCATGAAAGAGTCCCCGCGTCCCTTATTTATTGACACTTATACTGACTGGTGCGGCTGGTGCAAGAGAATGGACCAGGATACATTTGCTAATTCGGTAATAGCCGAGATATTGAATACAAAGTTCTATCCCGTTAAATTCGATGCGGAGGGAAAGGAACCTGTTACTTTCATGGGACAGACTTTTATCAATGACGGCAAAGCCGGAAGAGCTCATCAACTAGCTATTGCTCTGCTAAATGGTCAGCTTGCGTACCCGACAGTGGTCTTCCTTACCATGGAAGAAGATAAACTGGGAGTTTCAAAAGTACCAGGATACAGACCGGCTAAAGATATGGAACCGCTATTGAGTTTCTTCGCAGATAAGGCATATAAAACGACTAGCTGGCAGGAATTTCAAAAGAGCTTCGTCGGAAAAGTAAAATAAATAGATTCCAGATTCCAAATTCCAGATTCCAAATTCCAGATTCCAAATTCCATGTATTTGTATACAATAATCTGGAATCTGAAATCTGAAATCTGAAATCTGAAATTATCTTCCAATTATATAATTCCCCGGTAATTGTATGACTTCCCCGAATTGCCACACCAGTTTCCTTGAGCTATAGAGCATCTTATCCCCCATCGTGATCGACATATTTACAACATCGGGTATCCTGTAAAAAAGTTTATCTGCAGGTGGATTAAATGGATCGGGTGTTTCTGAAGAGATAAACGTAAGGTCCTTTGTTTTTTGCTCTGAAGTGAGAGTAACAAACACCTCTGTTCCATTTTCCGATGAAGTATCCCCGGGTCCCGTAACTTCAGAAAATCTGAAAAGCGTTACAGGTTTGCCGGCGAGCTCTTTCCGGGGAACAAGCTGATAAGTAAATGTTCTTTTTTCACTTATTGTCTTCCCGGTAAACAGTTCGGTATATTCCTGTTCAAGTCTGTTCAGTTCGTTAATTGCAGCATCGTCCTGCGGGAATACATTTGCCTCACCAGTCAGTATAAGAATCTTTCCATCTCTGATTTCCATAAGCCTCCTGGCTGCTCTTTCAGCAAGCTGGCTCACAGAGAGTTTCTTTTTTGTCTCCACGATATAAGGTATCCTGATAAATGCTGTATCAAGATTTACACGCCTGTATGCCGTGTCGGTCTGGATCATGTAATACTCGTCCGATCCGAGATCATACGACTGAAATTGATCAATATTCGTTTCCTTGTTTCCGATATTA
>Ga0315533_1002053_pt1 | contig 14424 bp, 13 predicted proteins | sample SalMarSW160130MG_FD_203081 | JGI IMG/M metagenome (GOLD analysis project Ga0315533, IMG submission 203081) | Salt marsh sediment microbial communities from the Plum Island Ecosystem LTER, Massachusetts, United States - Salt Marsh Sediment SW1601-30 ...
ACTGAAAGCAGGGAAGCATCAAGAGACGAGCGAAAATTCTCGGAGTGGATAAAGTACTGGATTTTGGATTGCAAGGACTACAACGAGTATCTTGCGAAACTCGGTAGTGACAGGCTTATTTACCTTAGAGGGAAAGCTCATTCGGATTCGTGGAAAGACGAAACAGTGGCTGAGATACCGAATCTGGATTTCAACAAAGAACCGAACTCACTGGAGAAGATGGTGGTTACCGCTGCACAGGTTGTAAATGACAAATTCATTGCCGGAGGATACAAGACAATACTCGCCGGTGCAGGACTGTCAAACCTGGCAGCCTGGCTGGCAGCCTACGGACTCAAAGAAAAGGGCTATGATGTGGATTTAATGGCTGAGATAGGCATGTACGGTTACCTGCCGAGAGCTTCAGACCCATTTATATTCAGCTATCATAACATGCACACGTGCAAAATACTGAACAACAATGAAACTATGCTTGGGGTCTTCGTCGGGGGCTCGTCAAATCAATGCCTGGGTGTTTTGGCAGGAGGGCAGATAGATAAATATGGCAATGTGAACTCTACAAAAATTCCCGGCGTAACATATCTGGTCGGCTCGGGAGGAGCCAACGATATAGCTAGCGGTAACAGAGAGACTGTAGTGGTAATTAACTCGGGAAAGCAAAGATTAGTGGAAAAAGTGCCCTATATTACCTTCAGTGGGAAAAATGTGACGACGCTGGTAACAGATGTCGGCGTTTTCGAAAAGATTGGCGGCGAAGAAACCTTTACGCTGACAACCTATATTCCATCCAAACCAAAACAGACAGTAAAAGAAGTCATAGCCGGGATAGAAGAAAAAGTTGGCTGGGAACTTAAGGTCAGCCCCAATTTAAAAGAGGCTCAGCCAGTAGCTAAAGAGGAAGTGACTTTATTAAGGCTATTCGACCCTAGAGGATTCTTCACGTAAAAGGGGGCAACTCTACTTTTCTCAAAAACCCACTCTTCTGTCATTGCGAGGATGACGAAGGCAGCCGAAGCAATCTCTGTGGGGACAGGGGATTGCCGCGCTTCACTCGCAATGCCAAAAGCCGCTTTATCGGCGGGGAATAAATCCCCACCTTCTCAAGTGGCTGTCGCTTGAGGTTTTGTTTTCTTACGTTTCTAAGCGGTCGAGGTAAGTTTGTAAAGCGGAGCAATAGCTTTGGTAAGTCCGGGAATCGAAGAGAACAAAGACGACATCTTTAAGGGATGTCGCTTGCTCCTTAAGAAACGAAACGACGGTGCTTACTGCTATTTTTGCCGCTTCATCCACGGGATAGCCGTAGGCTCCGGTGCTTATGGAAGGGAAGGAGATGCTGGCCAATTTGTTCTCGGTAGCTAATTTCAGGCACTCGTAATAGGTGCTTCCCAAAAGCTCAGCTTCGTTTCTGTTGCCACCATGCCAGATGGGACCAACAGTATGTATCACATACCGGGCTTTGAGATTTCCCCCTGTGCTGATCACAGCTTGGCCTGTGGGCAATCTTCCTTGTTGAGTAACGATTTTCCTGCATTCCTCTAATATTGCTGGTCCCCCGGCCCGATGTATTGCCCCATCCACTCCTCCGCCACCCATTAAGCCGGGGTTGGCAGCGTTAACGACGGCATCGGTAGCTTGGCTGGTGATATCTCCCTGGACAATAGAAACTTTTGTTTGATTGATCGTCATCTCCATCTTCCCTCCTTGCTCTGAAATAACCTGGATTGCCTACACGTTGAATAAGAAGGTAACTACGTCTCCATCCTGGATGATGTAATTTTTGCCCTCTGTCCTCAGCAGACCTCTTTTTCGGGCCTCAGCTAGATTGCCGCATTTTTCCAAATCACTATAGCTGATAACCTCAGCTCGGATGAACCCCCTTTCCATGTCGGAGTGAATCTTTCCTGCCGCTTTTGGCGCTGGAGTTCCGCCGGGGATAGTCCAGGCCTTTAGCTCGGAGGAAACTGTGGTAAAGAAAGAAACCAGTTCCAGAAGACTATAGGAAAGGTCGATAACCCGGTCGAGCGCCGGTTTGCTCAGCCCCATAGCTTCACGAAATTCCTCGGTCTCGTCGTCGCTGAGCTGAGCTAGCTCCATCTCCAGCTTGCCGCAGAGAGCTACCACGGCAAACTGGGGGTAAAGGGAACTTATCTCACCTTCCAGTTGTGAAGCCTGTGATATTTGCTCCTCTCCGATATTGAGGACTACCAGCATGGGTTTGGCGGTAAGAAATTGATAGTTGGATAGCATTTTGAGTTCTTCTTTAGCCAGGCCTTGTAGTCTTATTGGTATATCCTTCTCTAGCTCCGCCTTAACCTTTTGAAGCAAAAGTTGCTCCTTTAAATAAGACTCCCGCTCTGCCGCTTTAGCTCCTTTCAAGCTTGTCTCCAGTTTGTCAAGCCTTCTCTCCATAATAGCTAAATCGGAAATAGCGAGTTCTAAATCTAAGGAAGCTATGTCTCGCTTGGGCTCTATGCTTCCTTCAGGATGGGGAACCTTGTCATCTTCAAAAGCCCGGACTACCTGGAGCAAGGCATCAGCAGTAGTCAGGTAGTTCAGGAATTCTCCCCCTGCTCCTTCTTTGCCGAAGCCCTTGATGGGACCGGCAATATCTATGTAACTTACCTCTGCGGGAACAGTCTTTTTGGGCTGGAATATGCCTTCCAGCACTGATAGTCGGGAATCGGACACTTTAGCCACGCCGATATTGGGAGCCAGGGTAGGGGAATAAGCGGCAACTTCAGCCTTGCCTCTGGTTAGGGCATTAAAGATGGTTGTTTTGCCGCTTTCAGGTACCCCGATGATGGCAACCTTCATGATTATATCCTAGCATATTTTGGTTTTGAGCTTCTGCCAGGAAAAGCCGTTTGGCATATCCGAATCCTTCGCATGGTCAAGACCTGATTTAGAGAAGTGGGCGGGGACAAGCCCCGCCCCTACGAATAAATGTAGTGGCGGAGTTCATCTCCGCCTCGCTCTGAGGGGCACAAGCCCTGCCAGGAAAAGCTGGTGCTGTGATAGAATACCAGGTAAATGCTCTACATTCTTTACGGTCAGGACGATTTCTCCCTTAATCAAGCTGTGGAGAAAATTAAAGCTGACCTGGGCGATTGGGAAATGCTAGCGACTAGCACCACCAACTTAGAGGGTCAGCATCTAACTTTAAGTGAACTTAGAAATAAATGTGGTGCCTCTCCCTTTTTATGCTCACATCGCCTGGTTATAGTTGAAGGCTTGTTAGGGCGCTTTGAGGTAAAACAAGGCAGACCGCGGTCTGGCAAAGGCAAATCTGGAAACGGGCTGGGGGAATGGGACGGCCTGGCTTCTTACATCGGGCAAATGCCCGAAACGACTGTGCTGATGCTGGTTGATGAAGAGGTGAAGGGCCATAATCCTCTATTAAAGAAGCTTTCACCATTAGCCGAATTAAGGACATTCCCCTTGTTGCGAGGCAAGGATTTGAAGACCTGGATACGACAACGGGTAAAAGGAGAGGGCGGCAATATCACCCCCCAGGCTGTGGATTTGCTCGCTGAACTCATAGGTGGAGACTTATGGGCGATGAATGGTGAAATCCAGAAGCTGCTTCTTTATAGCCAGGAGCGCCCTACCAGCGAAGATGATGTTAGACAACTGGTAAGTCATGTCCAGGAGGCTAACATCTTTGCTCTGGTGGATGCCGTGGCCGAAGGTCGGACCGAGTTAGCCCAACGGATACTTCATCGGCTATATGATGAGGGTGTGGCACCAACGTATATCCTGGTTATGATTACCAGGCAGTTCCGCCTAATAGCTCAAGCCAAAGATTTGGGAAAGGGTCTGTCTCGCCTGCAGATTCAGGATAGGTTGGGGCTGAAATCAAGCTACGGCTTGGATAAAACGCTTAGCCAGGCCAAACTGTATGATTTTGAGGGCGTAAAACGGGCTTACGATAAGCTTTTGGAGACCGACTTAGCCATTAAAACTGGCATATATAGCGATAAATTAGCTCTCGAACTCCTGGTAACCGAACTTGCCTGCCTGAAGTTAACTGCATAAATCATTATAGTTCTCTCTCCCCCTTGTCATTGCGAGCCCCGATTTATCGGGGCGAGGCAATCCCATTCTTCACCTTGTCATTGCGAGCGAAGCGTGGCAATCTTGGTGGAGGGTATTCAATGGCTATTCTAGAGACACAGTACCTTGTTTATGGTAGGCTTAATTAGTATTGTGCTCTGGAATCGCAAAGGAGGTTCACAATGAAAGCATGTGAAGGAAGAATTGGCCGGGTTTTCGTGATACGGCTGGAGGACGGAGATGTGGTGCCCGAATGTATCGAGCGTTTTGCCGAGGAGAAGCAGGTGTCTGTGGGACAGGCTATCTTGGTGGGTGGAATTGGAGGTGGCGACGTCGTTGTTGGGCCGCGGCGTTCGGAAGAAAAGCGACCGGAGCCCATGCTTCTGCCCATTGACGGAGCACATGAAGTGGTGGGAGTGGGTGTGCTCGCCCCCGGTGAAGATGGCAAACCGGTCTTGCATATCCATGCTGCGCTGGGGCGGGCGGGACAGACCATGACTGGATGCCTGCGGCATGGCGTCACCACCTGGCTTGTCGGTGAGGTCATCCTCTACGAGATTCTCGGCGCAAAGGTGGTGCGTATCCAGGACAAGCAGAGCGGCTTCGAGCTCTTGGAGCCTAGGAGCAGCCGATGAACAATTCTGGAGACATAATACCTGATTTGTAGTAGGCTAATTGGTGTTGTGTCCCTGTAATTTGTGGAATTCCCGGCGATTTGTGTTTAAAAACAATGGTTTTTGAGCTAAAATGGAAATATATGAAATAGACGAACTGCGGCTATATAGCGGTCAGCCGAAGCGATGGGATCACCAAAAGGTAATTGCAATGTCTAACCAAAAAGTAAGGTCAAAAACCGAAAAAGAGCTTCAGGAAATAATCTTGCAAGAAAAGGCAAAAGGAACCCCTGATATAGAAATTGGTCAGAAATACGGAGTTACATTTAGATATATTGAGAGGCTCATTACCAAGTCAAAGGGGATTAATGTCAGCGCTTTAAAAGTTTCCAAAAAAATAAAAACGCTTTATCCCAAAGATTTCAAAGAAGAACAAACTACGGTCTGGAGTTTTAAGCAAAGGGGCAATTGGGCTACCCATAGTGGTGAATACAGAGGAAACTGGTCTCCTTACATCCCAAGGAACGTGCTCCTTAAATATTCAAAGCCCGGTGAATTAGTGTTGGATTATTTCTGTGGTGCTGGAACAACTGCCGTAGAATGCAAGCTCTTAGGAAGAAAGTGTACTGCCTTTGATATCAATGACAAAGCTATCGAACTAGCGAAGAGGAACGCAAGCTTTAGCGTAGAATCGCAACAGTTGATTCTAGTTGAGGGGGGAAGTCGTTTCAAGGTTTACGAGCCGGAACTATCGGTTGGTGACGCCAGAAATCTATCATTCATACCCGACAACTCTATAGATTTAATCTGTTCTCATCCTCCTTATGCAAACATTATTCATTATACCGATTCTAAAGAAAGTGATTTGTCATTTTTTGATATAGATGAATTTTTGGAAGAGATGTCCAAAGTAGCTAAGGAAAGTTTTAGAGTTTTAAAGCCAGGAAGGCAATGCGCTATTTTAATTGGAGATACCCGAAGAAAGAAACACGTGGTTCCTTTAGGTTTTGGACTCATCAATACTTATTTGGATGCCGGCTTCAAATTACGGGAGCTTGTTATTAAGCGACAACATAACTGCAAAACGACAGGATTTTGGTATGCAAGTAGCATAAAATATAATTTCCTTCTTCTGGCTCACGAATATCTACCAATTTTCGAAAAACCTGAAGCACCTCTCCTTTCAAGTGTGAAAGAGGGGGAGACAGCTTATGGTTTGCTTGCTCCTATCTTGGGGAAGCCACCACTAAAGAGGAAATTAGACGAACTTGAAACCACAACAGTGTGGGTCTTGCCAGAGAAAGATTTTGAAAAACGTTTAAATAAGAATGTGATTGATAGATATTCAGGTAGAGATGGATACTCAACTATAGACTTTAGTTCTTATTCTGAAAATGAGGCTAGCTTTTCTAAGAATGGAGAAAAGGAGAAAGGATTGCTTTTTATTAGATCGCCATTTTTAAGTAATAATCCTTCGCAGTCAACTAATGAGCTCTACCTACAGAAAGTAAAGGAAACTGTGGGTCAGAACTTAACTAAGATAACAGAGGGTGGATTTATTGTTATCCAAACGCAGGATGTAAGAATAGATGGATATATAGAGCCTCTTGCTAAGAAGGTGATAGATTTAGTTAAGTTCGATGCCTTATGGCTAAAAGAAATTGTGGTTGTGACACAGGAGAAACAAAACAAGGGAGTTGAAACTTCAAATGATTGCTTACTGATAAATCATCAGTATCTGCTTGTTTATGAAAAAACCAAAGGGAGATAAGAATGGATAAATCTACTTTACTAAGAAAATTATGGCGAAAATCAAACTTACCATTGGTTTTTTACCATACAACTTTTATAGAAAATGTTCCTCTAATCCTTAAGGAGCAGAAAACTATTGCGAATAAAGGCGAATCTATATGTAAAGAGAAAAACGGATTGGTATCGTTATCGGATAGAGTAAGTAAGGGGATTGTGGAATTCTTTGGGAATGTTGTTTTTGAATTTGATGCAGTATCACTTTATAGTAAAAATACGTTAATTGCTCCCAAGAACTACGGAAGTTCAAGTGATATTAGAAAATATGATGAGGTCCCTCTTTTTGAAAATGAGTGGATTGTACCTAAGGAACTCAGTTTGGATTTGGAGAACATCAACCGAGTGTTGCTCATAACAAGCAAAAATTTTGGAGGGCCGGCATTTAAAAATGTTGTTAAAACACTAAAAAACAAGGGTATCGGATATACTTTCTTATCCGAAAGATGGCTTTCAGACAATGATGTGACCGATATGAGAAGTTATCTTATCAGAACCAGAGGTTGGAGGAAATTTAACAAGGTGGCAAAGCATGTCTAAATTTCTCAAATTTCTTGAAAAACTTGCACTACATTGTGGTATTAGGTTAGATGTCGAAAGATTCAAAGGCGAGGATGAATACGAATTAGCAGCAAATATATTGGATGAAATCAATAAATTTATCTACCAGAAAAAGGCCACTCTGCCTTCTGAATATATCTCTGAATTCCACGAGTACTGGGAAGAAAACCACGAAAAGGTGTTGTCTCCGAAAGTCAATCCAAATGGAGAGTGTTTAGCAATAGCCAAAGTGTTAGAAGGTATCTATAGAAATAACACCATTAAGGTTCAGTTGGACACTCTTGATTTGACTAAGGAGGAAATCGCCAATGTAAGATTCTTTACGGCAATTCAGGATTTTAATATTGATGTCCACGCCAGAAGTAACCCTTTTGAGTTTTATAGGAGACATCCGGATTGCTTTAAGCCTGAGAAAGTAAAGAATAATGATTTGTTGGTAGATGAACTTCTTAATTTTCTTGGTGCGCAGTCCCAGAGAGATAAACGAAAACCTTGGATGTTGAACTCTGCGAGATTATTAGTAGAAAAATATGACTCATCAGCACACAAAATCAATGAGGTTCACCATGGAGATGTAGCTGAGATTGTTAAGGCACTGACAGTCGAGGAACGGTATGGCTTTTCTACCAAGAAGGCCCATATGTTCTTAAGAGATATGGCTGATTTGGGAGTGTGGAAATACAAGAGAAATATAGAGAAATTGGATGTGATGAGCGATAAAAATACTATGAGAATAGCATTGAGAACTGGGATTCTCCAGTTTCGCATCCCCTTACTTGCGAGCTTCTTGGATGTTTTTTGTTTTCAGTATTCTATGGTAGATAGACTCAACCGCGAAGCATGGAGAAGGGTATGGGAAGAATGGGGCAAAATTTCTTATAACCATAGACCCCCAACACCGGCATCCATGGATTATCTCATCTTCAGACTTGGCAAGATAGCCTGTCGACCCAATAAACGTTTTTGTCCACCTGAGAAAGAAGTAGCTGAGAAGAAATTAGAGAGTCTAATTCCACAGGACAGATTGATTTTTAGAGGCGATAGATATTGTATTTTTAGTGAGGTTTGTTGGTTAGAGAGAAAAATATTAAATGCCCCTAACAGTGTTTCAATTGAAGGAAGAACGGGGTGGAAAAGTGGAAAGACCAACGAAGGGGGAGGAGGAGGTATTTCATCTTGAAAGTAAGCCCGCCACATCACCCTGTAACCCTTCCTCAAACTCTTGTCTTAACTTTCTCGATGGTGGTATTGTTTTCACGGCACAAACCCTCCTTTTTGGGCCTCTCAAGACCCTGATTTTTTCTCGGAGGTATCTCACGCCAAGCTGTTTCTACACACCAATTGAGACATCGCCAGGCAGTATTGAAAAGATTGAGGTGATACGATCAAAATTCTGGGGAAATAATACCTGATTTGTAGTAGGCCTAATTGGTATGGTGTCCCTGGAATTCGATAGGATCAGGCCCTGATTCGCTATTTACGAAACCACCCGTGCCGAAGTAGCGAAGCAATTCCAATGATTGAAATAACGAGTCCCACTAAGACTATTAGCCAGCCGCTTAAAGCATGTGGATTAGCTACTAATAAGCCGATACCTACTCCAAGAGCTGTAACTCCTAACAGGTAGAAGCTACTACTCCAACTAAACTTTTGGCTTTTATCCAATTTGTCTTCAATCCTTTCGAGACGTGCCTCAATCTTTTCCAAATCGCTTTCAGACATCTTCTCCTCCTTCTCCTCTATTATGTCCTCCTTTTCCTTTATTATGCACCATGAATCTTCCGGAAACTCCGCCTCCCTTCTATTAAGGTAACGGCGATAATACCCAATGACTACTCCAAAAACCAGTAGGCAGGATATTGCGCTCAAGCAAATTCGCCAAGGTGACTCTTCAAGCGCCGGTACTGCGAAAATAAACAAGACTGACTCGGTAGACACAAAGAGTAATATCAGCACCATTATGATGAATTCCGTGCCTCTGACGTTGAAGTAATGCCGATGTCTATTATCTTCTTCTTTTTTTATCTCTTTAGCTGCTTTGTTGAGTCGAAGGTCAGCATTAAGGAAGGATTTATGGATTGCTCTTGCGACACGAGTGTATTCACAGTGCCAGGCACGGGCAAATATTGTATAGAAGGCGATGCCAAGCCCAAATGCAATAAGAAACCCGAGAATAACTAGCTTTAGCAGTGGGTCTAGTTCTTCGACGGAATAGATAAAGCTAAGCGTCCCTGCTACCAGGGTTGAGTAGACCGCAAACCATATGTTTCTGTTGCGGTCTGACTCCCTTAAGTGTTCGTTAACCTGAGTATAGTGCTTAAGAAGGAATTCTTTTCTATTTTCTTTAATAAATGACTTACGCATACGTTCTAATTATACATCAAGCAGGACTGAAGTAGGATGTCAGTCGAGTTGTTGTGAGTCGGGATTCAGTCTGTCTGTGGCGTTTAAGGCATGATATTTGATTTGTAGTGGGCCTAATTAGTATTGTGTCTTGGGAATCCATTTGCGAGTTAATAAATTATCCCAACTGCTAAAATAAGATTGTGCCAGTAAAGTTAATAGCCAAGAAGGGCTCGACCTTCCATGATTTTCCCTACTCTCATCCCGAACGGAAGTGCTTCCATTGCTGGATTATCAATGTTACGCCAGCGGGTCCAAACCAATGTCTGCATAATTGTATCTACTGCTATGCCAGAGAAGCTATTTACTCCAACTACTCCGAGGATACCCTGATTTATAACAACCTGCCTGAGTTGGTGGAGAAGGACCTTAAAAGGCTGACTTTATGCCCGCCGATTTCCCTGTCCAATATCTCCGACCCCTGTCAGGACATACCTGAATTGAAAAGAGAGGTCAAGAGACTGATAGGGCTTCTTATGGACTACGGCGTCTCCTTTTTCATCACCACCAAAGGCGACCCGTCCTTTCTTCTGGAATTGCCTGACTTTATCGAGTACAAGCCTAAATTTATAGCTATAACCATCGAAGGGACTTCTGAGGTGCTCGGGCTTTTGTCACCAGGGGCGCCTTCGTTCGATGCCAGGGTAGCTGCTGCCGGCAAGCTATCTAACATGGGCATAGACATTGTCATCCGCCTCGACCCCATTCTGGTCCATTTATTCCAGGCCCTTTACGGCGATTCCTGGTTTGAAAAAATAGAGGGGTTGCTCGATGTCTTCGCTGCGGTGGGAGCCAGGCATGTCATCGCCAGCACCGGCAGGCTATCCAGGAGGCGCTCTCCATCAGCTGGTCAAGAAGGCACAAGTATATGGCAGCGAATATACAAAGTTATCTACAGCCAGTCACCGCTAGCAGCTAAGAAATTCGAGCAAGAATACATCTACGAGACACACTGGTCGGGCGGTGGCTATCGCCTGCGCAGGGACTTAAGGCTTGGCTTCCACCGGAAAGTAAAGGAATTGGTGGAAGCCAGGGGAATGACCTATGCCACCTGCCAGGAACTTTCCGCCGGGGAAAGTGATTCCCGGGGCATCCCGCACTGCGAGGGATTACCACTGCCCTTTGCCCGAAAGCAAGCCGATGGAAGATTCAAGCCCATTCCGGGTTGCACTGCTAACTGTTATGTCTCTTGCCGGGGGTTATCCAACCCGCCCTGCGGGCAAGCTGAACTGATAAGCTACGAGCCGCTGCGTCTCAAGAAACTATGCCTGGAATCAACGATTCTGGGGAGATAATGCTGATTTGTAGGGAGCTTAGCTGGTATTGTCTCAGCTGAATTACAGAGAGGGGTAAGGAAACTTGCTAAAATATTTATTAGGGTGTTGCCCTTGTGGTAAGCCAGCGGGGGGTTGACAGTGGGGGGAGCGTGGTATACCATTGGTTCTAAGCCAAAATTCTCAGGAAAACTAGACTGTTACACAGACTCAGGGGCTGCGAAATTGAGTGTCAAACGTCAGGTGGCGGGAAGCAGAAGTCGAACGGTCAAGCGACGTATTCAAGCTCACGGCAATGAAAATCAAGGAGGTGTCCAAATGCTAGCGTTGACAGATAAGGTAAGGCTGACGGTTGAACAGGCAGCCAGGATTATGGATGAATACAAGCAGCGGCTCAGTGAAGTTCTTGAGGAGGAAATAGAGAAGATCAGGCAAGAAGCTGAACAGGAAGCGGCCGGTGTTCTTACCAAGGCTCGCGAGACAGCGCAGCAAATCACAAGCCAAGCAAAGCTGGAAGCAGAGATGCAGGCAGCGGCGTATCGTACTGAATGGGAACGGAAGGCCCATGAAGAGGCGGCGGCCTATGCGGTTTCGGCGGCGGAAGCAGCTGACTACCGGGCAGCGCAACTGGTAAAGGAAGCAAAACAGAAAGCTGAAGCGGAAGCCACCGCTATTATCGAAGAGGCGAGAGAAGGAGCTGAGCAGATCATTGCGGAGGCTGAAATCGCAGCCAGAAAGCAAGCTGCGGAAGCGAAGCAGCGAGAAGTAGAACGCATAATTAGCAAGGCTAGGGAGGAATCAGCCAAGATTGTCGCCAGGGCGGAACAAGCGATTGAGGACGAAAGGGGCAAGATACTGGCTGATGCCCAGAAGGAAGCGGGCACCTTGATAAAAAAGGCCACCCAGGAGATTGAAGAAGCGTCTAGGGCTGTTGACGCGCTAAGGAAAAGCGCGGAAAAGGAGGTTAGCCAGGCAAAGCAGAAAGCACAGCGGGAAGTTCAACAGCTCCTGAACCAAGCCAGAGAGCTAGGCCAGAGGGAGGGTGAAGAAAAGGCACAAGCAATCATCGGTGTCGCCATTCAAAAATCGCAAGGTATCATTAACGAAGCCGTAGAGAGGGGGAATAGGAAGTGGGAAAAGGAATCGGCTGGGGTCATAGCCGTGGCAAGGAGTAAAGCAGAACAGGAAGCCGAAGAAATCATTGCTGCTGCCAAGCAAACCGCGAAGCAGATTGTTTTCCAAGCGTTCCAGCGTTCTTTAGGTACCTTGTTAGATAAGAGCGAGGCAGCGCAGGAAGATGAGGAGGATGACGGGAGCTGGCAAGCTGGCAAAGATTAAGTCATATAATGTTTCTAATTTTAGAGACAAACTCTAATGATTTGTCAACTCTACTATGGTGACGCCATAGTCTCCTTCACCATAATCACCAAGGCGATAGGATTTAACCAGAGGATGCCTGGCTAGTGACTCATGTACGGCACGGCGTAATTTTCCTGTCCCCTTGCCATGAACAATGCGCACAGAAGACAAGCCAGCCATAAAGGCATCGTTGAGATATCGGTCAAGCCGCCATAGGGCTTCGTCGACGGTAAGACGACGTAAACGCAATTCCCTGTCTACTGCTTTCACTCTGACTTGATAAACTCCAGACGAAGAATTTCTTTGCTAGCTTCAGTGGTCTTGACTCTATCAGCAATGCGCCAGCCTACTACCCAGATGATTTGCTGAAGGGAACAGACGATTGGGATATGGCCTCGCCAGGAACGAGGTATCTTGGCGTCAACCATAAACTCCTGGAGCCTCTTGGGCATGCTCATGCCCAGGGGCTGAAATCTGTCTCCGGGCCGGCGCTGACGGACAAAGAGGTCCGTTCCTGTTTTGTGTAAATCGAAATGGGCAACGAAAGTGCTTTGACCAGTCCTCTCGCTTGTGCCCAGAGCGCCTTGTAATGGCAAAGAATCCACTCGCTCCCGAACTATGCTGGCTATCACTTTCCATCCCGGGAAAACTGTCTTACCAGGCACTTTAAGAGGAAATTCGCCTGGCAGCGGAGGGAAAGGACATGGCGGAATCTGAGATTGCCGCGCTTCGCTCGCAATGACTGAAGGGAGGCTCGCAATGACAGAGGGGAGACAGGTAATCGCAAGCTCATCATATCCTCCGTGACAGATAAGGCTATGGGGCAGAGAGATTCTTTTGCTGGCCGGTTTTTTTAGCAGGCTCCTTGCCGCTTCAATATGACTGGCTTCGATGTCCCGAGCGTCTCCTGCCAGCCTGGTCACAGCTGCTCTCAATAAGTGCCTCTGCAGGGCTATCGGCAAGCCAGCAATTTGTTTTTTATCCAGGTAGATGGTGTTATTTTCCTGCCTGGCCACTTCATCCCACAATTCAGAAGCTTGCTGTTCAATGAAGGCATTATCTTCTTTGGCGATATCAGCCAAACGGAGCAGGGCCTGGTCAATGCTCGGATTATATTGTCTGAGCAGAGGCAACAGGTGGAGGCGAAGGCGATTTCGGAAGAAGGAAGGCGACAGGTTGGAGGAATCAATACGCGGGTCAAGTTGATGCTCCTGGCAATAACTCGCTGTTTCCTCCCTGGTAATATCCAGAAGCGGTCTTATTACCAGTAGATTGCTTCGCTTCGCTCGCAATGACAAGGGAGAAACTCGCAATGACAAGGGAGAAACTCGCAATGACAGAGGGGAGGCTGGCAGTGACATTCCCTGGCTGTCATACGCCATAGGCGAGCAAGGGGCTAGGCCGCACAATCCGGTAATCCCTGTTCCCCGTAATATGTGCATCAAAATGGTCTCGACATGGTCATCCCTGGTATGACCTATGGCTATTCGATGGGCTCCGACCTCTCCAGCTACCCTGGCAAGAAAAGCATAGCGTAGTTCCCGGGCAGCTTCCTCAATAGAGCAATTTCTTTCAGTCCTGTAGGCAGCTACATCCTGCCTATCAATAGTGCTGGGAATGCCCAGCGAGCCAGCCAGATTAGACACGTATTCAGCATCAGCTTCGGATTCAACTCCCCGAAGTTGGTGATTGAGATGAGCTATATGGAGTTTTATCCCCAGTCCTTTCCGCCATTTTGCCAGGACATGGAGTAAACATGCTGAATCAGCACCACCTGAGACCCCGACAACCACGGTCTCCTTACGTGGAATCAAACTATACAACTGGATAAAATCTATGACTTTCGACTCTAGCTTATTCTTGTTCATAGGAATTACTTCTTTGCTTTGCCCCTCGCAACTCTAAATAAACCCAAATTTCAAAATCCAAATGCTTAAATACCAAAACTATTCCTCTTTGTCATTTGTTATTGCTATTTGCCTTGCCCCTCGCAGCTAACACTAATAAGAGGTATCGTTAAATGTCACCAAGCGGGCTCCATAATCCCGGAACTCAAGAATGCTTACTCCACCAAGGTCTAATTTGAATTTGGTAAAGCAGTCCAGAGGCAAATTTAAAGCTTTGAGAATGATGGCTAAGGTAACGAAGTAATGGCTGACTACTACTGCCGTAGTGTCTTTGTTGTGCTCAGGACTAGTTTTATGTCTTTCTAGCAGAAGTTCAACAGCCTTCCAGGCTCTCTGTTGCAATTCAACAAGACTTTCTCCATTGGGCAATTTCATTGCTTCTCCGTCTTGCCACCATTGTAGTAAAAACCGACTGAACGTGGTACGTAAATTTGAAACAGATATGCC
>Ga0315533_1002054_pt1 | contig 14420 bp, 11 predicted proteins | sample SalMarSW160130MG_FD_203081 | JGI IMG/M metagenome (GOLD analysis project Ga0315533, IMG submission 203081) | Salt marsh sediment microbial communities from the Plum Island Ecosystem LTER, Massachusetts, United States - Salt Marsh Sediment SW1601-30 ...
CGCCCGGCGTATAGACTCTTATGGTGGCCGCGGCTCGGACACCGCTACCCACTTCGAGTCCTCCGGGTGTTTTTATACCTGAAGCCACTTCGGTGCCCATTTGAGTCATTTTGACATAAAACAGGTCCTGAAAGTTAATCTGGCTTCTTTTGAAGCCTGTGGTGTTGATGTTTGCGAGATTGTTTGCAATTACATCGACCATCATCTGCTGAGCACTCATACCCGTGGCTGCAGTTGAAAATGCCCTTAACATAAAAATATCTCCTAATTTTAATTGTTACAAATTTAGTTTTAACATTATTTAAGGTTCTTAACCCATAGCTACGCTTATCATACTGTTTGAGGCCTGGCTTTGAACCGAGAGCAGCTTCATATTTGCTTCGTAAAGTCTTGTAACCAGCATCATATCGACAAGCTCTTCGATTATTTGCACGTTCGACGCTTCCTGAAATCCCTGTTTTACAACGATGTTCTCAGCATCGGTTGGTTGGATGTCAGGGTCTGGCATATAGAAGCAGTTTAGGCCGGCCTGCAAAAGGCTGCTCTGATTTTGTCCGAAATCGACAAGCCTGAACTTTCCGATTGAAACCGAGCCTGCGGAGATGGAGCCGTCGGCTGAGACGTGCAGCTGAGAAGGGGCAACGGTTTTCGGTATTGTGATGGTTCCGTTCTGTCCGGCGACGATTCTTCCTTCGGAATCAGTTAATTGCCCGTTCGAGTTTATCTGGAAGATACCATTGCGAGTATAAAGCGGACCATCGGTTGTCTCAATTACAAAGAATCCACTGCCGTTTAGGGCAAGGTCAAGGGATCGACCGGTCTGAATGATATGGGCCTGGGAGAAGTCGAGGACGGAGTTCAATTCGGTATTTGTTTCAAAATCTATATCCTCGGCGGACTGGCCGGCTTTGAGGACATTAGTAAAAGCATTGCATCTTCTTTTATATCCCGTGGTGCTTACATTAGCCAGATTATGTGCAATGATGCCGAATTCCTTTGTGAGCGAATCAATGCTTGAAGAGACCTGTTCTGTAATTTCTGTCATTTTTTAAGCATCCTGTGTTATGTTCGATTGTTGGTTTTCTTCGTTTGTATTTGTATTGTTTATGTTATCGTTTTTTTCCTGCAGCTCTTTGGTGGGAGCGGTGTTTGTGGCGTGTACCAGCTCTTCGATATGCTCATCGCTCATGCCAAACATCTCAGCAGCTAAAAATTTACCATCTTGGGTCTGTACTATACGTCTTACCACTGCGATGTCCTGTACAACTTTTTGTTTTGGTTCGCCGGGTTTGGCATTTTCTGAAGAATCAGAGATGTTTTGTTCACTGAGATTCAGGATGATTAAGATTCTGTCACCCTGTTGAGCTTCCAAGTCGGTTTTTATTTTAAGGCTGGGTCCGCCTAACTCGGTTACGGCTGCGTTGATAAATTTTGGTGGGCATAAAGCGGAGGAGTTGTTTGGTTGTGAGCTTTCAGTTGCGTTCGTATCGGTTTTGTTGTCGAGATTTTTATTTTCTGTGGGTTTGTTCAGTGGGAACAGCGCGATAAGTGCCTGAAGTTCGACAGGTGCTCGTAAAAAACGTCTTCGATTGAAAGATCGCACATTTTCGCTGTGAGCCAGAACAAGGGAGTTACCATCGTAACTGATAACAGAAGTATCGAACTCATAGACGAGCTCTTCGAAGCTGTAATGTCCCCTCCACTGCTCTGCGAAGTTGATTCGAGGATGTGCTGCAAGCTTTACTGTGAGTCCGGTTTCAGTGTTTTCTGTAACAGTTGATTCAATCTCATTGGTTTTCGGTGTTATTGCTGTTATATAAAGTATTTTGCCTATGGGTATTTGTCTTGTGCTTAGCTGCTGAGGTGCTGCTGCGTCGGTGTTGGGATGTTCGGTTTCCTGAAAGCCGAGTTTTTCTTGCAGCAGAGTGAGTTCAGTTTTTAATTTTTTTATTTTTTCAGGATCTTTCTGCTGCTTTTGTTTATCGATAATTTTTTTGACGCTATCGTCAAAGACCTTTTTGGTGGTGAAGACTCCAATTTCATTTTTTTTAAGTTTGGAGTTATTTGCAATATCTTTTAATATTTGTATTTCATAGAGGCTTAAGCCTTTATTTCGTGCGAGGTTTGTGACTGTTAGGTTTGCGGTCTTGTTTTTTTGTAAGTTTCTGTACAGGCTTGTGATGAGAATGATGGATGTTAAGATTGTTAGTGTTAATAGTGAAACTATAATGAACCATTTCTCCGTTATCCAGCTGCCGTCAAATCGCCGGGCATACTGCCACCGCTGGACCGGGTCAAGTGCCATAATGATTGTATTAAGAGCTTCTGCAATTGCATAAGTAGCTGGCATTTTAGGCTCCGATTATCTGATTAGGTTGCTTAATTCTCCGAGAATTTCATTCGCTACTCTGATAGTTCGAGCGTTTGCCTGATAGCCGTTTTGCGCCTGAATCATATTTACAAACTCAGTAGCTACATCAGCGTTTGATTTTTCGAGGGAGCCGCCGTAAATCTTTCCAGCGCCCCCTGTCATAGCCAGGGTGGCGACGGCTTCACCGGAGTTTGCAGAAGGGATGAAATAGCCGCCCCCAATACTTTCGAGGCCGGCATTGTTCTGGAATAGTGCTATTTGAAGTGTGGCGATATTTTTCTTTATACCGTTTGAAAAGCCACCTACTAAGATTCCTTCGTTATTTACAGAAACGCTGGAGAGCCTGCCAGAGCCGTATCCGTCCTGATCCCTTGCGACAGCAGTGGAATTGCCTGCGAATTGTGTTAAACCATCGAATTTTCCGACAGTTCCAAGAGACAGCTCGATAGTTTGTTCGTTTGCCGTGTCATAAGCGAATGTTATTTTGAATTCAGGAGTTACTGAGCCGGCAAGTCCTGCATATGAACCGTTAGAGGCGTCAAATGTTATGCCGTCAATTCTTCTGTCTGTCATAGTTATCGAGTGAACGTCGCCCGAAATTGAGGTGAGTACGAGCTCCCAGGTGTTTGGTGTATCGGTTCTGACAAAGGCAGCAGAGAGAGTGTGTTCTCCGCCGAGCGAGTCATAAGCAGTAGTGTTTATGGGCTTAACTTCATTTCCGCCGACGGCAATCATTTTGAAATAGGCCGGTGTTTCGAGTGTGCCGTCACCGGCATATGAAAGAGTAAGGTCTGTTTTGCTGTATCCCCCATCGTTGTCGGTTATTCTTATTTTACCGTTTAACAGCGAAGCAGTGGCGTCTGAGAGGACATTATTGTTGAGATGGTCGATAAGGTCACCGATTGTGGTAGTTGAATCAATTGCGAGAGTTAAACCGCTGGTGAAGTCCGTTCCATCCTTATGGTAGCCGCTGATGGTTATTGTGCCCGAGGTTAGAGTTCCTGTGAACTGGTCGAGCTGGTCGATTTCGATATCCGTGGTTGCGGCGGTGTCGTTATTATAGGTGTAAGCGACGTCCGAATCGAGTTTCTGTATCTGTGGTGTATCGAAAGAGGCATCCGAGCTTAGATTTCCGGATACGGTGATGTGTGATGTGGCATATGCAGGCATTGTTATATCATATGGAATATGAATGTTACCATCGCTCGGGATTTGAAAGCCTTCAAGCTCACCTTCCGAGCCGATTCTCTGGACAAGGCAGCCTGTGGAGGGGTCGACGAGCGTTGAATTCACATCGACCGAAAAGGCGCCTGCCCGTGTGTACATGTACTGCTGGCCGTCACTTAAAACAAAATAGCCTTCGCCATCAATTGCCACATCGAGGGGGTTTCCTGTTTGGACGATGTTTCCCTGTGACATATTTGGAGTGATGCCCGCGACGCCTACACCGCTTCCCATTTGCTGCGGGTTTGTTCCGCCAATATTTGATGTCGGCTGTGTAGCTTTTTTGATTGTCTGGCTTAGCAGCTCGGAAAAGTTTATTCTGCTGGACTTAAAAGCTGTAGTGTTGACATTTGCGAGGTTGTTTCCTGCGATGTCCAGCATTTTTTGATGTGCCTGTAAGCCAGTGACTCCTGCTGATAATGCGAAACTCATTTTATTTCTCCTGTGAATATATTGTTAATTTAATTTTTTTATTTTTCCGTTAACATATATTTAATTTTGGACCGCAACGATATTTTCGAGGCTTACGTCATATCCGCCTGCAGACAAGATTATGTTGCCGTTTTCATCTGTATAAATCTTATCTACAATAGCATTAACGATACCTATTGTGCCGTCCGAACTTTGGGCTACGAATGAGATATCCTTGCCTATAAGCGAGCTGGCATAATGCATTTTTGTTGTTGTAAGGACGTTTTTAAAATTTGAGTTCATCGACTCGAGCTGCTGTAGTTGTGAAAATTGGGCGAGCTGAGAGGCCATCTCGTTATTATCCAATGGTTCGAGTGGATTTTGGTTTTTCAACTGAGTGATTAGCAGCTTCATATAATCTGCCTGGATACTGCTTGCTGATATTGAACTCATAAGCTTTTTGCCTTTTTTTATTGAATTAATAACCAGATTTTATTTTCAAACAGCGATAAGATTTCCTTAATTAAGAACACCGGTGAAAGGTTGAGCAATTGTTGTGCCAGATTTGGTCGTCCTGCCAGTATTGCAGTTATAAGTCTTTATTATTGCGGGGCTTAGGAAATTTATAAAGCTGAGCATATTTTATTAACCGATAGTTTTTGGAATTGTTTTGGAAAGGATTTTCCTATTTTGCTGAAAATTTTGCCGTTGTCTATATTTAATGATGCAGGGCGTTGATAGTATTTCATAAAACGGTTCAGTGACATTTGAAGGTCCTATAAAATATGATTATAATCTACTTTGTTTTTTTGTTTTTTTACTTATAGTCCGATAAAGAAAATAATAGAAAAGTTAACTCTAATTTAGTTTTGAAAACCGAGTGACATTATTGGTCGGTCCCATAAAAAAATTAAAGTTTTGTGGTTGTCGTTGTCGATTAGCTTTCCATTGTTACCGGTTAATTTTTTGTAATTGTGACTGGGGGGACAACAATAATGAGGTTATCGAGTGAAAGTGTTCTTGCGGAGAGTCGTCACAATAAGCAGGCAGGCGAGTGTTCATCAGTTAGCCAAATCGGCAGCGAAAGAGGTGTTTGTTGCTGATGACCTTTCAGAAGCCTTGCAGATAACCCGGACAGTCAATCCTGATTTGGTTTTTTTCGACCACTATTATACAGCAGAAAAAGTTCGTAAATTTTTAGAAACGCCCGATAATAAATCGGCTCGAGTTCCTGTAGTTATAGTTTTTGATGGTGAAGGCGATACGGATTTATCGATCGAAGAATTCAGGCGGGCCGGTGTATTTGATTATTTGCGGTCAAGCAGTGACTACGGTCGTCTAAAACAAATCGTTGCACGCCTTAAACAGGAATCGGATAAAACGAGGGGTTCGGATGAAAACTTCTCATATTTTGCGGAAGATTATGCTGCCGATGCATCTATTGTCGGCCGAAGCGAAGCGGTCATCGAACAGCTTAAGATGATTAAACTTGTTGCTCAGAGCCGCTGCAACCCGGTTTTAATACTTGGTGAAACGGGAACGGGCAAGGAGCTTGCGGCCCGGGCGGTGCACAATCTGAGGTCACCGAAAGAGAGGTTTGTAGCATTGAATTGTGCGGCTTTGACAGCGAGTCTGCTTGAAAGTGAGCTATTCGGGCATATGAAAGGCTCGTTTACGGGCGCTGACCGTGAGAAAATCGGGCTGTTAGAGATGGCCGGGACGGGCAGCGTGTTTTTAGATGAGATAAGCGAGATGCCGACAGGACTGCAGGCTAAATTGCTGCGGGTCTTACAAGAGCGGGAATTTCGAAAAGTCGGCGGCGTGGAGACGATTCATTGCAAGGCTACGATAATCGCATCAAGTAATAAAGATTTGAACAAAGAGATTGAGGCAAAAAGATTCAGAAGAGACCTTTATTACCGGCTGAATATATGTCCAATCCTGATAGAGCCGCTGAGGTCGCCGCGCAGAAGACAGGATATCCGAATTCTGGCAGAGTATTTTCTGAAGACGTCGAGTCTTTGCCCTGAAAAGCAAGGCAAGGTTACGGGGATAACCCAATTGGCGATAGAGGCGCTTGAAAGACACGACTGGCCCGGCAATGTACGCGAGCTTTGCAATGTTATAGAGCGGGCTATACTGTTTGAAACTGCCGATAAAATCGGTCTGAGCAGTATCGTGATTGATTCGGCTGATTCAGGAAGAGAGCATATAAGGGGTTTTTCTCTTGCAAAAGCTGAACGAGAGCTTATTGCACGGGCTCTGCAGGAGACAGGCTGGCAAAAAACGCAGGCGGCGACTCTACTGGGAATAAGCAGAGCAACTTTATATGCAAAAGTTGAGCAGTATAATATAAAAAAGGATTTAGACAGACAGAAAGATGCACAATCATATTACTCTGAGGAAGATTTACCCGAGGCGGTAGCGGTATCATAAGATTCACAAATTTTGTGCTGTTTAAGGTTTAACTATCACCGGCGGGCAGTAAAGGGCGAGTCTGCGCATATAGCAATATCAAATCGAAGTAATAATATGAACCGGTTAATGTCGGAAAATCTATCGATTCGTTTAGAATCACGACATTAAGATTGAATTTCAAAGGAAGATACAATTATGTGTGTTCATTTTTTTGGGTGTTGTTTGCATCCAAAGCGGTTTGAGGCGGATGGAGGGCGGCTTTTCTTTAATCTGGCACAATTATTGCTGTTATTTTGTTTAAGTTGAGAACTGACTGTTTGCAGCAGGGCAAGAGAGGTATCTGTTCAAACACTTTTTTGTTTTTGGGTGATGATAGTTTTGTAAAAAGCAAGTTTTAGGGCGTGTAAAGAATAATGGCCGAAGAAGAGCAGAAAGATACACGTGAGAACGATTCTGAAATTGTCGGCGGCAGCGAAACGTCAGAAGTTTCCCCGGAACAGGTCACCAACGATAAGAACAAGGTGGATAGGGCGCCGGAATCAGAGGAGGAATTGTACAAGGAGCTGCTGGGTGGTTTGCTGAATAATCCTCGTCGGTTTACGGCTTTGCAGAAGATACTCGTTTTGTTTATCGTTTTGGTATCAGGGGCACTGGTGTATGTATTTTTAAGGTCTGCGCCGGTATCCGTTTCAGGATATGAGGAGCCGGCTGATACGGCCGGACAGCAGAGGCCTGAAGAATATGCCGAGAAGGTCGAAACCGAGATTTACCCGGAGCACCTGTCGGATGAAAAAGAGGAAAGTGAATCAGTATTCTCTTTACAAGAGCCGCTTTCTCTGCAGGTTGCCCAGGATTTTTATAATCAGAAAAACTACGAGACGGCTTATGAGGCTTACAAGAGTCTTGGGCAAAGGCTTATCGTTGTGGGAAAAGAGGATGAATTGCTCGCTGACTTTCTTCGGTTCAGGATGGCGGTATGTGCCGGTAAGAGGGGCTATTTTGATGAAGCCGTGCGTTTATACAAGAGCCTTTCCGGCAGCAAGTCCCCGGTAATAAAGGCATTTGCCAGCTACAACCGCAGCCTGTTAGAGTTGAGGAACAAACAGTACCTGAATGCAAGGAGCTGTGCGTACAAGTGTCTTGCTTTGATTGATGCGATTGAACTTGATAATGAGCTGTCTTTTGTGATTTATCGCAACTGTCATTTTATTGCTGCTCAGAGCCTGACGGAGAGGATTTTGCTGTTTACTGATAAGGATAATGAGGTTTGTGATGAATTGTGGCCTGGTGAGCTGGGAATCGAGCTGTTAGATAATTTAGATGAGCAGCAGGTTCGTTTTCTGTTGAACTCGGGGGCGGAATTATTGGCCAAAGGCCTGCTTTGCCCGCAGATTAAAGAGCATACGAAATTGGGCGAGCAGCAGCGACGGTGGTCTGTAGTATGCTGCGGAGCCTCCATTGAGGAGCTGATGAGCAGATTTGCCTTGGGTTGCAGTTTTGACGTCAATTGGGAGCAGGCAGTAAAAGACGACCTGCAGTTGAAGACAGGCGGTGTCCGCAAAAGAGCGGTTAATCTTTATCTTCGAGAGGCGAGTGTAGAAAGAATTGCTACGACGGCAGCAGGCTGTGCCGGTTTGATGGCTGTTGTCGATGAGAAAGGCGATATAACGATATGTGACCCTTCGGATTACAAATCTGTTTCAGAGCATATATCTTTGTTAACCGACCAGGCTATCAGCCTTTGGCAGAGATTTTTGCTCAGATTCGGCGATGATGAGCGGATTGCAAATGTGCATTTTGCTCTGGCTTTACTAGAGAGTCAAAAAGGTAAATATGCCGAGGCATTGGCAGAGTATAAGCTGGTGACGAATAAGTTTTCCAGGTCGGCTCTGGCGCCATACGCATTATTGAATTCGAGTAGAATCAAGACCAATCTGAAAGATTATTTAAGTGTGCGTGAGCTTTTGTGCCACCTTGTGGAGCAGTATCCGGATGCAGCGGTATCCGATGAAGCCTGTTTATATCTTGCCGATGCGACGATGAAAGCTGGTTTTATAGCTGAGGCGTTTCGAGATTACAAAAAGGTTTACAACCTTGGTTTTTCAAAAGAGTCGCGTGCGGCTGCCGCACTTGGTGCGGGCAGATGCGCTTACAGTCAAAAAGATTATGAGAGTGCTGCGGATTGGCTGAGAAGATATGTCGAAGACGTCAAGGGCAAGGCGAATAGAGAGCTTTACGATGCGTATTTTCTATTGGGCAGGGCCAATGTGGCTTTAGGCAGATATGAAAAGGCCGGCAAGGCTTTTGCTGCGTTGATGGGTGGTCAACTGTCATCTCAGCAATACATACAGGCGGTTTCGGCTTTAGTGGATTCTTTCATTAAGCAGGAGCGTTTTATAGAGGCACTTGGAGTTCTGGAGAATGTTAAGAGCGGTCGGTTGTCACAGGTTGAAAATGTCGAGATGTTACTGCTCAAGAGCCGGGTTTTGCGGCAGATGGGTTTTGTTAACAAGGCAATAGCTTCACTTGGCGACAGGGCAGAGTATATTACCGAGCCGGAACTGAAAGCTCGTATATTATTTGAACTGGCCGGCTGCTATATAGAGGATGGTCGGCTGGAGCTTGCTCGCAGGAATCTGACCCAGATTCTTGTTCTCGTCGAACGCAGCAGTTTTTCAGATAAGGCTGCTGTTGAGCTGGCGGATGTGTGTCTGAGGATGGGCCAGGGTGCAAAAACGGTAGAGTTATGTACGAAGATTCTGGAGTTTGAGCCGGAAGAGCAGATAAAGAAAAAGGCACGGCTGCTGCTTGCAGAGGCCTACAAGCAGCAGAAAGAATACGACAAGGCGGCATTGGCTCTTCTGGATGGTTTTAAGAAGAATATTGAAACTGAATAGGATGATTTTCTGATAGTTAAATGAGAGATAAAAAAGGTTTACAAAAAGGTTTGTGTCTGAATGCCGGAGATTTTTCGTTTTTGGCTTTTTGCTTTTTCGCTTTAATGCTGCTGGTCGGCAATGCTAATGCCTTGGGTTTATCCGGTGGTCTCGATGCGACGGAATTGCTTGAACCGTATTTAGAAGGAGATTGTAAGGATGTAAATTTTGTCGAATCAGCGGTAATGGAAGCTGGTATTGCTGAGCCGGTTGATGTGAAGTTGTCGGGTAAGATTGAGCCTGTCAGTGCCGATGTCGGCCTGTCCTTTGATGATAAATTATTTATGGTTAATCTGCTTTTCGAGGCTACAGGACAAAGCGAAGCGGCCAAACGTCAGATATTGCAGGACAGAATCACTTCGTTAGGACAGGATACTGATGAGGAGAGCAAAAATGAGCTTCGAAAAATGCTTGAGCAGATACGCTTAGTAGAGTTTAGAACAGCAGAAAAGTCCGCTGAGTCTGTCAAGGTAACTAAAAAAGTGATTGCTGACGACCCCAATGAGGCGAAGTCGGCACAACAGGGACTGGAAAAACAGGCTTCTGAGAAGTCACGGCCTCAAATAGAGCAATCCCGGCTGGAGGGGGTGCTAAGTGAGCAGACATTGCAAATTTTTAATGATGTATCAGGGGACCTGAGTCAACTGGAAAATCCGGTCGAATTGGCGGAGATTTTATATCTTGGCGGCCGGCTGAAAGAGGCAGGGATTGTTTACCGGCAGGCGATTAGCCGGATAGACAGTGAGGGGGCTGATGCTTTCGGTGACAGGGCCTGGATTTTGTTTCAATTGGGCAATTGTCTTCGAGACGAAGATTTTGTTGAGGCCAGAAAGTTCTACAGGGAAGTGATTTCACGGTATCCGGAATGTCCCTGGGTGGATTTGGCGAAGGCTGAGGATGAGTTACTCGGCTGGTTTGAGAGAGAAAACCTCAAAGTTCTGCTCGAAGATGGAATTGCAGCGGGAAAGACGGAATGAGAATTTGTTGCAGAACCGAAGTGATAGTTTTTTGTGAAGGATAAATAGACGGAGTTTTTTTAGTGACGAAAATTGAAAATAAAAACGACAGCGGGATTTACAGCAAAAACCAAAGTGCGGGTGTTCTGATAGTTGGAGATGATTCCGAGCTGGCGGGATTTATACTTAAGATTCTGGCCAAGAAAGGGATTCACGGGGACCTTGCCGCAGAAAAGAGCTCTGCGGCGAATTTTCTGGAGAAGAATGGTTACGGCCTTGTTTTTTTGAGTGAGCGAATAAGCCGCAGGCCGGGGACAGAGGCTGAAGTGCAGGTAAGCTTCGATTTGCTCGGTCAGATTCGGGCAGGTTCACCACAGATGCCGGTTATTATGACAGAGGCACGCAACGGATATATTGACAAGGTGAACAGCCGGATTGTTGGGCTTGCTGTTAAAGCTATTCAGTCGGGATGCTGTGATTTTTTGGTGCGGCCGACCGAGGGAGAAAAAGTTGAAAGATTGCTGGAGATGTACTTGCCCAGGCATAATGTTCACAGCTGCGCCTGGGCAGCAGAGGATGGGCATACTTTTTACACAATAGTCGGCCGAAGTTCGCGGATTTTGCAGACTGTGAATTTGGCCAGGCGGATGGCGCCGACTTCTGCGCCGGTTTTGATAAGCGGTGAAAGCGGGACGGGCAAGGAGCTGATATGTTATCTTATTCATAAGGAAAGTAACCGCTCTGAAGGGCCGCTGGTCAGGGTTAGTTGTGCGGCATTAACCGAGACGCTTATCGGGAGCGAGCTGTTCGGTCATGAAAAGGGTGCTTTTACCGGCGCATACACACAGCGCAAGGGGCGATTTGAGATGGCACACGGGGGGACATTGCTGCTGGATGAGATTACCGAGACGCCGGTCAAGTTTCAGTCGACGCTTTTGCGGGTTCTGGAGCAGCAGAATTTTGAGCGTGTCGGTGGCAGTGACAATGTCAAGGTTGATGTAAGGATAATCAGCACGACTAATAAGGATTTGGGTCAGCAGGTTCAGCAGGGCTGCTTCCGCGCGGACCTTTACTATCGGTTAAGCGGATTGAGGCTTGTTATCCCGCCGCTGAGGGAAAGAGTCGAGGATTTGGAGGAGCTTGTATGGCATTTTGTCAATCTTTATGCCCATCAGGCGAAAAGGATTATTACCAGGCTTGACCCCGTGATGATGGATATTTTTGTCAATTACCACTGGCCGGGCAATGTAAGGCAACTGCGAAACGTGGTTCTTACATCCCTGATTCTTGGCAGCGGCAAGACTTTGTCTCTGGCAGATGTGTCATGGCTTTTTGACGAGCTTGAGCCGCTGGCTCAGGAGAAGGAAGGTGGATTGTCAGAGGGGCGGAGGTCTTTAGAGTCGGAGGCTGATAAATTGCCGCAGCTCGGCGGTGTGCCGCTGGTTAAGGTTGAGAGACAGGCGATTCTTGATACTTTGCGCAAGACGGCAGGCAACCAGACAAGAGCGGCAAAAATTTTAGGTATAAGCGACAGGACACTTCGAGAGAAGGTGCGCAAATACAGAGAGCAGAGCAGCCTTGCGGCTGTTTAATGTAGTTTGTGTTTAATTAATGAAAGCAGGAAACAGAAGTACTGGGAAATTAGAAAATGGCAGAAGCAGATGAGACAAAAAATGAAGAAAAAAAAGAGGACGAGCAGACCGGCAAGGAAGTCGAGCAGGCCGACAAGGCAGGTTTTATAGGCCGATTCTTGCCCTGGATAATAATGGCAGTTGTAATAGCGGTTTTCGCCGGCGGCGGTCTCGCACTCGGCAGACTCTTTGCCGGCTCTAAACAAACAGAGACGGCTCAGCAGGAGCAGGTAGAGTCTGTGGGAACAGCTGACCTGAAAAGCAGCAGTGGATCGCAAAAAAGCTGGTACTATGACCTGGACCCGGTTATCGCCAATCTTAATGAGCCATCAGTGACACGTTATGTTCGTGCAACACTGACTCTGGAGTTGAGCGGTACAGTTGACCCAGGAAAGGGTGGGAGTTTTATTGATGAGGAAAAGCCGATGCTTACCAACTGGCTGACAATCTACCTTGCCGGTCAAACCCTCGAAGATATACGCGGTGACAGAAATTTGAGACGTATCCAGGCGCAAATTCTTGATGCTTTTAATGAAAAGCTGTTTCCTGATTCGAAGCCTCAGATTAAAAGTATTCTGTTTAAGGAGTTCGCTGTGCAATGAGTGATAATGTTAGCAACAATCTGACAAAGGAGAGGATACAACAGCTTTTGGCTTCAGTTGGTACCAGGCCGATGCCGGACGAGGAGAAAATAGAAACTGTTGAGTATGATTGGTCTCGGTCACACTATTTCAGCAGTGAGCAACTTAAAAAAGTTGAGGATTTTGCGAAAAGAACGGCTGTGGCCATAGCTGAAAAATTCAGAGCTTTCTATAACGCCGATTTTGAAGTGACAGTCCCATCGGTAGCCGAGCACTATGCAACTGCGATTATCAATCGTACGGATGATGCCGATGAGAGTGACTACTACCTTGTTTTCAATAATGGAGCAAAGCAGTTCTGCGGATTTGTCAGGATACCGTATCAGGCGGCTCTGAGATGGGCAACTGGTCTGCTTGGAGATTTGGAATCGCAGGGAGAACCTGAGAGGGGATTATCACAGCTTGAAGAATCTCTTTTGCTTGACGTTGCATCGAGTTTTGTCAGGGCTCTTTTTATTGCGGAAAGAAGCTGTGATTTTAAGCCGGCTGAAGAGCTCATCAAGGCAAACTTTGCTGTAGAAGTCGATTCTTCGAGCCAGTTTAGTGAGATTGCATTCGAGATTAAAAAGGCTGAATCTGAAGATAGCAGCAAGGCTTTTGTTTTTATTTTGAGCAGCAATCTTAATGAGGTTGTGGGAAAAAGCGGCCGGGAGGTTGTTCTTTCGGCAGAGGAGAATCGAAAGGCAATTATTGAGAATCTTGAGAAGGTTTCAATCTGTGTAACGGCGCAGCTGGATTCTGCGATGCTGAGCTTTGAGGATGCGATTGGTCTTCAGGCGGGAGATATATTGCTGCTTGACAAGAAGCTGGATGAGGGTGCGGAGGTGTTGGTACAGGGTCGAAGGCTTTTTTACGGTCGTCTTGCAAAGAATCAGTGCAGCAAGGCTTTAGTAATTACAAATTCGCCTTTTTAATAAGTCATTATGGTTATTTGGATATAAAGGTTTGATAATTAAGAGGGAATAAAAAATGGCAGAAACAGAACAGGTTGTAGAAGAACAACAGCAACAGCAGGATGGGACTGTACAGGAGGAGACAAAAACCGAGGTGCAGTCTGTTGAGCTTTCCGAGGCTGATGAGGCCGCTGGCGCTGCGGGTGGCGGCAGCATAGACATATTGCTTGATATGAGTGTTCCGGTGACGGTAACCATCGGTCAGACGGATGTGACGGTTCGCCGGCTTTTACAATTAGGGCCGGGAGCTGTGCTTAAACTTGATAAGCCTGTTGACGCACCGGTGGATTTATACCTTAAAGAGGTCAGGTTCGCCACCGGCGATGTCGTTGTCGTCAATGACAGATTCGCCGTAAGGATAAAGCAGATTTTGTCAGCCGGCAGCTCCGGAGCAAAAAAAGATAAGGCATAAAACAGAATGCAGGATTTAAGAGCAAATACGAGAAGTCCGGCGATACTGTCTCACAGCAATGTTATCTTAGTGGGCGGGATGGCAACTATTCTTGCCACACTTTTAATTCCTCTTCCTACAGCGATACTTGATATGCTTCTTGCCTGCAGTATTTCTTTGTCACTGGCGGTTTTGATTGTGACACTTTCGTCAAAGGAGGCACTTGAGCTGTCTTCGTTTCCGTCACTGCTGCTTTTCGTGACTTTGTTTCGGCTTTCGCTTAATGTTGCTTCGACAAGGTTGATTCTGCTGAATGCAGATGCGGGCAAGGTTATCCAGACTTTCGGCTCCCTTGTTGCGGGCAATAGTATCGTGGTCGGCCTTGTGATATTCCTTATTCTGGTAATTGTGCAGTTTATAGTTATTACAAAAGGCGCAGAGCGTATAAGTGAGGTCGCGGCGAGGTTTACTCTGGATGCTATGCCGGG
>Ga0315533_1002055_pt1 | contig 14407 bp, 14 predicted proteins | sample SalMarSW160130MG_FD_203081 | JGI IMG/M metagenome (GOLD analysis project Ga0315533, IMG submission 203081) | Salt marsh sediment microbial communities from the Plum Island Ecosystem LTER, Massachusetts, United States - Salt Marsh Sediment SW1601-30 ...
CCGGTTTAAGAATTTTGTTGTATACAAATGAAACCCATTTTTTCCTTAATAATTAAGATATGTTAACCCAGATATCGAACTTGATCGTAATAAACTTAGGCTAGAGATGCATTTTTCATCTCCATTTCTAACACAGTCTCATTGTCTATTGCTTTTCTAAGGGTAAAATATCCCTTTACCTTGATCTTCATCGTATAACTTGAAAAATTCCGGAAGCATGAAAACCTCCCCCTGCTTGACTTTAGGGTACAAAAAGGTTGCTTATTTTTAGCTATCATCTCACAGGTGAGATGTCAACTAATAGGGTACGTTATCAACAGGTAACATGACGTAGTGTTCTCACCGGTAAATTAGTGGGCGATGAATCGGCTCAATAACAGGCCAAGAAAAACACTTGGATATAAGACGCCGAATGAAGTATTCTTTCAGAAAGTCATGACACAGGCTGCATGACGTTAGCTGTTGCACTTATTGTTTGAATTCAGGACTTTTTAAAAGTGAACACTTTACGAATTAAAAGTGAACTGCACTATGAAGTAATACTTTATTGCCTGTAAACAAGAACAACTATAACAGCACCGAGAATGAATGAGAGATAATGTATCTGATAATTGTTCTTGTTTACATGCTCTATAATGGAGATCAGTAAATCCATTGAACTGAATTTCACTTTCAGCGTGCTTCACAAAACCTAGTAATCTCTGGTACCCAGTTGTTTTGAGAGATCCGGATAATCCCGTTTCAGGTGTTCACTTTTAAACTGTAAATTCAGTAAAAACGGTTCACTTTTAATTCGTAACTGACAAAAGATAAAAAAATGCTTGACATGTTTATTTAAATGGTTTATTGTTCCTAAATATAGAAAATTGTTCCAAAATATAGAACAAAATGAAATCCGCACATAAACTCTTTTCGATTCTCGAAAACCTCTGCGTGGAAGGTGATGCAGGCGTAACCGAGCTCAGTCTGAAACTAGATCAGGGTAAAAGCGCAATTCACCGTTTCCTCAGTGTCTTAAGTGAGCTGGGTTATGTGAAGAAAAACAGCGATAACGGGAAATATTACGCAACATTAAAAGTTTTTGAGATAGGGGCGATGGTAAGAGGGAGGTTGCGGCTAGTTAATCTTGCTCGACCATACATGGAGGAGTTAGGAAAAAAAACGAACGAGACTATAAACCTAGCCCTTTTTGAGCAAGGCGAGGTTGTCTACATAGATAAGGTTGAAAGCGTCGAAACATTAAGGATGGATCTGGCTGTGGGAAGGCGGGTCCCCGCATACTGCACGGCCTTGGGAAAGGTATTTCTCGCCAACCTTTCAAAAGATGAGGTAGAAGGATGTCTTCAATCGCATAATTACAAGTCCTTTACAGAAAGAACAATTAACTCTTCAAAAGAACTCAAAAGGAATCTGGATAATGTAAAGAAGGAAGGAATCGCTATAGACGATAGGGAGCTAGATAAAGGAATTCGATGTATTGCAGCCCCTGTATGTAATGAATTAGGGAAGGTGATTGCCGCTGTGAGCATTGCGGGTCCGAGTATTCGAATGACTTTTAACAAACTGAAATTCCTCAGGAAGCCCCTTATCGACGCTGCCTTAGAGATCTCTCGCAGACTAGGTTATAGGGATTGATGACCATCTTGTTTATGAATACAGGGAATTGATTGAATCATTGTTAATCTCGACTGTGTATATGCATTCTTAAAAAAGGAAGTAAATTATTTCAATGGTTTCTAGATCATAGGCAGTGTATTATCACTAAAAGATCACTTTTAGCATTAAATTTAGAGGAAGCATTCTCATGTTGCCAACATAATCGAAATTCTTTGTTTGTGAACTCAAAAAGAGAGCCCTTTTATTTCATAGCGCATCCAATCCCATGTGATTGGGGTTATTAAAGACACAAGGATGCAATCATTCTGGGGTTAGGTGTTATGACTAATTTGTTTAAACTGTGGAGATAAAATTATGCGGTTCGAAAATAAGGGCGTCCTGATAACTGGAGGTGGAAGTGGCATCGGCCGGGCGGTATGTCTTGCTTTTGCACGGGAAGGTGCAAATGTCGTGGTGGCTGATATGAACTTGGAAGGGGCTAAAGCAACTGCAAAGGAGGCGGAAAAGGAGAACGGGAAAGCTATAGCTTTTGAGATGAATGTAACTGACCCAAGTTCGGTTAGATCCGTGGTGCAACGTGCAGTTGCTGAATTGAATTGCATTGATATTCTTGTTAACTGCGCCGGGATTAGAGAAATTGTGCCCTTTCTGCAATTGACTTTTGAGGAATGGAACAGGGTAATCGCTACCAATATCACCGGCACTTTCCTGTGCAGTCAGTTCGTCGTTAAACACTTGGTTGAACGAGGAAGGGGAGGCAAGATAGTGAATGTTTCATCAATATCTGGTCTCATGGGATTACCCAACCGTGCAGCTTATGTTTCTTCCAAGCACGCGGTTTCTGGTTTTACCAAAGCGATGGCAATTGAGCTAGGGCCTAAAAATATTCAAGTTAATGCCGTTGCGCCTGGCGCGACTGAGACTCCTAAAACTGAGTATTTGTTTACTGAAGAAGGATCTGCTGCCTCGCTGAGAGACTCAATTCCGGCAGGCCGATGGGGTCAGCCCGAAGAAGTTGCCAGTTTAATTCTATTTCTTGCTTCGGAAGAGGCTGAGTTCATAACTGGAGCAACAGTCCCAATCGACGGTGGTTATTCAGCTGGCAGACAGAAAAAATCGACGGATGTTATTCAGCATGTATAAGGTTAACGAATTAATTTAGCAATCATTGCAGACCCTATGAAGTTTATCGAAGCCATTTCAAGAAATCTGCCTAGGTGAAGCTTAAACGGAATATAAGAAATAGCATGAAACAGAGATTGTGGTATGGGGTCAGCACAGATTTTTTGAATAGTTGTTTATTTATTAGGGAAAGATGCTGAATATATTGAGTTTTGAAAACAACAAACAGTCTTCAAAAAATGAGAAATTTAGAAGGGACTTTTTAACGGAACAAACTTTATCATGGCGTCCTAATGTGACAGTTGATAACGCAAGCCACAATATAGTGATGTGCCCGGGGGTGCGCTGGTTGGCCACGGTATTAAGGCAATGGATCGATGGCTTTTGCATATTCATAGCAATTAGAGGTTTAGCAGAGAAAAGATAAGGTTTAACTCTTTGTAATTACGAAATATTCTGAGGTGGTGATAACCTGATTTCACAGTGGTTAAAAAACAGTTATATTTTCAATGTGTTAATAATTTTGTGAATTGCAGGAAAAAAAGAGAGGAGGTGAACAAGCAGATGAAAAGATGAAAGGCATAGATATATCGGCTATTTAGTTTGTGTTTTATTGGTCCATTTCAAACAGACAAAATAAAAAATGGAGGGTGAACTATGAGAGCAAAGAAGAGGTTTATATGTATTGGCCTTTTGGTTAGTGTCTTGTTATTGTTTGTCGGCAGTTTGGAGACAGTGTCATGCGCAGATAATGAATTCCCTAAACATCCAATTAATATGATTATTCCTTGGAAGCCTGGAGGGGGGGCGGACATGATAGGTCGTTTGATTGGACAAGCAATCGAACCAATCCTGGGGCAAAAAATAGTTGTTATCAATAAAGCTGGTGCATCGGCTACTTTAGGGGTAACCGCAGTTTCTAAGGCAAAACCGGACGGGTACACCATTTGTTTCTTATCGAATCCACCACTGACAATGGTGCCTCACGTTTTAAAAGTCAACTACACATTAGATGATTTTGATTACATAAGATTGGTTTCCAAGGGTGCTACTCTGTTCGCTGTCTTACCTGATTTTCCTGTAAAAACAGCAAAAGAACTTTTTGAATATGCGAAAAAAAACAAGGTTAACTATGCAGGTGATGGAATTGGAAATACATCACACTTTGCCTGTGAGAAGGTCTTTCAAGCGATGGGTGTCGAGCTTCGACTCATACCCTATGGAGGAGGCGGAGAAAGTATCAAATCACTTTTAGGAGGCCATGTGGATGCATATGCCGGTTCTGTTGCCGCTGCAATTTCTCACGTAAAGGCTGGAAAAGCCCGCGGCCTCTTCGTAACGACGGCATCAAGAGTTAAAGCATTACCTGGTGTCCCAGGACTTTTGGATCTGGGAATTCCAGAAGCCGAGGCAGGGATTTTGCGGGGTGTTATAGGGCCCAAAGGGATCCCCGCTGACCGCCTTGCTATCCTTGAGGAGGCTTTTAAACAGGCAACGGAAAGCCAGAAAGTTAAAGACTTTCTGGAGAAAAAGGGGGAGAAATTTATGAATTTATCCGGGAGGGAGTTTCAGAAAATAATGCGTTCTGACGCTGCTGGGAACAATAGTGTCGCTAAAAAACTCGGACTCTCGCCCAAGTAAAGGTAAGATCCATGCTGAGTGGAACCCAAGTGAAGGATTAGGAAGATAATTATGTTAAGGACGACTGAACGAATTGGCGATGTGGTTATTTCTGGGGTCCTTTTTAGCATTGGACTTTTTAGCATTCTTTTTTCCTGCTGGATGCCCAGAATACAGTCGGCGGTAACGGGTCCGGGAACTTTCCCTATGTTGTTGGGAATCCTTCTATGCGTGGTTTCTCTCGCCCTGGGCGTTTATACTCTCCTGCATAGGGAAAACAACAAGGAGGTAGAAATTGGGCATTCAGTCGCCTGGACTATTCCTCTGGCCATTATCGTAGTGGGGGTTTTTTTTGAACGCCTTGGTTTTATGCCTATGATAGCCTTGTTTGTAGGTTTTTTCTTAAAAATTATTTCGAATCTGGGATGGATAGCCTGTCTGCTCTTTGCTGCAGCAGCAGCAATCAGCGCTTACTTATTCTTCGATTTGCTGATTGGTGTTCCATTGCCGATGGGGGCCTGGCTTTGATCATATGCCAAAGTGGCCAGTCATAAAGACATTCTTATGGATGTATTGCATAGTCTTTTAGAAGGTTTTTACATTGTGATGACGCCGGAGAATCTTTTTTATTGCTTCATCGGCGTCCTCTGGGGGACAGTAGTAGGCGTTCTTCCAGGAATTGGCCCCTTGGGGGGTATGGTCCTTTTGCTGCCTCTGACTTTTAAGATGGCCCCAACCCCGGCGATTGTCATGATAGCGGGGATATTCTACGGGGTTATGTATGGAGGATCAACCACCTCCATCCTCCTTAACATCCCAGGAGAGGCAGCATCAGTTGTTACGTGCATCGATGGCTATCAAATGGCGCGAAAGGGGCGTGCTGGGCCAGCACTAGTGATCTCCGCTCTGGGCTCTTGGGTCGGCGGTACTCTTAGCATTGTGGCCCTTATGCTCTTTGCTCCTCCTCTTGCCCAGCTTATGCTGAAGATCGGACCCGGGGAGGAATTTGCCCTTATGCTTTTGGCAATGGTGGTGATTTCATATGTAAGCAGCTCGTCTAAACTTAAAACCTTGGCCATGGTTATCTTTGGCATTTTGATTTCGACTATCGGAATGGATCTATTTACAGGACATTTACGTTTCACATTTGGCTATTTAGGGTTTGCCGATGGACTCGGATTTGCTCCAATGGCGATTGGGCTCTTCGGAATAAGCGAGATTATGCTGAATGCTGAAAATATTGTAAGCGTTAAGGTGATTAAGCCAACGCTAAAGACTCTCCTTCCTCGATGGAGCGATCTTAGGGCCTCTGCAGCTCCTATAGGTCGCGGATCTCTGATTGGGCTCTTATTCGGGTTTGTCCCAGGAGTCTCACATATAGTATCCACCTTTGTATCCTATGCCGTTGAAAAGAAAATCTCTAAACACCCTGAAGAATTCGGTACGGGCAGAATCGAGGGTGTTGCCGGACCAGAGACGGCTAACAACGCCACAACAGGGACTTCCTTAGTTCCCTTATTGGTGCTCGGAATTCCAGCTATGCCGGCCACAGCTATTCTCATGTCCGCCCTAATTTTGCATGGTATAAACCCAGGACCGCAATTGATACAGGACCATCCAGATATTTTTTGGGGGCTTATTGCCAGTATGTATATCGGGAATGTCATGCTCGTCATTTTGAACCTTCCTTTGGTTGGGATTTTTGTCAATTTTCTCCGGATACCTTATACTTATCTGGCCCCAACTATTCTCTTGATCAGCATATGCGGAGTTTATGGATCAAATTCAAACCCTGTCGATATTATAATAATGGCGGTTTTTGGTTTTATTGGATATATCCTACGTAAATTTCGCTTTGATTTGGCCCCCTTAGTTATGGCATTAGTCTTGGGGGAAAAAATCGAATTGTCTTTTCGGCGGTCTTTGGCCATTTCGGAAGGGAATTTGTGGATATTTTTCAAAAGCTCTTTCTCTAAGATTTTTCTGACTGCGTTGCTTATCATAGTATTGCTTCAGATTGTTGCATGGTTTTTTGGCTTCCGCATTAACAAACAAAATGAGGATTCTTAAACCATAAGGAGACAGGAGAGTAAACGGTAGTAAAAACATTTCCAATCGTCCATCAAATGAGTATCTACAATCTTTAACCTTTTATGACTTGTGCGTTGGGTGTCCATAAAAGATCAAGAAAAATTAAGTCTATGACTATACATCAATCGTTTCAAAAACTCTCATATTCGATCGGGCTGAACGGTACCATTCGAAATCATAAAGTGCATTTGACTACAGGGCATTTTCGACGCTATCATATTAACCTCGAATCGAGCACCCGTAACATCAATAAAGGGTGTGTTCAGGCTGAAGACGGCATTTTCTGTGATGTACGTTATCGAACATATTTTGGTGTTATGTATGAATATGCAATGACGGTTCTTACGACAGCAATCAGCAGTCCGAAGTCAACACGGATTGTATGTGATGTGTGATGGAAGAGCATGAGAAATGACTCTGCCTTGCCAGAGCCAATCGGCATGGAGGAAACCAGGAATTTAAACCTTTCGGCAGAGCATTCGACTATTGAGATGACCTCGCCAAGTTTGGTCCCCAAGGTTGTCGCCAAAGTTGAATTCGTTTCCTTTTATTCCGACTCAATTAATCTTCCTTAATGACCACTTTTACGTCGTTTGCAATGGTCATCTCGAAGTTGTCTGGCCAATATGGGAAGGTAGTAAAATCCACTGATCCAGAGAATCTAAATGGCGATAACAAAACCAATCGTTTCAAAATATTTTGTGAAAGTTTATCCCTCACGTTGCAGAGGTTGCGGTATCTGCGAGTTGATATGTTCAATTTGCCACGAAGGAGAGTCTAATCCAAAACTTTCGAGGATTACAGTTGAAAAAGATCGAGAAAACTATCTATTTAAACCCTCGGTATGCATGCAATGTGTGAAACCAAAATGTGTGCCCGCCTGCCCTAACGGTGCAATAAAACTTGAAAAAAAGACAGGAGCAAAGATTATTGACACAGAGTTATGCGACAATTGCGGCTTATGTGCTGAAGCATGCCCCTTCAATTCTAATGGAACAATTATATTTTCACATCCGTCCCAAAAAGTATACGTAAAATGCGATTTATGCTTTTTTAGAGACGAAGGGCCAGCCTGCGTTGAGGTGTGTCCAACTCAGGCACTGGTGTTAAAGAAATTATAGGTGATATTCAATGATATACGGCTGGGTTGGAGACATTTTATTTTTGGATCTTTCAACCGGTAAGATCCAACACCTAAATACGATGAAGTATGCTAAGGATTATATTGGCGGAAGGGGAATAGCTGCGAGGCTTGCTTGGGATTATGTTCCTCAAAATATCGATGCTTTTGATCCTAGAAATCCACTAATTGTAATGACTGGACCGCTCACCGGAACTTTAGCCCCCACTTCAGGCAGGACTATATTTTGCAGTGTATCACCGCGTGTTTATCCACGGCCTTGGTATACTCACTCCACAATGGGGGGATTTTTCGGTCCTGAATTGAAGTACGCAGGATTCGACGGGCTAATTATAGTAGGCCAAAGCAAGGAACCGGTCTATTTATGGATCGATGATAACGAAGTAAGACTACTGCCTGCTGTCGATCTTTGGGGTTCACTAATAACTGATGTAACTAATAAAATACGTTCAAAGCACGGCGCAGATGTCCAGATTGCATGCATCGGTCCTGCTGGAGAGAACCTTGTTCGTTATTCAGTTATATCACACACGCCCGAAAACGCCTCCGGACATAGTGGATTTGGGGCGGTTATGGGTTCTAAAAAACTCAAAGCTATAGCTGTAAGGGGATCTGGTGGCGTGAAGATTGCGGATCCGTCAAAATTTATTAAGGCATGCCGGCATGCGATGGATATGTCTCACACTGGTCCAATCGATTCAGCGGTTAGGGTTAAGCTCGAGTATCCTATACCAGCGACAGTCCCGGCTTGTACACAAAGTTGTAGTGTAAATTGTAGAATACATCGAGTTGTCTTCGATGCACCTCGAAAGATAAGCAAAGGAGAGCCAATAAGAGCGTGTCAAGCCGGCTGCGTTGGAACAGTCTGGCTTCGAAAAAAATCGCCGCAAGCGCAAGGAGGATATGAAGCCTGCGGGATTAGGGCTCCCGAAATAAATGGATGGGAACCGGACGAAGGCGGTGCTGAGCTTCATTTGCTATGTGATGATTTAGGACTCGACCTTTGGTGTCTCTTGACACTCCAGCCATGGTTCATACGCTGCAGAGAACTCGGAATAGAAAATCTTGAAGGACTGAAACTGAACCCAAGAGATCCTGAATGGTTTTACGAGCTCCTTAATATGATAGCCTATCGAAAAGGGATCGGGCATGTACTCGCAGAAGATCTGCGCAGAACTATCGATAATTGGCGCAAAATACTTCCTGACGAACTTATTAAACTAGGTGAAGCCTTGGAGTTTGCATATGGATTTCCGGCACATCGTGATGGTCGCATATGGGATACTGAACCTTTACCATTCTGGTTGGTTGCTGCATTGATGTACGCTACTGAAAGCAGAGACCCGGCAATAGGCACTCATTCATTTCTTCATTTGGCAGAATTATTCTTGGAGAATAAAAAACTCTTTTTAAACAAAATGAGACCCATTGCAGCCAAACTTTGGGGATCTGAAAAGGCTATAGAACCTAGTTTTGAAGAAAAAACACAACTATCAATATGGTGTCAGCACCGACATATCATTCTGGATTCCATACCGTTATGTGACTTTGCATTTCCACGATTACTTAAACCAATTAAAGATAGGGAGTCGTGGATTATGTCGAGTAGCATATATGGTGATTTGGATATAGAAGCGAATCTTTTATCTGCTTGTACCGGACTGAAAATATCAAATATTGAGCTCGAAAAGATAGCTGAAAGAACTTTCACACTTGAACGTATGATATTAGTGAAGAAGTTTAATCGGGATCGAAAGGTCGATGAAATGGTAGCACCACATTTCCAGTTACCTTGTAAAACAGACGGCACAAATATCAGTATAACGGACTTTAGTAAGTTGTTGGAAAAATATTATATTGATAGAGGCTGGAGTCAAGCAGGTATTCCTAATGTTAGAAAGCTGAAACAACTTGGGATCGAAGAATGTAAATAGTTTTGTGTCTCTTGCGATAACAACAGAACATCGAATATAAGAAATGTAGACATAAGGCCGGCGTCAAGTATGTCAAGGGTAACTTGTAAAAGAAAAAGACCTCCCCGACAGCCAACTCTCTCAGGTCGGTGATAATTAAGCGGCCTTGGTTATTCTACGCTTTGGGACATCGGGTCGGCTGAGGATATTGAAAAAGCGATCCAATTCATTTTGGTATGAGCCTCTTACCAGGCTGGGTAGAAAAGAGATCAGCGAGTGAATAGGGAATTTTATGTTGCGGGTGAAATCTGTGAAATCTGTAGGGTTTTGACGGTGCCGGCTGATAAAATCATTGGAAGTGATGATTTTTTTAATAAATACGAGCAATTCGGCACATATTTTGGAAAGCAGGTTCTGCGCCAACTGCAAATGATTTTTTACAAAATTTTGGCATTGTATGCTCCTTTCGTAATGATAAATAGCTGTTATTATTGAAAGTGAGTATAGCATGTCGATAGCCAATAAATCAATTTTTTTGTCAATAATATTATGTGGTTAAGCTCTGTCTTGCGTGCTTAAGTTAATGACATTGAGTTATAAATTGAGATCATATTAGGAGCTGATTCTAAAAAGTTACTGTAACCAAAATAAGCAGGCTGCTATCAATACAGCAGCCCTGAATGTTTGTGAAAGTTTCTCATAGCGAGTAGCTATACGCCTGTATTTTTTAGGTTTAGAAAAAAAACACTCAACTAGATGTCGCTCTTTATAAATAGCTGTTTTTATTTTTATATATGGAGGAGAAGAATGTTTAAAAACACGATTAAGGAAAAAATAAGTCAGGCCAAGCCCACAGTTGGAGTAATATCTAACCTGGCTTCTGCACAATTGACAGAGATATTCGGAATAGCAGGGTTCGATTTCATAATATTTGATATGGAACATGGCACTATGTCTGAGGAAACATTAGAAAACTTGATTAGAGGAGCAAAACTAAAGGGACTAGTTCCCATGGCAAGGGTAAGGGAAAACAATCCTAAATTGATCCAAGGCGTTCTGGACGTCGGTTGTTTAGGAGTTATGGTACCTCAAGTCGAAACAGGTGAAGAAGCCCGGAAAGCCGTATTGAGCACAAAATATTCACCCTTTGGCAAGAGGGGAATTAACTGGAAAGTGCCTGCTGCTGATTGGGGGAATGTAAACCCAACAGAATATATAAAAGATGCCAATGATAATATTTTAGCTATAATTCAAATAGAAACAGTTAAAGGACTAGAAAACCTTAAAGATATCGTAAAAGTCAAAGGAGTTGATGTAATTATTATCGGACCTGCTGATTTATCAGGCTCTATGGGATATCCAGGAAACCCGGGTCACGAAGAGGTTAAAAAAGCAATAAATAAAATCATGAAGATTTCAAAAGAGGCGGGAATAGCTGTAGGCATCCCCGGAAGTACCGATAAAAAAGTTATTGAAGATTACGAGAGAAAAGGAGGTCTCCTGTTCTTGATAAATTCTGTGGAAATCATTACTGAAAATTGTAAAGAGATGGCATCTTCCATAAAAGACGCATTTATACCTTAAAATGTTGAATTGATACAATTGATGAAATGAATTGGTTCCCGAGCAATGGGATGTTTTGCCAGAACAGTCAGTTATTAAGGATGCATGTACTCAAATTAAGCTAGAAATATCCATCAAGCATTAGTTTGCAGATAGTATACATGTGTTGCCTATTGTTACAACATGTCTATAAGATGCTTTAAGATATTATAAATAGGGTAAAAATTTAGGAGGTATACACAATGAGCCGTCATTTTATGAATGGGGTGTTTGACATGCATGTTCACAGCCACCCGGACGTTGCGCCCCGCAAGGCTGACGATATAGATCTGGCGCGTGCGGCTGCGGAGGCAGGTATGGGGGGGCTTTTGCTTAAAGCGCATCATGGCTCTACTGTTGAACGCGCATATTTAACAGAAAAGATAGTTCCTAACATCCGTGTGTTCGGAGGCGTGGTCCTCAACTACCCGGTGGGCGGGCTAAATCCCCATGCGGTAGATATCTATGTGCGGCTGGGTGCAAAGGAGGTTTGGATGCCAACCCTGTCGGCCGAGTACATGATTGCTTATCAGAAGGCTCATGTGTCGGCCGAGGACCGACTTGCTTTCCATAAGGCTCACGGAGTTTCCCCTATTATACCGAAGGACATAGCCCAACCGGGGGATCCTTGGCCTTGGTCGCGGAATGGTCATGGCATCTCTGTTTTTGATGAAAGGGGGAAGCTAGTGCAAGAAGTTTGGAATATCCTTGAAATCTTGGCTGCCAGTGATGCCATCCTTGGTACCGGACACCTGTCTGTGCCAGAAACCTATGCCGTGGTTGAAGCGGCTCAGCAGATGGGGGTCAAGCGGATACTTGTCACCCACCCAGAGTACATGGCACCATTGAGTGTGGAAGAGCAAATTTTCTTGGCACGAAGGGGCGTTTTTTTCGAGCGCTGTTTTGTTGGTGCTACTAAGTTTTCGAAGGCTGTTCAGGGTGATCTGCCGTTTGATGTGTTTGTGAGAAATATCCGGGAAGTGGGTATTGAATCGACTGTTTTGGGCACTGACTTCGGTCAGGCTAAAAATGAGCATCCAGTAATAGGAATGGAGGACTACCTGCAGCGGCTACACCAGGCAGGGTTCAGCGAAAGCGAAATAGAGTGCATGGGAACCAAGACGCCGGCTGTTTTGCTAAATATATCCTGAATTCACGCCTCATAACTATTTTAAAAATTTTTTAATGCCCCGTGCAGAGGCATGAGGTTCTTTACTAAACGAGCCGGAAGCTGTCCGCGGGGATTTGCGGATCAGGCGATGTGGTGAGGATGCCCACAAGGAACAGCGACTTCTGGGCCGTTGTGCTAGAAAACTAATAGTGGAGGATATTGTAAAGGTACTTGAGAGTGCTTTCTAATGGAGGGAGAGGTTATGAAAAAGAAGAAAATCATAGGGGATTTTTTCGAGATGAAGCGCAACAGGGAGCAGATTACCTTTATCACCAGTTACGACTACCCCACAGCTACTTTCGCGGAGAAGGCCGGGATGGGCATGATCTTGGTGGGGGACTCTCTGGGAATGTGCGTATACGGGTATGACGGGACAATGCCCGTAACCATGGATCAAATGATTGTCCATAGCGAGGCAGTGAGACGCGGTGCTTTGAGCACCTTTGTGATCGGCGACATGCCCTTCCTCTCCTACCAGGTCTCGGATCAGGAGGCAGTGGAAAACGCAGGCCGGTTTTTTAAGGAGGCCAATGTTGATGCCGTCAAGCTCGAGGGAGGTGTGAGGGTGACAAGCCGCATCAGGGCGATCGTGGATGCCGGCATGCTGGTTATGGGCCACATCGGGCTCACGCCCCAGAGCTCTTCCCAGCTGGGCGGTTTCAAGGCCCAGGGACGCACCCTTGAGAGCGCCAAGGCACAGGTTCAGGATGCCCTGGCAGTGCAGGAGGCTGGTGCTGCCATGATTCTTCTGGAGGCAATTCCCCCTGAGGTTGCAGGCTATATCACCGAATTGCTCTCCATTCCCGTTTTGAGCATAGGGGCTGGGCCGCACTGTGATGGACAGCTTCTGATCGTCAGTGACATGCTAGGGATTTTCGAGGCATTCACGCCGAAATTCGTGAAGCGTTACGCTGAGGTGGCCAAGATCAGCACAGAGGCCCTGACCGCCTATGTTGAGGATGTGAGGTCAGGGGCATTTCCGGAACCCCGGCATGTTTATCCAATGATTCCAGAGGAGCTGGAAAAGTTCCAGGTGTGGACGAAAGGACGAAAACGTGAATCAGAAACGTGATTCCAGCAGCGGGCTGGAGCCAGGCAGCTTCATCTGGGCGTTGCTAGGGCATGGCACACCTCCTTGGAACCATGGTTGCGGGGCAGGGTTATTATTCGCTAGGGTCCGAAAAAAAGCACCTGTCAGGACCGGTAATTGATCTGTCCTATTAGAGGATGAGCTCCTCTAGCTTTCTCTTGGGCACATGGTGAATATCTTTTTGGTCACGCCAGTACCGAATATCACCTCCAGGCTCAAGGTCTTCAAGAACGATGGTCTCTGCAGGTTTACCCAGGGCCAGAACAAGCCTTATCATGAGGTGATCGGGGATATCCAATTCTCGCCGAAGTTTTTCCTTTTGAATTGCCCCCAGCATGCACCCTGCAAGACCCTTTTCTACCGCTCCCAGCAGAATCGTTTGAGCGGAAATTCCGTCATCGCACCACCAGTCCTCGGTGATTGTTTTGTCTATAAGGATTACGATGTAGGCCGATGGACGCTGCCCGGGAGCAGGGCCAGCCCAATCCTTGAGAGAGGCAGCCCAGGTCAGGCACGGGAAAATGCGGTCATTTGTTTCGGGGTCAGCAGAAAGGATGTACTTAAGGGGCTGACGGTTGGCTGCCGAGGCAGTGCATCTCGCAAGTGCCACCAGCTCTACCAAGGTATCTCGCGGGATAGAGTAAGACTCTTCAAAGCGGCGACAGCTCCGATTGCGTAAAACAAGGTCATGTAGACTGTTCATGACGTTTCTCCTTTCCGGTTAGCTTCCTTTTGACAGATAAATGACAAAATCTCTTTTTGGATGATGGTAATATAGGATAAAGAACCTTGTGGGTCAATAGGGAAACGAAAAGTCGGCCCGCCATGGACTAACTACTGAACGCTTTCTTCGCTTTTATTTAATAGTTTAAGCCTTAGCCTGAGATATTCCTTGCCGGCCTTTTCGTCGTCTGGTGAGATATCAAGTATCTTTTTATATACCTGTAAGGCTTGATCAAGGTTACCTGTCCCTTCATGTATCTTAGCGAGCTGGTGAAGTAAATTGGTATTATTTGGCCTCAATTTCAAAGCTTCCATAA
>Ga0315533_1002056_pt1 | contig 14403 bp, 10 predicted proteins | sample SalMarSW160130MG_FD_203081 | JGI IMG/M metagenome (GOLD analysis project Ga0315533, IMG submission 203081) | Salt marsh sediment microbial communities from the Plum Island Ecosystem LTER, Massachusetts, United States - Salt Marsh Sediment SW1601-30 ...
ATTGGGGAGACTTCAAGCGCCGTAAAAGGCGTTTGGGGGGCCGAGAAAACCGGTGGTGCTGAAAAGACATCGGGCGTGCTCGGTTCTCAATATGGGAATATCGACCCACAACTTCTGTCTTCTCTAAGAAGCACCAAGTCTTTGGTACCAGGTATCGGGCAATCCCCTCAGCTTCGCTCGGGACAAGCAGAAGAGCTTTACAGCGAAGATATATCGGCGAAAGCCAAGTTCATTTTGGGTGAATACAAGGACTTGGAATCTTTTTCGCAAAGCAAGTTCAACGAGTACATCGGTGTTGCGGAAGCTTATCTGAAACAGGGCAGGTACTATCGGGCGGTAAGCGCTTATACTCTGGCATCAATTTATAGGCCGAATGACTCGTTTGTATTGGTTGGCAAGAGCCATGCGTTATTTGCCGCCGGTGAATATATCAGCAGCGCCCTGTTTCTTACCAGGGCGATTGAGATATCTGCCGAGCAAGCACGGTCAAAGGTCAACCTCGAGGAGCTTTTTGGCGGCCGGGATGTTATCGACAGCCGAATAGCTGATATCGAGGAACGGTTTGTAAGGAGCGACGCAGCGGAACTGGAGTTTTTGCTTGGTTATATTTATTACCAGACGGGCGAGCTCAGAAGGGCTAAAGAAGCGATAGATGCAGCTTCACAAAAAATGCCTGGGTCACCGGCTGTGGAAGCAGTTAAAAAAGCCATCTACGATGCGATGGGCCTGTGAAAACGAGATAGCCGCTAAAAAGCACAAGTTCGTATCTTTCAACTTCTATCGCGTCCAGCGCAGCTTGCGCTCGGAACAGGTCTTGTGAAGCGTATCTCAAATACATGCGAATCCACGTTGTTCCCCTGCGCAGGAATGACACCCATCAAGTTATACACGACAGATGACCATATCTTTGCTTTGAATGATGTGCGGAGAAATTTGATACACAGCAGTCGGTATATAGGATAATATTTGATGTAATGATAAGGCCGAATATATCTTTAGATATAGAAGAAGTATTTCGAGCGGGAGGTTCTTTATCGCAATCCTTAACGAATTATGAGGATAGAGCTGAGCAGTTGCAAATGGCTTGTGCGGTACAGCAGGGGCTTTCGGAGGGTCGGCATACGGTCGTCGAGGCGGGCACAGGCGTCGGTAAGAGCTTTGCTTACCTTGTCCCTGCAATAGAGCTTGTCGGCAGAGCAAATGGAAAGGTTCTAATCAGCACCTTTACCATTACCCTGCAGGAGCAGCTAACCAATAAAGACATGCCATTCCTGGCGGAGTGTCTGCCTTATGGATTCACAGCGGCCCTGGCAAAGGGAAGAGGCAATTACCTGTGCAGACGCCGGCTGGACTTTACCCTGCAAAGGCAGGGCTTGTTATTTGACAAAGGCTCTTCTGAGCTTGCGGCGATAAACAACTGGGCCAGAAATACCAAAGACGGCTCGCTGAGCAGTCTCGATTTTATTCCAAGCGCGACGATATGGGATGCGGTCAGCAGTGAGCACGGCAACTGTCGCGGCAGAAAATGCAGGCATTTCCGCGACTGTTTCTACTGGCGAGCGAGGCGGCGCTTAGATAGCGCAGATATTATAGTGGCTAATCATGCGCTACTATTTAGCGACCTTGTGCTAAAGGAACAGGGAGCGGCGGTGCTGCCTGATTACAGGTACGTTATCATCGATGAGGCGCAGAATATCGAGCACGTGGCTGAAGAGCATTTCGGGATAGATGTCAGCAATCACAGAATCAGATTTTTGCTTAACGGCCTATACAACCCAAGGACACACAAAGGTCTTTTGGCTTACACAAGGGCGGATAAGGCGATTGATATGCTCGGCAGGATAACCAAAGAGTCGGGCAGCTTCTTCAAGCAGGTTCGCGGCTGGTACGAAAGCAATAAAGACGAGACCAACGGAAGATGTTATGCAAATTTTGTAGATAACAATCTGTCAGGACATCTTAACAACCTGCGGTCGGAGCTGGCGAAATTAGCAAAAAAAACTGATGATGTCGATGAGAAATTCGAGCTTCTGCGTTTTGCAGACAGAAGCGCGGTTCTGGCAGAAGAGATTGACTGCTTTATTTTGCAGCGAAGACCCGACTACGTTTACTGGGTCGAGGTTGATACCGAGAGAAAGGCGACTGTTCGCTTAAAAAGTGCAGCGCTCAATGTCGGAGAGGATGTCAAAAGGTGTCTGTTCGATAGATACGAATCGGTGATTATGACCAGTGCAACTTTGAGCAGCGATTCGGTATCGGGCTACGGCGGGCTCCGCCCTGACGAGTCTGAAAAAAGCGGGTTTGAATTCTTTGCAAGTCGCATCGGCCTGGAGCATTTTGAGGCTCTCAAGCTGGGTTCTCCTTTCGATTACGAAAAGCAGGTTACAATTTATATCGAAAAGGACCTGCCTGACCCGAATAAGCCTGAATTTATCGAACAAGCGATAGAGGCCCTGAAAAAATATATCCTGCAAACAAAGGGCAGGGCATTTGTTCTTTTTACCAGCTACGAAATGCTCGGTGAAATGGGAGAGAGGTTATCCGGCTGGTTGGATGAAAATAATATCGAGCTATTGCAGCAAGGGGCGGGGATTGACAGGACTGTGCTTTTGGGGCGTTTCAAAGATGAGGACTCATCGGTTTTATTCGGGACGGACAGCTTCTGGCAGGGAGTCGATGTGCCGGGCGAAGCGCTGAGTAATGTCATTATTGTTCGGCTGCCCTTTGCGGTGCCGGATAAGCCTCTGATTGCAGGGCGCTTAGAGCAGATTAAAGAGCGGGGCGGAAATCCCTTCTATGACTATCAACTGCCGTCAGCGGTTATCAAGTTCAAGCAGGGCTTCGGCAGATTGATTCGCACAAAGACCGATACCGGTATCGTGGTGATTCTCGATTCCCGCATAATCAATAAGCGCTATGGGCAGAGATTTCTGGGTGCGATACCGAAATGTAAAACGGAAATCGTCTCCCGTCACTCGTGACTTGTGGCCCGAGAATCATTTCCTGCGTTTTCTAAGACACAGTGCTCCGAGGCCGAACAGGAAAATCGTGGCCGGCTCGGGGACAAGGATGATTCTGGCATCGTGGCCAATATAAAAATCATTATCAATTAGTGCGCCACTCAAAAGCGTGCCTGTCAAACGCCTCAAAGATTCATTCTCAGGGGAACCTCCAAGTATGCTCGTGATTTTCCCGTAACCAACTGGTTGGCCATCGACTGCAAAAACGGAGCCGAATATTCGTATCGTACTCTGGTTGGATAGTGACAAATCATTACCTATCGAACCACCGTAGATATTTATCCGGCTGCAATCGTAGCTGATAAGGTCGTACATTGAGCCCCCAAAGATGCTTGTCTGGCTGTAATCGTGGCTATAAAAACGCCTTATGTCACCGCCTCGGATACTTATCCTGCTGTCCTCATATCCATAGAGGTTATACCGTATGCGCCCGCCGGACAGCAGGTTTACTTTGGTATACATTGAAGATGCTTGATAGTCCACCCTGACATCGTCGTTGACGGTGTAATCGATGTCGTAGGCCAGGCCATCGTTGAGCTCAATCAGCGCGAAGACGGGGCAAACACACAGAAATAATGCTGCCGCCGCAAAACAGATTTGTCTGAGCGAGGCGCCAAGCTGTAGCCAGATTATCGCACTTTTCACCTTAATTCCTCCTCCTTAAAGAGAGATTTCCTTGAATACATTATTTATTATAGGAGTTTTGGGTTGAAAGTCAAGGGGAATTTTATCGATGCTTGGTTTGGATATAAGGCCGAGTCTGGAGTTTTGTGTCTGTGGTCCTGGGTCTTTAGACGCTTGCTTCGAGCTGGGCGAGGACGGTTTTTGTTTTTGCGATTTTGTTGCCGGTTGGGCCGTGCCAGTGAAGGTCAGCATTTCGCTCGATTAAATCTTCAATTCTTTTGCAGGCAAGAAGTACGGTGGCGTGATTTTTGTTTCCCATAAATCTGCCAATCTCCGAAAATGACATCTTTGTGTTCTTTCTGGTCAGATACATACTGAAATGCCGGGCGAGGGCAACGGTTCTGTCTTTTTTTGATGAGTGTATATTGGCAGGCGTTAGGCCGAAATATGTGGCAACGGCTGATTCGATATCCGATACGTGCACAATCGGGTCGGTCCTGGCAAGGTGTTCAGCAAGGACCGTCTGGGCTATAGCCAGATTGATTTTTTCGTTCTGCAGAGCTGAGAAGGCAATCAATTTCAGCATTGCACCTTCCAATTCCCGAACGTTGGTGCGCAGATTTTCGGCGACGTATCTTATTACGTTTTCGGGAATTTGCTTTTGTGAGGTACTTTTGCCAAAGCTTGCTCCCGTCATAGTTTCAGCGTATTGTCGGCAGATTTGACAGCGGGTCTGGAAATCAGGATTTTTGATTTTGACGACCATCCCTGAGACGAATCGGTTGACCAGCTTTTCTGACAACTGCCCTATCATCTTTGGATGTGCATCGGAGGCCAGCACGACCTGTTTGCCTGCCAGATTGATGGTATTGAAGGTGTGCAGGAATTCTTCCTGTGTTGAGGGCTTGCTGGCCAGAAAGTGGATATCGTCGATAGCCAACAAATCCGTTTGCCTCATTTTTCGTCGAAATTGCTCGAGCTTTTTTAGCTTCAAGCCCAACACGAACTGGTTAACAAAGTCCTCAGCTGACAGATATTGCCAGTTAGTTTGAGGGCGTTTTTTGGATACGGCATTGCAGATTCCCTGCATCAGGTGAGTTTTTCCGACCCCGTAACCACCGTGAATAAAGAGGGGATTGAAGGGGCTTTTCTGCTCATTTACGACGGCTTTTGCGGCGTTATAAGCGAGCTCATTTGACTGGCCGACAATGAAAGTGTCCAGAGAGAGTTTTAGCTTTTTTTCAGGCGGCTTTATCCCGGTACTACGTGTACGGTCGAGAACAGAGCGGTTGCGGGCCTTTGCAACAAGCTGTGCCTGTGAGTCCAGCTGTGTTCGCCTCTGGCTGCCGGAAAGCTCCGGGTCGATTGTGAAGGTAATCTTCAGGGCCGAACCAGTGACTTCACGAACCGTCTGGCTGATTTGGTTTGAAAAGTGGTTTTCAATCCAGCTTGCAATAAAAAGATTTGGCACGCCGACCTTTAGATAACCGCCGGTAAGAGTAAACCTGGTTGAATTGTTAAACCAGATACGAAACTTTTGCGGCCCAATCTTCCTGGCGAGAGCTTCATTAATAGCGCTTATATGAGCTTCTGCCGAGCGGGGTTCATCATCCGTGATTATACCCTGCATTAATACTTCTCCTGTCTCTCAAAAGTTGATTTTGCTCTTTTGATACGTCAAACGTCAAGTATCAAACATCGAACACAGGGTATCAAGACAAATTTTGGGAATTTCTTTTCCACATAATAGAGGACGTTGATGGTATTGACTTTGCGCACGAAAAAAATTTATTCTTAACAGGTTTTGCACATCGCAAGTTAGATTTGTGGAAAACTTGTGGATTAAAATGCAATTCAAGTATCAAATTTCAAGCTTTAAATTTCAACAGAGCAATTTCATTTATCAGAACAGAAAAAAAATCAGGTCTTTTTTAATAGTATTGCTACGTAACCGCCGTCGTGGTCTGCCGCTGAATCGGCTGATGGCAGGAGCAACTTTTCGGAATCGAGTTCGAAAGCGGGATTTGCCTGCAGGAAATCTTTTATAAGCCGGCTGTTTTCCTGTTTTTGGATGCTGCATGTGCTATAGCAGATTTTGCCATTGGATTTTATCATCGATGCAGCGGTTTTTAGCAGGTCGACTTGTATTTTTGCAAGCTCTTTTATTGCCTTTGGCGTTATTCTATAGCGGGCCTCGATGCGTTTTGCCAGTACGCCGGTATTCGAGCACGGCACATCCAGCAGGACACAATCGAAACGGCCAACCGCTTCTGTCTGTTTCTGCAAGCTTTCGTATTCAACAATTCTTACGCTTTTTATGCCGAGGCGGTTGGTGTTTTCTTTTACCATTTTCAGTCGCTCGGGATTGATATCGGTGGCGATAATCTGTGCTTTATCGCTGGTTGCCTCGGCTAACTGGGTTGTTTTTGTGCCGGGTGCTGCGCAGAGGTCGAGGATTTTCCAGTTCGGCTGCGGCTTTAAGAGCTTAACCGGCTGGGCTGCAGATATATCCTGAACGGTGAATTCGCCTTTGGAAAAGCTCGCCAGTTGTGTTATCTCTTTTGGGCTTTTCAGTTTTATCATCCTCGATTCTCGATGCTCGGGACTCGAAGCTCGTGGAGTATCGAGAGGTACTATTTCATAGTCGATGTCTGCCTGATGGAATTTATCAGCGATTTCCTCTGTATTTGTTTTTAAGATGTTTGGCCTGATGTAGATGCTCGGTTTGCGATTTGAAGCGAAGCAGATTTGTCGTGTGGCTTCTGTGCCATATTCGTCAAGCCAATCGGTTATAAGCCATTTTGGAAGTGAAAATGCTGTGCTTAAGTAATCGGCTGGGGAGGTTGCGGGGTCCGGCAGGATATCGGTATCGAATTCACAGCCGGTTGCAGGTGTCTGCGGAAGTGTGTTTTGCGAGCTGGCTTGCGGAAGCCGGCTCTGGCGATTGGTAATATGTCTTGTGATTTGCCGCAGGGCTGCATTTGCAAAGCCGACTTGCTTCTTAGCTGTGATGGTCTTGGTGTTTTCAACTGCTTCGTTGACGATTGAATAATCCGGCGTTGCAGGTGAGTAAATAAGTTCGTATGCTCCAATACGGATGATGTTGAGAACTTTAGCGGCAATCCTGCCGACGGGACGAGCGGTGAATTTTGCTATGACCATATCAATTGCTGTTCGATTTCTTACGCTGCCGAAGACGAGGTCGGTAGCTCGTTGTCTTTCGCTGGTTTTGGATAGTAGTTTATTCAAGAGCGCCGAGGCGTAATCGCGTTTTGGGTCGAATTGATTTAGCACTTCGGCTGCAATAAGGCGTGCTGAAGTTTGTTTTTTAGCGGGCATTGTCGTTTTCAATCTTTACAAACATATCGCCGGGCTGGGTGTGATGGCCGTTGACGAAATCTTTGAAGTCCATAAGGGCAGAGCCGGCTGGCTTGATTTTCGTAATCTTAAGAGTATCCTGACCACAAATCACATTAAGGTTCCCGTCGAGTGTTCCTATAGGTAAGCCGGATTGGCTGGAAGTTTCGACTACGTGAGCCTGTGCTATTGTTACCCGCCGGGATTTCGATGTTTCTTTTGGGATGTAATTTGCAGCAGCTCCCGGCCAGGGCCACAGGCCGAGTATCTTTCTTTGAAGCTGCTCTGCAGGTTCGTTGAAGTCTAAAATACCATCTGATTTTTTTAATTTTGGTGCAAGTGTTGCTTTTGAATGGTCCTGCTTGGTGTAGATTACGGTACCATTTGCTATTTTATCGAGGGTTTCCAGCAATAACGGAGCTGCTAATTTTGCGAGCCGGTCGTGAAGCTCACCCGCTGTTTCATCGGGTTTTATATCTGTTGCGACCTTGCCCAGGATGTCACCGGCGTCCATTTTTTCGGCTAACGCGATTATGCTGATGCCGGTATGGCTTTCGCCTTTTATTATTGCCCAGTTTATTGGCGCTGCCCCTCGGTACTTTGGAAGCAAAGATGCATGGACGTTGATAGAGCCGTTGCGCGGCAGGTTTATCAGCTCGTTGCTGATTTTCTGGCCGAATGCAACTACAATAATCAAATCCGGCTTATATTCTGCTATCTTCTGGAGCATCTGCGGAGTGTTCACATCATCTGTTTCGACAAAAGAAATCGAATGTGCATCTGCCCAGACGGCTACCGGTGTGGGGGTTGGTTTTCTTCCTCTTCCTGCCTGACGAGGAGGCTGCGTAACGATGAAGTCGAGACTGTGACTCGATTGTGCCAGTGCATTTAGACACTCAAGGCCGAATTCGCTACTGCCGAGGTACGCTACCCTCATAGCATTTAACTTTCGATTCTCGAACTTAAATCTAAGTATTGTTTTTGTGTTCTTCTACAAGTTTTTTTATCTGTTTTCGGTGTGAGATTTTAGATACCTTGCTCATACGGTTAACGATGGTCATTCCCTCAATATGGTCGTACTCGTGCTGAAGAGCCCTGGCATACAGGCCTTCTGCCTCTTCGGTAAACTCGTTGCCGTCAAGGTCGGTGGCGGTTACTTTGCACTTTTTATATCTTCGAATCTTCGTATAAATACCCGGCACAGACAGACATCCTTCGTCAAATTCCGTAAGGTCTCCGTCCGGGGTGACGGTCGGATTGATATAGACCTTGAGTTTCTCCCTGCTGCCTTCGAGCGATATGATAAACAATCGCAGAGACACACCTGCCTGAGGAGCTGCCAGGCCGACGCCTTTATTTTTAAGCATAATATCTATCATCATCTCTATAAACTGGCGGATATTATCGTTGATTTCTTCAACTGGCTGGGCACGTCCAGCCAAAACCTCGGCTGGGTAATGCGTGATTTGGCATTTGTTAATATCTATCATTTTCGTATATCTTGCTATTACGGTTTTATTGTGTATTTATATCTGGCGTTTCGTATGGTCGAATTCTGTACCGGAGAAGATATTGCCGAGATAGTGCTTTCTGACGGTCTCATTGCGGACGATTTCTGCCGGTGTGCCGGCCCCGATTACCCTGCCGTGGTCGATGATGTAGGCCTTATCAACCACCTCGAGCGTCCTTTCGACATTGTGGTCGGTAACAAGAATACTGACGCCGGAGGCAACGAGCCGGCGGATTTCGTGCTGCAAATCCTCAACGGCAATAGGGTCAACGCCGCTAAAGGGCTCATCCAAAAGAATCAATGACGGATTTGTTATCATAGCGCGCGCTATTTCGAGTTTTCTTCGCTCGCCGCCGGAGAGAAATCGCCCCTGGCTGTCGGTAACTTCTCCGAGAGCAAAATGCTCAATGAGCATATCAGCCGTGCGGTTTCGCTCGGCGCGGGTGTAGGACATCGTTTCCAGAATCGCATTAAGGTTGTCGCGGACGCTGAGGCGCTGAAAGATGCTCGGCTCCTGCGAGAGATATCCGATACCCAGACGTGCCCTTTTGTACATCGGCAGCTTTGTGATATCGTGGCCCTGGAATACGACAGAGCCGCTGTTAGGTGTAACCATTCCTATAATCATTCTAAAGGTTGTTGTTTTTCCGGCCCCGTTTCGGCCCAGAAGCCCGACTATCGTGCGCTGGCCGATTGTGATGGATATTTGATTGACAACCACGCGGCCGGAGTACTTCTTTACCAGACCGCGGGTCTCAAGAAGAATTATATCCATCATACTTGTATCTTGTATCGTGTTTTTCATATTGCGTATGGGGTATTATATCCGCATCATCGGCTAAAGCCAATCGTTTTTTTTGCCACTGTTGGGCTCAACAGGCCATATCGTGTTTTCTACAAATGCCAATAAATATTCTGGAATTCTCAGGGTATTTTTGCTATAAGATAGCATTTACAATATATAGGGTTTGTTCGAGAAGGCGTATGTTCGCGGTTCTGAGTGATATACATTCCAATCTTGAGGCCTTAACCACGGTTCTGGCTGATATTAAGAAGCGTGGCATAGAGACAATTTATTGTCTTGGCGACGTGGTCGGTTACGGTCCGAATCCGAGAGAGTGCCTCGATATGATTATAGAGAAGGCCCGGTGGTGCGTTCTTGGCAATCACGATTATGCGGTCCTTTATGAGCCGACTAATTTCAACTATGCAGCGGAGCAGGCAAGTTTCTGGACGCGCGAAGTTATGGAAACAAGTGAGGACAAGCCGAATTGTGACAGGCGCTGGAGCTTTTTGGGTGATTTGCAGATGCGAAAGACGCTCAAAAGCAAGCTTGGAGCAAATATTGTAATAATGGATTTTGTACATGCTTCGCCGAGAAGGCCGATTAACGAATATATCTTTCCTGATGATGTTTATACCAATCCGCTGAAGGTTCGTCTGCTTTTCGAGCGGGTCAGGCATATATGCTTTGTTGGTCATACGCATATGCCCGGCGCGTTTCTCGATGAGCCGGATTTCTATCCGCCAAATGAGTTAGGCAACGTCTATCCGATTATCGATGATGAGAAAGCAATAATCAATATCGGCTCTGTCGGACAGCCGAGAGACAAAGACAACCGGGCGAGTTATGTGTATGTGAATGAAAATGAGGTGCACTTTGTCCGGCTGGAATACGATTTTGAAACCACTATGAAAAAAATAAAGGCAATCGAAGAACTGGACAACTTCCACGCCGAGAGACTGCGGGACGGAAGGTGAATCTGTGTCTCGTGATTCTGTCCTCAGTGCCTGTGGCGATGGACGAATGACGAGAGACGAAAGACGAGAGATGACATGCGATATTTGTTTTTTTTTATTGTAATTTGTTTTGTTGTTTTTTGTGGTTGGCTTGTCATTGAATCCGGGGTTTTTGAAACGGACCGGCCCGCCGGACAAGCCTGCATCCTTTTGCAGCAAACGACGCCTGAAGAAAAGCCGGAAGGACAAAAAGCTCCTGCCGAAAGCAAAGACTATCAGCAGATGTCTGCTGTTACGGCTTTCGAGGCCTATGGAGGTAAGGCTGAGACTATTTCGCTCGGCTCAATCGACCCTGCGAGCGGCTTTATGTACGAATTGGGATTGAGCACCAAAGGGGCAGCGATACGGAGAGCCACATTCAGCGGATTCAATGACCGCGATTATAAAAATCCCCAGCCGTTAGTGATTCTTTCTCCTGTGGAACAAACAAATGGCGATGAAATTTTGTCGATGGCAAACAAAGAGTTTATATTTGTTCAGCAGAAGATACAGTTATCGCTGCAGGGTTTACACTTCAAGAGTCTCGGCAGAGAAACAGCCGAAGACGGTTCTCAGACGGCTCGGTTCGAAGCGGTTATCAAGACATCGGCTGGTGAGCCGGTAGTGAAACTATTGAAGACCTACAAGGTCAGCCCGGGCAGTTATCTTTTGGATTGCAGCATAGCAGTTGAAAACCTTACCGACAGCGGCTTGAAGTATCAGTTCAATATGGCAGGTCCGACGGGTCTCGGCAGAGAGGCCTTCAGAGGCGATATGAGGAAAGTTATTGCCGCCTTTAGAGATTCGCAGGGCCAGATTACCAGTGTAAGACTTGATAAGAAAAAGCTGCTCAAGGCAAAAACCATTGATGACAGACGTCTTGCGCAGCCGGGAGAGAAATTTCTATGGGTCGCAGCGGCCAACAAGTATTTTGCGGCGATACTTGTGCCTGAGCCGGACCAGGGCAAAGACTACTGTGACTGGGTAATAGATAGAACGGCCAGCTTCTACAATCCTGATGATGATGGCAAGGCAGACAGCGGTGACGAAACGGTCGGACTGGATTTGAAAACCGCCTCAAGCACACTTACTCCAGCCGACCTGACAGGCAGTGCAAAGACATATAAGTTTCAACTGTATGTCGGGCCCAAGGATAAAAGTCTCTTCGATAAAAACGCACTGTATAGCGAGCTGGGTTTTGTGCAGGTGATAGATTTTATCGCTTGTTGTTGCCCGACGAGCATTATAAGCCCGCTGGCCTTTGGGATATTGGCGATAATGAAGTGGATGTACGGCTTTATCGGCAATTACGGCGTGGTCATTATCATTTTGGTGTTTCTGATGCGTCTGATTATGCACCCGATTACCAAAAAGAGCCAGGTTTCGATGAGCAAGATGAGCAAACTTGCTCCGAAGGCCGAGGAGATAAAGAAAAAATACGCCAATAACAAGACCGAGATGAACAAACATATTATGGCACTTTACAAAAAGCAAGGCGCCTCACCGATTATCGGTTTTCTTCCGATGTTTGTGCAGATGCCTATCTGGATTGCGTTATGGAGCGCAGTATATGCCAGTATTGACCTACGAGGTGCGCCGTTTTTGCCGGTCTGGATTACCGACCTTTCGGTTCCGGATGCTTTGTTCAGGTTCTCAACGATTACAATACCGCTGCTGGGCTGGAAGATAGAATCGCTGAATTTACTGCCGCTTTTGATGGGAGTTGCGTTCTTTTTACAGCAGAAATTAATGCCGTCTCAGGCGGCAGCGTCGGCAAATCCACAGGCCGCCCAGCAGCAAAAAATGATGATGATTATGCTGCCATTGATGTTCCCGCTGATGTTATACAAAGCGCCGTCGGGAGTGAATTTGTATATTATGGCCAGTACCTTTGCCGGCGTTTTCGAGCAGTACTTCATTCGCAAACACATCCGCGAAAAAGAAGATGTGGAATCAAAGGGTCTGGTTGCCGCAACGAGTAAGACCGGCGGCAAAGTCAAAAAGAAAAAACCCAAGCCATTCTATAAGATGTAAGCGTATCACGGGCTTTTAGCCCGTGATAGCACGGCCAAGATGGCCGTGTTACAATGAGATGTATGACCTGAACGATACGATTGTTGCGGTTAGCTCACCCAATTCGCAGGAGGCAGTGATAATTCGCATAACCGGGCCCGGGACGGTCGGAATCTGTGAACAGATTTTCAGTCCGAGTATTTTCCATAAAACAAACGGCCTGATTGCAGGAAGTATAGCAGTTGATGACGAGCTAGATGACGAGCTAAAAGTTGATGCGAGACTGTATCTTACTTTTGGTCCTCACTCTTATACAGGCGAGGACGTTGCCGAATTTCATATCTATACGAACTCTGCTGTTAGCGAGGCCTTGATGGGTAACTTTTTTGGCCGAGGCCTTCGAATGGCTGGGCCGGGCGAATTTACTGCACGGGCATATCTGGCCGGCAAGATTGACCTGGCCCAGGCCGAGGCGGTGAACGAAATTGTTGTAAGCTCCAATACCTTTCAATTAGCTGCAGCCGAGAAACTTCTTAGCGGACGATTGGCCGAAGCCACAACAAAAATACAGGCGGCGCTGATGGATTGTCTTAGCTTAATCGAAGCGAGTCTTGATTTCAGCGGCGAGGATATCGAATTTATAACTCGAAATGAAGCGGCAGAAAGACTTGCAGAGATAAAAGGTGAGCTTGAGCAGTTGCTTTCCGGCAGTATCAGGAACGAAACGATAGTTGATTTGCCGGCGGTGGGCATTGCGGGAGCTGTCAATGCCGGCAAAAGCTGTCTGCTGAATAAATTACTTGGCGAAGAAAGAAGTATCGTCTCGGACAGGCGCAAAACCACCAGGGACGTTTTGACTGGACTACTATCTTTGGAGCACTGCAGATGTGTGCTGTTCGATTGTGCGGGATTAATGGCATCGCCGGAGAATATCCTCGATGAATTGGCCCAGCAGGCGGCCATCGATGCGCTGCGGAATAGTTCTGTGGTTGTGTTTTGCGTGGATTTATCCAAAGAGGATTGGTCTGAAGACTTGTCAATACTCGAACTCATAGAGCCGCGGATTCTGATACCGGTGGCAACGAAATCCGAATTACTGTCAGAGAAAAAGTTGGCAGACCGACTTGCTGAGATGAACAGGTTGTTTGCCGCTGGATTTTTACCTGCATCTGCAGTAAGCGGCGCCGGCTTAGAGCGGTTGCGAGATATGATAGATAGCAAACTAATCGAGCTGGTAGTTGGCACAGGTAGCGAGGGGCTTTCCGAGCGGGCGTCGGGGGTTGCGCTTACCGCCCGGCACAGACAGGCAGTCACAGAGGCGATTGAGAATACAAAAGAGTCAATCAATGAATTGGAGGCCGGCAATGATGAAGTTGCTGCTATGATGCTGCGAGCCGCTTACAAGGCGGTATCAGATATCGAGCAACAACATATCGACGAGCAGATATTAGATAAAATATTCAGCCGGTTCTGTATAGGCAAATAAACTTGTGACTTGATACTGCCCTTAGTGTCGCCTGCGCGTTCCCAACAGAATAATATCCTTTAGAGCGTCTTTGCTTTTTGCGGACATCCAGTTTTTTTCAAAGTTCAGGTCCTGTGCTATCTGGGCAATCGCAGACAGGGCCTGAAGATGAAAATTGCGTTCTTCCCTGGTGCCGATTATGATAAAGACGGCCTGAACTTTTTGATGTGAGTCGGAAAAAACAATTCCTTCTTTGCAACGTGCCAGAAGGATATCGAAGAGGTGTTCTCCCTCGATGATGATATGGGGTATCGCCAGGTTTGGGCTGAGGACGGTGCTGCTTTGTTTTTCTCTTTCCTGCAGTAATTTTAAGAGTAAATCCGGCATTTCATTTAATCTCGGGGCCATTTCCTCGGCAACTAATTTGAAAAAGTCTGATACTTTTATTGTGTTTTGGATATCCAATATGACGCAATTTTCGATTATGTTGTCGAACCTGTCTTTAACGATTTCATCCCTTTCTCTGATAATTTCTCTCAGCTCCAATTCCAAAGAGTATGTTGTCAGCTCTTTGGCTGTTATTCTCTCGATGAGGTGCAGCAATGCGTATTCTCTGTTTGTTCGGATTCTCCCAT
>Ga0315533_1002074_pt1 | contig 14347 bp, 19 predicted proteins | sample SalMarSW160130MG_FD_203081 | JGI IMG/M metagenome (GOLD analysis project Ga0315533, IMG submission 203081) | Salt marsh sediment microbial communities from the Plum Island Ecosystem LTER, Massachusetts, United States - Salt Marsh Sediment SW1601-30 ...
CTGGAGGCAGCACAGATTGCACCCTGAGGCAAGACCCCGGCAAATAAAGATGAATGCCGCCATGATATGTACTATCGCCCGGCACCTGAGGGCACGGGAATGGGCAAGAGCCACGGGGAAGAGGAGACAGTCCAGCGACGGCTATGATTTGGAGGAAGCCGCCGAGCAGTGGAAGAGGCAAAAAGAACTGGAACAGAGAGGCTTTTCGGAGGCAAAACGATGAGAAAGTATATATACGGCGTCATCTTAACCAGCCAACCGGTGACCTTCGGTCAGTCGCTTCTCTCCTCAAGTCCAGAGGAGGTATACGCCGTAGTCCATCGGGAGCTGGCTGGTGTGGTCAGTAATTATGACGGGAGCGATTTGGCTTCGTTGAGCAAGGAGGAAAAACTGCGTTGCTTGATGGCCCACCAATGGGTTATCGAATGGGTCATGAAAGAAGGGTATACCATACTCCCGGTAAAGTTTGGCACCCTGGTTGAGGATGAGGACGAAATACGACGCATTTTAGAACAGGGATATAACAAGCTTGTCCCAACCTTGAACCAGATGAATGGCCTGGTGGAGATAGAGGTAGCCGCTACCTGGGATTTGAAGAAGGTTCTTGAGGAGATTGGGAGTGAGGAACAGATTAGGCAACTGGGGCGCTCGATGGCAGGTAAGTCTGCCTCAGAAATACTGGAAATGCAGATAAAGGCTGGTAAGCTGGTTAAGGAGTCTCTGGAGAGACGGCGGGAGGGCTACCGCAGTCAAACGATGCAGTCCCTGGCCAGGACAGCGCTGGACGTACAACCAAACGCACTGGTTGCCGATGAGATGGTGATGAATATAGCCTTCCTGATTCAAAGGGAAAAGCAAGTGGACTTTGATGGTCAGGTAAGGCGGATAAACGAAGTCCTTAATGACCAGATTAACTTCCGTGTCATCGGTCCCCTACCGCCCTACAGTTTCAGCACGGTAGAGATAAAACGCCCCGATGCGGAGAAGATTGAAGCGGCGAGGCAACTGCTTGGTCTGGGCACCGAGGTTTCAGATAAGGAGCTTAAGGAGGCTTACCGGCACCTGGCGGCTAAGAGCCACCCCGATGCGCACCTGGATGAGACCAGTGACGAACAGTTCGCCAAGGTACGAGAGGCATTTGTTCTACTGAGGGATTATTGCCAGGGGCAGGATGAGAGTGTAGAGGAAAACGTGAATGGCCAATGCTATTCCCTCAGGCCTGAGGATGTAAGCCAGGCATTTCTTATTGAGGTAAAACGCCCAGCCCTGCAAACGGGTTGAATAATTAATATGGCACCAGAACAGACTAAAGAGGCAAAGTACCTATATTGCATAGTAAAGTGCGGCCAGGAACGCAGCTTCAATGGCGTGCCAGCCATCGGCGGTCGCGGCGATGGCATTCACACCGTGGTCTTTGAGGACTTAGCCTGTGTGATTAGCGATTCGCCGGACATGAAGTATGACAGCACCCGGGCGAACATGATGGCTCACGAGACGGTGATTGAGCAGGTAATGAAAGAATTTGCCGTTCTACCAATAAGGTTCGGAACCGTCACCAGGAATTCAGGTTCGCCGGTGGAGGATATACGCCGTAAGCTCCTTAAGAGCCGGTTTAATGAGCTTCACCGCCTATACGAGGAGATAGACGACAAGGTTGAGCTGGGGCTGAAGGTCTTGTGGCGTGATGAGAAGGCAATCTATCAGGAGATAGTTACCGAACACGGGGAGCTGCGTAAGCTACGAGATTCTGTTCAAGGGCGTTCTCCAGAAGCGACACACTTTGACCGGGTGCGTCTGGGAGAAATGGTAAAAAAGGCGCTTGACCGAAAGAGAGCCAAGGAGGCGAAGATGCTCCTGACTCACTTTCGCCCTGTGGCTGACCGAATACGAGAGAACAGAATCATTATGGACCGAATGGTTCTGAACGCCGCCTTCCTGGTGAGCAAAGACCGGGAAGGGGAATGCGATGAGATAGTGAAGAGACTGGATGAGGAGCTGGGGGAGAGAATGGTGTTCAAGTATACCGGACCCAATCCGCCGTTTAACTTTTGCGAGATTACGGTCACATGGGGGGAGGAGGAGTGAAAAAACGCAGGAGGATTCAGCAGCAAAAGCAGGCAGGCGACCTTCTCGTCGATATACTCACCGCCCCTGTCCTTGGCGTTCCGAGGATGGTCCACTGGGTTGCCAAGAAGCTCGCCGAGGCAGCCGAGCAGGAGCAAATGGATGAAGGCAAGCTCCAGGGCAACCTGCTGGAGCTACAGATGCGATATGAGCTGGGGGAAATTGACGACGATGAGTATGCCAGAGAGGAAACTGCCATACTTGACCAGCTCAGCGCTATTCGTAGAGCTAAGGAAGAGGAGTAAATATTCTAAGATGCAGCCCGGGGATAAAATTATTACCCAAGGAGGACGATGATGGCTACCCAAATGGTGAATCTGGCAGAGCAAGCCAAGCAGCAACTGGCTGAGGTCACCGGCTTTAGCCCGGTGGCAGCAGTGGGGGGATTTAAGGATGAGGAGGGCTGGCACATCTCGGTGGATATGCTGGAAATGGCGAGGCTGCCGGAGTCGACCGACATTATTGGCACTTATGCAGTTACACTTGACGCGGAGGGTAACATGGTGAAATTTGAGAAAAAGAGGGCGCGCCTCCGCAGTGAGCCATACGAAGAGGGGGAATAAAGACAGTCAATGCCAGAAGAGGGTAAATATCTCTATTGCATAATCGCCAATAGCAATGCCAGAAACTTCGGGCCCATTGGTATCGGCGACCGTAGAGATGAGGTAACCACTATCCCCTACCGGGAACTCAGCGCAGTGGTAAGCAGTGTGCCCATGAGTAAATATGTGGTGAGCCGGGAGAGGATGACGGCGCATGAGCAGGTCCTTGAGGAGGTGATGAAGGATTGTACCGTCCTTCCCGTCAGGTTTTACACTGTGGCGCCTTCGGTAGATGAGCTCCGCAGCCTTCTCAGAAGAAGGCATGCCGAATTTAAGAATCTACTCCGATACCTGGATAACAGAGTAGAGCTGGGGCTAAAGGCTCTTTGGCAAGATATGAACCAGGTCTTTCAGGAAATCATTGGTGAGAGTGATGAACTAAAGGCACTGCAGCAGAAAATTGTGAGTATCTCTTCGGGGGAAGCCGAAGCCGAGGGTAAGGCTCTGACGGCGGAGGTGAAATCCCGCCTGCAGGAGAAGAAAGATAAAGAAACTGAGGACTTACTTGACCCGTTGAAAAAGATTGCGGTGGATGTTCGTTACAATAAGACACGCGGCGATGACATGATATGTAATGCCGCCTTCCTGGTGGATAGACGCTGGGAGAAAGAATTCGACATCAGGGTGGAGGAACTAACCAAGGCTCATAACCAAAGAATCAGGTTTATCTATGTGGGACCGGTGCCACCATATAGCTTTATCAACATAGTGGTCAAGGAGTGAAATGCAGTCTAAAAATAAGCGGGTATTGCCTGCCAGGGTCTTATCCTGGAACGCCCCCAGCGGGAACGTTTCCAGCCCAGCTATATAGTTGAGTAAATCTAGTCCAAGTAGATGAGGTGAAGCTATGGCTTTAGAAGCACAGAGGGATGATACTGCTGGTACGCTGACTGATGTGATAGACAGGATACTGGATAGGGGGCTAATTATCAATGCCGACATCATGGTGGCGGTGGTCGGTGTGGAGCTACTGGGTATCAAAATAAGGGCTGCCCTGGCATCGTTTGAAACCGCCGCCAGGTACGGGTTGGAATTTCCTTCGGGGACCAACCGCCAGACCCAAGCCTGGCAGGAGGCATTAGTCGGCAAGGAAGAATGCCCCCAATGTGGTAAGAGGGTGCCCACTGAGGAGCTGATAACTACGGGCTGTCCCTGGTGTGGCTGGATAAGCGCTAAAGCACGGGCGGCTCCGCCACCAGCATAATTTGAATTATCCCGGGTGTATTATGTCAATCGTTGATATTGATGAAAAAAACCTGAAGCACGGTGTGCTGGGGCTCGTCATTGCCCTGGTAGAAATAATTAAAGATACCCTTAAGCTTCAGGCAGTCAAGCGCATGGAAGGCGGCAGCCTGACTCAGGAAGAGATGGAACGACTGGGAGAGGCGCTTATGGACCTGGATACAGCTATTGACGAGATAAAGCAAGAGCAGGGAATTACCGAGTCAGTAAAATCGGTAAGAGACGGCCTGGACAATTTAGTGGACGATGTCATCGACCAGTTCCTAAACCCTGAAAGGTGGCAGAAGGCAGCCGAATCAGAGAAGGAGTCTAGCTATGCAGCCAGATGACCAGACTCAAGTAGCTCCAATGGACGAGACCTTCACCACAGGACAAGCAAGGTATCTTTACTGCGTTGCTGATAGCGGGGAACAGGTGAGCCTGGGACCTATTGGGATTGATGGCAGTAAGGTCTACACCATTCCCTACCGGGATATATGTGCCGTGGTACATGAGTGTCCCGCTGAGCCGTATAACTCAACCGACCCAGAGGTGGTGAACTCCTGGGTATTAGCGCACCAGAAAGTGGTGGACGAAGCCTGGGAAAGGTGGGGCACAGTACTTCCCTTAGGATTTGATACCATTGTTATGGACAAAGATGGGGGTGGGGCAGAGGAGAATGTCAGAAACTGGCTTCAGAATGACTACGATAACCTCAAGACTAAGATGGAGAAGGTGAGAGGCAAGGCAGAGTATGGGGTGCAAATCTTCTGGGAACCTCAGGTTATTGCCCAGAGCCTAATCAAGACAAGTCCTGAAATCAGCCAGCTTGAGGAGCAAATCAAATCCCAATCAAAGGGCATTGCTTATCTGTATAAGCAAAAGCTGGAGAACGCGCTAAAGAGAGATTTAGAATCCAAAGCCGACCAGTGCTTCAGGGATTTTTACCAGCGTATCCGGAGATATGTTGATAGTATCGTTGTGGAAAAGACAAAACAGGGCGACGAGAACACCCAGATGATAATGAACCTCTCCTGTTTGCTCCCCAGAGATAAATCGGCCGAACTGGGAGAGGAACTGGAGAATATAAATAGCATTGATGGTTTCTCGGTTCGCTTTACCGGACCGTGGCCGCCATATAGTTTTGTCGGCACCTGACGGTGTAGAGGTTATAAATGGAACCAACCCGGGATACACACTATACATTAGTAGATTTGCTGGATAGGGTGCTTGATAAGGGCATCGTGGTCTACGCCGATATTATCGTCTCAGTTGCCGGCATTCCGCTAATCGGCGTCAACCTGCGGGCAGCACTCGCTGGGATGGAGACCATGCTCAGTTACGGAGTGATGCAAGAGTGGGACCAGAAAGTCCGTGCCGAGACAACCGGGATTGGCAAACAGAGGGAACTACCTCTGCCGGTGCGATTAAGCTAAGAAAGGAGAAAACGAGTGCCAAAAGCAGTTGGTATTGACCTAGGAACTACCTTCTCGCTGGTGGCTTATCTTGATGGCGGTCGACCAGCAGTGATTCCCAGTAGCGAGGGCAGCCGGTTAACCCCATCGGTGGTCGCCTTCCTCAAAAAGGGGAAGCGGCTGGTGGGCCAGCTTGCCCGGCGACAGGCCGTTGCCAACCCCGACGGGACTATCTTCTCCATAAAGAGGCATATGGGGCGTCGCACTTACCTTGACATCGGCAACCTCTCCCATGAAAAGGAGCTCATCCGGCAGATTAAGCGGCACATGGGTTCGGATTACGGGATAAGGGTTAACCATAATGAATATACCCCCGAGGAAATCTCGGCAATGATTCTGAAGAAGCTCAAGACCGATGCCGAAGAGTACCTTGGTGAGAAGATAGACCAGGCGGTTATCAGCGTGCCTGCCTACTTCAATGTCAGCCAGCGCCAGGCTACTGTGGATGCGGCCACCATTGCCGGCATCAAGGTTATGAGGATAATTGATGAACCAACATCGGCCACTCTCGCCTATGGCCTGGACATGGAAGATGCTCACACCATTCTGGTCTGGGACCTGGGGGGAGGCACCTTTGATGTCTCCATCCTGGAACTTGGCCACGGAATATTCGAGGTTAAGGCAGTCAACGGCAATACCTGGTTAGGTGGAGACGATTATGACCAGCGGATCGTAGATTACCTGGCTGGGGAGTTTCAGAAGCAATATGGCATTGACCTGCGAAAGAATAAGGTGATTGGGCAAAGACTCAAGGAGGTAGCTGAAAAAGCCAAGATTAAACTGACGGACGCCGAGAGTACGCTTATAAGAATACCCTTTATCAATGCTGGCCAAGGTGGTCCCAGGCATTGGGAGATAACCCTGACCAGGTCAAAGTTCGTCGAGCTAACCGAGGATTTGCGGCAGAAGATGATTGGCCCCACTATGCAAGCACTCGCTGATGCGGGACTAAAGCCAGAAGATATTGACCGCCTTATTCTGGTAGGTGGAGCTACCAGGATGCCTGCCGTTAGAGAGCTGAGCCTGAAAATCCTGGGCAAGGAACCCTATAAGGATATCCAGCCTGATGAAGCGGTGGCTCTGGGAGCAGCCATCCAGGCTGGCATTTTATCCGGGCAAATACAGGGGAAGGTGCTGATAGATGTTACCCCCCTATCTCTGGGCATTGAGACCCAGGGCAGTATATTTACCAGGATTATTGAACGGAATACCCCCATTCCAACCTCCCAGGGTCAGATTTTTACCAACGCCACTGATAATCAAACATCCATGGATATTCATGTATTGCAGGGCGAACGGGACATGGCAGTGGATAACATGACCCTGGATAGATTTGATTTGACCGGTATCTCTCCCCTGCCACGCGGAGAAGCCCGCGTTGAGGTAGCCTTCGATATTGATGCTAATGGTATTCTCCATGTGTCGGCTAATGACCTTTATAGCGATAGCCAGCAAAAGGTGAGGGTCAGCCCTCGTTTCTACGGGCTGCCCGAGGCAGAGATAGCCCGCATGGTTAAGGAAGCGGTGAGATTCTCTGAGGATGACCAAAAACGGCGAGAGGAAGTGGAGATTAACATCAAGGCTGATAATATGGTGCTGGCGGCCCGGCAGACTATTGAAGAAGCCGATTCAGAGGCGAATCTGGGCTTGGTAGACGAGGTAGAGAAAGCAATACTGGAGGTGCAGACGGCTCTAGCCAGCGGAGACAGTGCTGAGCTCAAATCAAGAACCCAAGCCCTGGAGAAGCAGGCTAAGGTGTTATACAGGGAAACAAAGTACAAACCAGAAGTGGAGCATGTCACCTCTTAGAAGCCGATAAACCACAGACTATCAAAAGCCTGGATTATCATGCCTGAGCTGGAGACCTGGAAAAAGGAACTCTACGGGCGGGCATTACTCGAGATTGACCAGGAAATGCTGGACAATGTGCTTAAGGAACTTGACCCCTTAAGCCAGGAGGTAGTGAGCTACCTGTGGCGAAACCGGCATGCTACTATTATCGAGCTGGCTGACCTGATAGATGCGCCTACTCACATGGACGTCCTACTCAGGATAAAAGGCGTTATTAATCCCACCGCCGAGAAGATAATCGGCTCCCCCTGCTTGTCTTCGAGAAGTCCAGGGCAGACAATGAAACCGGTGAGGTAGTTCTGTTTAGCTGGTGGCTCATCGCCCGGACGGTGATAAAAGAGACCGACCAAAAGGCAACGTGGGTAGATATATTTGATGAGGAAGACAGAATCGATATTGTTGCCGACCTTTCCAGTTTAGGCGTAGGTGAGGAAGACATCGCGCTAATGATAGCCGGAGACAGGGTTATCCTCTCCGCCGAGGCTGGAGATGAGAAGTACTATGAAGAAATTGCCCTCCCCAGTGAGGTCAACCCTAATGAATTTATGAGAACTTGCCACAACAATATACTGGCTTTGAGCCTAAAGAAACTGTGTTATTCGGATAGTGCTGAGTAGTACAGATTCAATCTATACTACCCTCCTCCCGTTGTTCTTCTACTTCCATGATTTGAAAAAATTCCTTTATCCCTCTTGACAAATTTTGCTCAATGTGTTAACATGTTAACAGATATGGGAGTCGTTGGAACAAGGGTACCACCAGTTCTAGAGCAAAATATCCGAGACCATTGCTATGGTCTGGGGAAAACACCCTCAGTATGGCTCAGGGAGCTTATAGAACGGGAAATCTCAGGCAAGACGCCAAGTCCGGCGGTGGGGGATGCCATCAAGGGGCTTAATGAGTTGGTCTCGGACAATGCTAAACTTGTGATTGGCATCCTGGCAGTATCCCTGGGCATACATAACACCGTTATCCGGAGTGAGATATCAAATCACCCCGAGAGAGCCAAGCAGCTAGAAAAGGCGCATAGTGAGTTCGTAGGCGGGCTCCTCAAGAACCTACCGTTAAAGGAGCAACTTACCGTGGAGATGGGAGTAAGAATAACGGACCTGGCCAGCGAAATAGAAAAGATAAAGAGCAAAAAGCAAATACAGCAGGAGGCGTAAGATGGCTGAAAAAGAGAAAAAGGCAAAGGTAGAGTTTGATTTTGGGCTGGGTGGACTGTTTAAAGGGATAGGCAGTCTGGTTGACCTGGTCTCCAAGATGACCGAGGAGGGGAAAGAGGAGTATACCCGTACCGGGGAAATTAAAGGTTTAGGGGACAAGGCTAAGGGAATCTATGGCTTCAGCGTCAAGATGGGCATAGGCGGTCAGCCAACCGTAGAGCACTTCGGCAACATCAAGAAGACAGAGCGGGGCTCGGTGGAGGTAGCCGAAGTCAGAGAGCCGATAGTAGATGTCTTCGATGAGGGAGACTACCTAGCGGTGATTGCCGAACTTCCCGGTGTTGAGGAGAACGACATCCACCTTGAGGTAAAGGGCGATATTCTTAGCCTGAAGGCGGAGGGTAAAGACAGGAAGTACAGTAAAGAGGTTCTCCTGCCATCGGAGGTTAAGGCTGAAAGTATGGAAACCCAATATAAAAGCGGAATCTTGAAGATAAAACTCGCCAAGAAGACAGCCCAGTCAGGTGAAGGTAGCTAGAAATATGCCCGAAATAAAGACGAAAGATGCCCTGATACTCAAAGTAGCTGAGGCGTTGACCAAAGACGTCGGCCGAGGGATAGCCAGGCTCGACCCTAAAGACATGGCAAAACTGGGGGTTGAGGTAGGCGACATCATCCATGTCATGGGTAAGAAACCTACCGCAGCCAAGGTTATGCCCGCTTTTATGGAGGACAGAGGTAAAGATATTATCCAGATAGACGGCATTAGCCGGGAGAATGCGCAAATAGGGCTTGATGAGAAAGCACAGGTTCAGAAAGCCGAGTACAAGACTGCTGCCGTAGTCGTGCTTGCCCCCTTAACCACCCGAGGGGCATTAAAAGAGAGAGATACTGGTTATATTGGTAAGCTGCTCGAGGGACTGGCCGTTACCGCTGGAGACAAGGTAAGGGCTACCCTCTTTGGCACACGTTACCAGGAATTCTCGGTGGTTGACACCAGCCCCAAGGGAGTAGTTATCATCCACTCCACAACTACCCTAAAGATAAAGGGAGAAGGGGCACGAGAAAGGGAAGGGGTTGGCATTACCTACGAGGATATCGGGGGGCTGCACAGGGAGATACAAAAAATAAGGGAGATGATTGAACTCCCGCTGAAATACCCTGAGGTATTTGAGAGATTGGGCATAGATGCCCCCAAAGGGGTATTACTGTATGGTCCGCCCGGCTGTGGCAAGACCCTGATAGCCAGGGCGGTGGCTAACGAAACCTCGGCTCATTTTACCCATATAAGCGGACCTGAGGTCATTCACAAGTTCTACGGAGAAAGCGAAGCTCACCTACGAGCCCTCTTCGAAAACGCCAGGGCAAATGCCCCGTCCATTGTGTTCTTGGATGAGATAGATGCTATAGCCTCCAAGAGGGAAGAGGTCCGGGGTGACCAGCAGGTAGAGCGGAGAGTAGTGGCTCAGCTCCTGGCTTTGATGGATGGCTTGAAATCGAGGGGGGAGGTAGTGGTTATCGGGGCGACCAACATACCCAATGTACTTGACCCAGCATTGAGGAGGCCGGGACGCTTTGATAGGGAGATAGCCATAAGTATTCCCGATAAGAACGCCAGGCTGGAGATACTTGATATTCACATCAGGGGAATGCCTCTAGCTTCCAATGTAAACCTGGAAAGAATTGCTGAAATCACCCACGGGTTTGTTGGGGCCGACCTAGAGGCTCTGTCACGGGAAGCAGCCATGATAACCCTGAGGAAGATAATGCCTAAGATTGAATTTGAAGCTGATAATATCCCTTATGAGTTGCTTCTAGAGCTGGAAGTAACCATGGATGACTTCCTGAATGCTTTGAAGGAAGTGGAACCTTCAGCCATCAGGGAGGTCTTTACCGAGATTCCGGATGTTCATTGGGATGATGTCGGCGGGTTGGATGATATCAAACGCGTGCTCAAGGAGACTATTGAATGGCCGCTAAAATACCCGGGACTTTTTGACCACATGAGAACCAATCCCCCCAAAGGCATCCTGCTTTACGGTCCTCCCGGCACCGGGAAAACATTCCTGGCCAAGGCGGTAGCCAGCGAGAGCGAGGTCAACTTCATCTCGGTTAAGGGCCCGGCGCTGTTATCCAAGTGGGTGGGAGAATCAGAGAGGGGCATAAGAGAAGTCTTTAAGAAAGCTAAACAGGCCAGCCCATGCATCGTCTTTTTTGACGAGCTAGATGCTATAGTCCCTATTCGGGGGGCAAGTGCTGATTCCCATGTCACCGAGCGGGTAATTAGCCAATTTTTGACCGAGATGGATGGAATGGAAGAGCTCAAAGGTGTAATTGTGCTGGCGGCCACTAATAGGCTGGATATAATAGACCCAGCCCTGCTTCGAGCCGGCAGATTTGATTTTCAGATGGAACTACCTATCCCCGATGCCGAAGCCCGTTGGGAAATATTTAACATCCATACCAGAGGAAAACCCCTGGCGGCTGATGTGGAGCTTAAGGCTCTGGCTGATGCCACCGATGGTCTGGTGGGAGCCGATATAGAGGCTATCTGCCGAAGGGCTTCCATGCTGGCTATACGAGAGTTTCTGGATAAGCATAGCACCTCCAAACCAGAATCCAAGAAGGCAGACTTTTCCCGAGCTAAAATAAATAACAGGCACTTTGAAGAGGCAATCAGAGGGTTGGCGAAACAGCAATGAGAAGATTGATTTATATCCCCATCATTCATACCGATTCTGACATGGGCAGCCTGGCTTCTTCACTTGAGCTGAGTACGGCGGCAGTTTGTGGCGAGGAACGCTGGGAAAGGCATAAGGCCACAGCCTCTAAATTCTGGCAGATAGTGTCAGACTACCTGGAAACATTGGATGCCCAAAGTCTCAAGGTATATCAGGACGGCTTTGTCTCAGATGGTCACCTGGGCAAGAGGATTATCCAAGAGGGGGCGGAGAGGGGCAGTAAAAACTATGAAATCATCCTCAATCTACTCAGTAGAGGTGCCGAGATAGTACCTACCGAGGACATGGCGCTGCTTGAGGAAGAATATGAATATATCAGCCGGATTATAAAGGCTGAAACCCCCTCTCAGCGGGCACTGGCCTATAAAGAATATGAATCGCGGAAGGGTCAATTGATGATAGAAAGAGACGGTTTCATAGCTAGAACCATAAACGAGACCCTGAAGGATGGAGAGGTGGGGCTTCTTTTCATCGGAGTTTACCATGATATCGTCCCTCATCTTGCCAAGGACATCGCGGTAGAGCAGCTCAAAGAGCGGGAGAAGGTAAAAGCCTACTTTGATGAGCTAATGTATGGGAGGCATGAAAGGAACTTTGAACGGTTGACAACCTGCCTCACTTCGCCAGTAGACGCTGGTGTATAATAAGCGAGTCCAAAATATTAATGAATTTTTAAGGGCATTTTAACGATGAGCCAAGGTTGAATGAATTAATATTAAATAAATGAATGATATTACCCTGCCCAACAGTGGCAGCACCTTCCTGAACTTGATGGGTAAGCATATGTCGGCAAGTAAGGGTCTCTTTTAAAGAAGCCCTTACTTGCATTTAGACACCTTATAGCCTGTTACCCTAGATGTCTCAAAGAGGAGAAGGCTTCACACATGGCAATCTGTTGACATTCGCCATGTGGCAAAGTATCATATTTAGCGTATGCCGATTAGAAGTATACCACCCAGTAGAAAGCTAAATAGCCACGCTTATACAATAAACGTCTATAGGGGCGGGCAACAGGTGCCTCATTATACCCGCATGCGCACCAGTACACTGGAAAGCTTGCTTGCCGAAGCCGAGAGGCTAGAGTCAGAGCAGATTGAAGTGGTAAAGCTTCTACCCTATGATGACGAATTACAAAGACTGGACAAATTGCAGCGAGTGATTACCCAGCTCAAGACACAGATAGCCCTCAGGAGAGGGCGGTTGATGCTCTAGTTATTAGCCCATAATGAGCCGTCCCTGGTATCTTCCACAGTCTTCTGGTATGTGATTGGTCCCGATAGCACAGTTATTTACCACCAGCGCCCAGGTTACCCTCTGCCCATTCTGCTCTCTTAATTGCCTACCCGGTGTCCCTAGTTACCCGAGGTCTATTGTTTAGTCGTGCTCTCGGCAATGCTCTTTAAGATGGTGACAATTCCGACCACAGCGTGCTGGACACTAACCGGCTCCTGCGATAACACCGTGGCGACATAAGGGTCCAGTTGTCCACCATCCTCGGGCAGACTCTCGTCAAAGCCTAAGGGCCTGGCAATCCTTCGCAGGGTACGGGCTGAGGGAAAACGCTCCCCTCTCTCTATGCGGCCCAGATGCGATGCCGATACCCCTGACCTCTCGGCCAGCTCAGCCAACGTCAGAGCCATCATAGCTCTTTGCCGTCTGATTACCTCGCCTAAATTATCCCTCTCACCTCTGTCCATAATTGTATTATAATTGGTCAAATGGCATTTGTCAAGTGGCAAATACCAAGTGGCAAACATCAATACCCCCTTGCTTCCCTGACACTAAAGCCAACCAACGGCGGATGTATCCCGATTTGACCCCTTTTATACCCAGCAGGGGGCCTTTTTATTAACCTCACACCCTTAGCGGGGTACCGTCCCTACGATATGGATTGAAACGGAGGTACAATCAGATACCAACCGAAGCCTATCTTGAAACTTGACGACACTTTATGCTATTTGGTAGTATTTCGTATACCATCAGTCTTGGGACTCCAAAACCGCAGGGCGGGGGTTTGAGTGCTTCCACTCCTGCCACATTACCCAAACAGGTTGGAATAAAAAGTTAGGAGGATTATAAATGGCACAGATGAAACCAAAGGTAGTATTTATGTTATGGGCACCCGATGCTGACCCGGTAAAGCACAGGACTACATTGGTTCTAGATTCGTCGGAGCTAATCGTTGTTGGTGTAAAGGATTATAAACAGGCGGTAGAGGTTAGCCAGGATTTGGTGAAAGAAGGAGTATCGGCCTTTGAATTATGTGGTGGTTTTGGGAATATAGGAATGGCCAAGGTAGCTGAGGCAGTAAAAGGAGTGCCAGTAGGGGTAGTAAGATTTGATATACATCCCTTTTTACAAGGTAAAAGTGGTGACCAGATACTCGGACTTACTCCTTGATGGATGATTTGGAGTTAGGTTAAGCCGAGGTGGCGGAATTGGTAGACGCGCTAGCTTGAGGGGCTAGTGAGCGAAAGCTCGTGGGAGTTCAAGTCTCCCCCCCGGCACTAAAAACAGGCGGAAGTAGTTCAGTGGTAGAACGTTTCCTTGCCAAGGAAAAGGTCGCGAGTTCGAATCTCGTCTTCCGCTCCAGATGAAGTAGGTGGGGGGCGACGTAGCCAAGTGGATAAGGCGGCGGTCTGCAAAACCGCTATTCACCGGTTCGAATCCGGTCGTCGCCTCCAATTTTAATTTAGGCCGGGGTGGCGGAATGGCAGACGCAGCGGACTTAAAATTCTAGGCTAAGTATGCCGATATGGGCCGTTAGATACAAACTGGGACTTTTGTGTCAGTTGCCAAAGCCCCGTTTTGAAGCTAAAGTGCCTTTTGGTACCAACTGGTGCTTTTTAGTTCGTCGCCTTTTTGTCGCCAAAAATGTCGGCAAAACAGTGGCCTTCCAAAGGGGCTTTTGAAGGTCAAGAGGAGGGACTTTTAGGAAGGATTTTTACCCCTTGCGGGAAGCCGGTCTGGAGATGCAGAATGAATGCGCTGAGATAAAGCTGAGAGCAGAGAGAAGGGCTGGGGAGCTGCTGGGGGAGAATCCTGATATTCACCCTGGGGGTGACCGCAGACCATTATCACATGATGTTATAAAGCTATCTGAGCTAGGTATTTCTTTAATGCAATCTCACCGCTGGCAGATGGAGGCCAGTATACCGGAGAAGACC
>Ga0315533_1002077_pt1 | contig 14333 bp, 4 predicted proteins | sample SalMarSW160130MG_FD_203081 | JGI IMG/M metagenome (GOLD analysis project Ga0315533, IMG submission 203081) | Salt marsh sediment microbial communities from the Plum Island Ecosystem LTER, Massachusetts, United States - Salt Marsh Sediment SW1601-30 ...
AAACTGCCCTCTGCATATGTCAAGGTTCCACCACTGATTGTGTAATAGCCATCTGATCCTCCTGAATCACCCACTCCGAGTTTGGCGCTATCCTTACCGTCTTGAAGGCATACAAGGCCACCTATCTGCTGCACGTAACCGGCGTTACTTGCACCGGCTCGCATCCAGCCTGCGCCGAGCAGCTCCGCTCCTTCTTCGATGATTAAGGTAGCCCCTTCATACACCCTTAATCTTTGCCCCGCACCCCAGTCCCCGGTACTGGTGTTTAACGTACAGACTGTATCTTCCCCACGGACCTTGACCTCTTCTGCACCGCTTGGCACATACCCTGCGCTCCAGATGTTGGGGTCCGCCCAATTGCCTACACCACTAAAGTCATTAGAGGCCAATACCCCACTGCTCAAAAAACACACCAATCCTACAATCAATCCTAACCTTCTCATCTTTACTCTCCTTTCTTGTGAATTACAATAATAGAAAGTATCTATTAATCCCCCAAGAACATTTTGGTATATTGGATGATGCTCCAACATTTATCACCTCGACTCCCTAATGTTTTGCAGAATTTATTGTAACAAAGAAAAGCACAAAAAACAAAAAAAATATTGAAAAAAATTATCGGATGGATGAGTAAAATAAAAAAAGATAATCCTTTGCTATATATGAATTTGTATTCAGGATCCAATAACGGGCGCATGATATAAGGACCTGTAGATCCTTGTTATGTAATATTTTGCACATGTTGAGCGAGATATTGTTTACATGGCCGTGCCTAAGACCTTAGCGGTCCGTCTTCAGCGGGCCTGTAGTTGATTGGGGATAATTCTCTCCGTAAGTCTTTGAAATAAGAAAGCATATACGAATTTCGACCTATTTAGTACGATCCTACTAACCGACGCTGCGGACCGGAGCAGGGAAGGTGCTTGTGGAAGAATATCGACTTGAATATAATCATAGAGAGCGTCCTTCGTTAATCGGTTTCGCAGTTCGTCACGGTTGCGTTTAACGTATAACGAAAGACGCTGCGAGTAGCGCAACCGTACTCCGTCAGGAGTCCCAAGTCCGTAAGGACTCCCAAGGAGGACAACGATAGAAGAGAAACGAAAATGGCGGTATTAGTGGGGATTGATGAAGCTGGTTTTGGGCCGATTCTGGGACCATTAGTTGTATCATCAAGCAGCTTTTTGGTTCCGGATCATCTTTTAACATCCAACCTTTGGCAGGTTTTAAAAAGAAGTGTTGCTAAAAAGCACAAAAAGCTATCCGGCCGGCTGCTAATTACCGACAGCAAAAAGGCTTACAGCAAATCGCGGGGGATAAAGCATCTGCAACGCACAGTTCTGTCGGTTTTTGAATGCCTTGACAGAAAACCCGCCACTTTAGCCGAGCTTATAGAGCTACTATGTCCGGATTGTCTGGTGCGATTAAATGAATATCCGTGGTATAAGGATGCCTTAAACCGAGAGATTTTGGTGGATGATGCAGATAAGACAATTGCATCAGCAGTATTAGCTGACGACTTAAACTCAAACAGCATTAAATTACGAAAACTAAAGAGCATCTGTTTTGATGTTGGATATTACAATAAGATGATGAGCAGCATGAGAAACAAGGCAAACGTCCTGTTTTTCGCTACGTCACAGCTTATAAAGAACGCTTTTGATGACTGTCCCGGCAATAATGTGCAAATTATAGTTGATCGGCAGGGGGGACGTGTTCACTATCGGGAGCACTTGCAAAGAATGTTCCCCGATATGGAGCTGAGTATCATACGAGAAGCTCCGCAAGAGAGTATCTATCAAATGCAGACTAATGGCAGAATCATGCGTGTACATTTTGTAGTTGATGCGGACGAGAATTTCCTTCCCGTATCGTTGGCCTCGATGGTGAGCAAGTATCTCAGGGAGCTTTTGGTCGATAATATAAACCGCTATTTTATAGCCTTTTGCCCGGACTTAAAGACTACTGCGGGGTACTGGAAGGACGGTTTGCGTTTCATTGAAGACCTTCGAGAGATTGCTCACATTCGATTCAACAGCGATCAACTGATTCGCTGCCGATAGAAGTGCCCCGCCCAGCGCTGGGCGGGATAAGTTTTGCCTAAGCTCTGGTGATGGATTATGTATCGTCTTGGCCTGGTGAACCGCCGATATGAGTACTGGACCACTAATTACCGCCATCATTCAATTAGCCGTCAGGCTCATCTGCTATAAACTGGATCGGCTCAGACCAGTGACTCCATCGGCCGGTATTGTCTTTCATTCGACAGCGGACACGATATGTGCGACCTGATTGTACAACACTTGCAGGAATTTGTATGGTATTATTAAACTCTGTAATCTCATCGCTCTCCCAGAGAGCGTCGATTTCGTATTTTCCTATGCCGATTTCAGCGATGCGCCATTTCATAGCGGCAAAGGTGTGGCTACCCTGCGGGTCGTTGAAAGAGCTGGTCTGGAAAGTAAGGTTGTTGATTGGAAAATCAGTTGATCCCTTGTAAGTAATTACAGGTGTGTTTGGTATCGCGCTATCAAAAACTTCTTTATCAAGAAAGTCGGCACCATTATAAAAGAAGGCGCCATTACCGCTGTAGGAACTGCCCCCGCCTGGCGGTGGCTGCATAAAATCCTTGATCCACTGCATCATTCCTTCATGATCTGCAGTAACTAATGTTCTGACAATCCTCTGTCCGCCGAAGTCATTATGCGTCACGGGATTTTTGTAAAACATACCGCGATGATTTGAGGCTGTGCGTGGATTCCAGTCCCACATAGCTCGGTCAACATCGACCATGGCCTGGTTTGCGTTCGGCGGATTTATGAATGCGTCGAGCTCATCCATGAGTTTCCCGATCTCTTCTGGCGTGACAAGTAAATCCTGAAGCTCCCGGCCTCGATTTTGATAACCGATATTTAACTCAGAGTGTCTCAGACAGTTCTGGATGTCAAGCACACCGCTCCAGTGTGTCACCGGAAGATACAACATGTCCAAATCCCATGGGATAACAGTCCAAAGATTCGTTTGTGGATCATGGTAATAGTAAACGTTCCAGCCTTCACGCAAGTCCATATTATTGAGTACGCGGTTTATCGCTCTAAAGGAGTAATAGTTCTGCAAATTGAGGTTCTCCTTCCACCATGTCACTGTGTTAGTCCGCTTATATCCACTTTTAAATGTGTTAAGGTCAGATGTATCCACAGGTTGGGCGGAACCCTGGTTTTTTTTGTCCCCTCCACCATACTCCATCTTATATGTATTTCCGTCGGGCAGACCGTATTCGTCAAGGAATCGCCCATCAGGATGCTCAAGCGTCAGGTATAAGCCCCACAGGTCACTTTCATACTGGTTGGATGGATCCGCTTCAATTGCATTGTCAACAACTCGAAGCTGCAAAAAGTTGGTTTTAGGCGACGGCACACCAGCCAGGTTATATAACACAAATGCGAGCGCCTCGTCCATCCCGCTCATGCCGCGATTGACAGGTACCCACGGCGAAGCACAGGCTGATAGATTCATCACTCTCCAACCGGTATCATACTTATTACGATAATTGTCACGTGCCTGAAAATCATGTCCCCGTGTAAAGAAGAGCTTCCACTTATTTTTGCCCGATACATAGGTGGAGAATTCGCCGCGGATGCTGTATTCGATATGGTCATATATAACATCATCATAAACCATTGTGCCACGGAAGCGAACCTGTTCATAGCTACTGTTAAATTGGCAGTTTTGAATATCCTGGGCACTGGCAATAAGGTGATAGACTGGCAGATTGCACATCACCTCTGTACCGTACTCTACCACTTCACCTAATAGGCCGTGGTCGCCCGGTTTGATTGCACCCCTCCAGGCAGGTACGCTGTCATAAACGAAATAAGCAAAGTTCGGCTGAGGATCATCTGAATAGGGCACAATCAGGTTGTTTCCGATACTATCAATTACTTCAATGCGGTAGCGCACCAGCCGACGATGAACCTGCAAAGAGGTTGGAAGCTGTACGGTGTAAATATCGTCGCCGACTATCTCATCTCCGTCAAATCCGTCATCGTGCATTGCAATGCCAGTCCAGCTCGACCGATACGTCGAATCGGTAATTCTTATATAATTACCGGGGTCAACTAACTGATAAAGTAATGTAGCTTCCGCAACACCATCGGCGTCAGTCACCTTGGCAGTAATAGTTACTATCTCGTTCGACTTAGGCTGTTTAGGCGAGTGCTGTACCTGACGGATGTGCGGAGGAATATTGTCGGCGTAAATATCCTGGTTTTTCGCAGCCGGCGTAGGATAAGCTGAACGCCAGCTTCCTGCAAGATCATTATCAAAAGATGGATTAACCAATTGAATAGAATGACCGGTACCAGGCCAATTTTCCGGCACCGCATCACCTACAGTCGGCCATGGAAAGCCAAGCTGATAGTCGACCTCATCAATCTTCATGCCATCGACGTCACGAAGAACGATTCTCTCGCCCTCATTGCTCAGTCTGCCGGTAAATGGCCCATAAACCAACCTGCTGTCAACACCATACTTATCCATAATAGTTATCGGCTGGTAAGCAGTATATGGATTCTCAGTGACAACGATATATCCCCCGGCGGGCAATATCGTGCCGTCTGGGAACTGAAATGAAATGCCGTTTGAGAAATACCAGCCGGAAATATTAACATCTGCCGTCCCGGCGTTATAAAGTTCTACAAACTCCACCAGCTCGGTTTTGACATCAGGGTTATAATGAATCTCGTTGATTACTACAGGTTGGATATCAGCTTCCACAGAAGGGGCTAATAGTAAAGATAACAAAATGATAAACACCGGTGTTTTCATAAAACCTGATATCTTTTCTCCTTTCTCTGGAGAATTTATTTTCTGGGAAAAGGCAAGGCTGCAATCCGGCTGCCGGGATCGTTACTTGAATCTGCCGTAACAAACTGGGCTGTATAAACTCTATGCGCCACAATCTAATTTTTAACAACAGTGGTAACAGGTTATGGGTCGTCTTGGCTTGGTGAGCCGCCGATATTAGTGCTGGCCCGCCAGTTGCCGCCATCATTCAATGAGCCGTCAGGCTCATCTAATATCGCCGAAGCCAACGGAACCAACGAATTACCTTCACCATCGGCTGACTGCGGCCAACCATTGCCGTCACTATACTCAAACTGAACAATAGTTCCGTTCCAGAGGTCTACTAAGCTTATCTTTTCACCTTCATTAGCTAATTTGCCGCTGTACTCGCCGGCAATTTTATTAGATACTCCTGCGTCATAACGGGACTCAAAGGCGGCTTTGTTCTTTACCACTAACACGAAAGCTCTGGGAGCAAGGCTGGTAATATTGCTGCCTGCGAAATCAAAAAGAATACCTTCAGTGAAAGAGACATTGGTCAGATCGAGCGTTTCATCTCCGATGTTTTTCAATTCGATGAATTCAAACTCATCGTTGTCAACATTTAGTTCACCCGTGGATATATCTGCATCAGCAGGATTGTACATTACTTCGGTAATACGCAGATTATTCAGGGCACCAGAGGCCAACGGTTCGCCCGCTACAAATTGAACCGGAGCAGACCAGTGGCTCCATCGGTCGGTGTTGTCCTTCATCCGGCAGCGAACTCTATATGTATGACCGGGCTGTACAGCACTGGCAGGAATTCGTATAGTATTATTAAACTCTGTGATCTCCTCGCTTTCCCAAACAGCATTGATTTCATACTTGCATAGTCTACCTCGGTAAGTAAATGTATCAGATGGAGGATTGTTATTGTTGGGCTCCTCTGTGTCCTGGTTTGTTATGGTGGCTAAAGCCACATCTATTGAGAAGTCACTGCTGTCTAACGAGCTGTTCAGCGCATGCACAGCTATGATATTCTCTCCCTCAACAATATAGTCGTAAGGTACCGGCAGCGTAACTTGCTCCCACTCTGCCTCATGATTATTGGCAAAATCGTTGTAAGACTTAAAGCCATCTGAAACATATAGCCGAGCTACTTCCGTACCGTTAATCCATACAATACACCCATCATCGACATAGGCCCCTAATATCAACGTCCCAATCTTGTCGATATCTGAAACATTAAACTTGTGCCGCAGGTATATCGTGGAGTAGTTATTCCGCATATCGTTGAGGACGGTGTTGTCATCGAGGTCGCCGTAGCCAATGCTGGTTTGGCCTTTGTTCCACGAGCTGTCGTTGAAGTTCAACTTTCGCCAGGCGTCGACAGGACTGGAAGGTTCCCCGTTATTACCTTTAAAGTATTGCCAATTCAGGCTCTCCTGCTCTAGTAATACGATGATGTCCGAAGGGGTAGAAGTAGGAGCAGGAGTAGGAGTAGGCACATATTGAGAGTCAGGTTCAACTTCAGCGATGCGCCATTTCATCGCGGCAAAGGTATTATCACCTTGTGGATCTTTAAAGGGACCCGCCTCAAATATCAAGTCATTGGTCGGAAATCCTGCCGAACCGGTATATGTAACCGTAGGCATATCAGGTATATCCGGATCAAAAGCATCGTTGACAAGAGCGTGGACACCGAAGCTACCGTAAGTAACATCTGAGAAACCAACAGGTGACAGAAATTTCTTGTAGTACTCGATCATGCCGAGCCAATCCCTTGTTGTCAAGAACTCATTGTGTTCGTACCAGAGTCCCGGGTAATTCATACCTGGGTGATGTTCCCACATGGCCTGTTCTGCTTCGACAAACGATGGTTCGCTTGATGAATTACTAATAACAGAAGCCATCTCGTTAACCAATTGCCATGCCTGGTCGGCATTGAACAGCAGATCTAAAAGTTCCCGAGTACGGTTTTTCATGTCAATTTGCGTCTGCTGGTAATTTAAAGCCCCGTACAAATAATTATAGCCGGAATCAACCCAATGGCTGCCCCATTCATAGGAAAGGTCCAAATCCCATGGATGGATCGACCATTTATTAGTTTCTGGATTATGATAATATAAGGCGTTCTGTTCAGCACGAGGGTCGGAATTATTGATAGCTATGCTCACCGCCCTATAGCTATAATACCAGTCAAGATTAACATTATCCTGCCACCAGGATAAGTTGTGCGCGTTTTTGTATTCTTGTACAAAACTCACTACATCCGAACCGTCAGCTACCTGGGTAGGTCCCTGATTGATCTTACCCCGATTGTAGGGTGGCCCATCCATCTTATAGATGTTGCCATCTGGTAACTCATGCTCATCAATAAAAGCTCCATCGGCGTGCTCGAAACCAAAATACATACCCCAGAAGTCACCATCATATTGAGTAGGCCCGGCTTCAGATGCATCGTCAATCACGCGGAAGTGAAAATACTGCGACTTGCTGGCGGGTTCACCGGCCATATTATATAAACGCAGAGCCATACATTCATTCAGTAACATTCCGCCTGTACCGCGGTCCCAGGGTCCGTCGGGATGCGGAAACTTAAACCACGGACAAGCTCCGGTACCGACGTTCATTTTATTCCATTTTTCTTTGCGTTCATTACCATAGTCGTCTTTTAGCTGGAAATAATGTCCACGATTGAAATTGAATTTCCATTTGTTTTTGCCCCAGCGAAATGTCGAGTATTGCCCACGAACACGATAGCGGATGTGATCATAAACCTCACCGTCGTAGACCAATGTGCCATAAAAGCGATAATCGGCATTATCGTAACTGGAATTCCACTGGCAGTTTTCAACATCGCTTTGTCTGGATATCAGATGATAAACCGGCAGTGAAGTTAAGACCTCTGTGCTATACTCAACGACTTGGCCTTGCGAACCACCGGCGCCTGGCCTAATCGCTCCCCTCCAGGGTGGCACACCGTTATAAACAAAGTAAACGAAATTCGGCTGGGGGTCATCATCGTATGGCACAACTAAAGAACGTGATGTACCATCCATAATGCGGATACGATAGCGTACCAGCCGACGATGAACCTGCAAAGTCCCCGGCAACTGCACGGCGTAAATATCATCACCGGCTTGCTCATCGCCATTGAGTCCGTCATCGTGCATAGCAATACTTGACCAGTTTGCTTGGTTTTCATAAGCAGGATTTGTCGTGTAGTTAGGGAAACCCAAGGGGATATAACCGCCCGGATAAACAATCTGGTACAACAGCGTGACTTCCGCAACACTATCGGCGTCAGTCACCTTGGCAGTAATAGTTACTATCTCGTTCGACTTAGGCTGTTTAGGTGAGTGCTTTACCTGACGGATGTGTGGAGGAATATTGTCGGCGTAAATATCCTGGTTTTTCGCAGCCGGCGTAGGATAAGCCGAACGCCAGCTTCCTGCAAGATCATTATCGAAAGATGGATTAACCAATTGAATAGAACGGCCGGTACCAGGCTGATTTTCCGGCACCGCATCACCTACGGTCGGCCAAGGAAAACCAAGCTGATAATCCACTTCGTCAACCTTCCCGCCAGCGGCGTCACGCAGAATGATTCTCTCGCCCTCGTTGCTTAGTTTACCGGTGAATGGTGCATAAACCAACCTGCTGTCAACACCATATTTATCCATAATAGTTGTCGGCTGGTAAGCAAGATAAGGGTCTTCTGCGACAACGATATATCCCCCGGCGGGCAATATCGTGCCGTCTGGAAACAGAAATGAAATGCCGTTTGAGAAATACCAGCCGGAAATATCAACGTCTGCCGTCCCGGCGTTATAAAGTTCTACAAACTCCACCAGCTCGGTTTTGACATCGGGGTCATAGTGAATCTCATTTATTACTACGGGCGAAACATCTGCCTCTGCAGCAGAGGCCAACAGTAAAGAGATAAATAACAGCCCGCCTGCCCAGAGTACCCTCCAAAGGTCCATTGTACCTTCGCACGAGGTACGGCGGGCAGGTGTTTTCATAAAACTTGACATTTGTTCACCTTTTCTTTGTAGAATTTATCTTCCGGGCGAAGGCAAAGAGGCTCGCCATGAATCCTTCGCAGACCAACTGTTGGGGTCAGTATTGGTTGCATCTATTATTGTTAGAGAAGAGCCTCCACCATCAGTAGTATCATGCCAGCCGTCTTTATACTCAAAATCTAATATCGTTTGTCCAACAGCATCTTCCAGTTTGATTCTTTCTCCAGCGTCGGATAGACTTCCGGAATACCGACCTGCTGTATTTACACCTGTACCATATCGAGAAGTAAAGGCATTTAGGTCTTTTACTACTACAGTATATCCGCCGGGTGCAAGGTCTATACCTGTGGCAGAGCTATCGGGGAAGGTAAAGTTAATTCCGTTGGTGAATTTTACTAAATTCAGGTTTATGGTTTCTGTGCCAATGTTCGTCAGCTCGATGTATTCTTCATTTGGTTCGGATTCGGGATGATACATAATCTCTGTGATACGCAGATTCTCTGCCACTGGGCCTACAGCAAAGATCGCTTCATTAAGGGCACTCCAGGTGCCGTTACTTAGCGCCCGTGCTTTTACGTGAGTACTCTTGGTTAATGTGATAGGCCCTGTATATCTAACAGCAGTAGATGAGACCCCAGTATCGCTTGGAGCACTGCTTACCCCTGCCACCAATTCAGCAGAAATGATAAAGTCGGAGCTGGTTGTGGAGACATTTAGGCCGTGAATGGCTAAAATGTTCTGGCCTTGTTGCAGAGTGCTTAGGTGAGCAGATATATTAAAGGACTCGGCGCCCTCGGCCTCATGGTTGCCGTTTGCCTGGGAGCTCCAGGCAGGTGTTCCGGTAAGTGACACCCTCTGGACCTCGGTGCCGTTGATGTATGCGACGAAACCATCGTCATACCACATATTTAGCGTCAGGAAGCTAAAGCTGCTCGGGTCGCCAGTGACAGTAAATGGTATGCGGATGTAACAGGAGGTATTGCGGCTATATATTTGTGCTTCCACATCGATGTTGATTAAAGTTTCATAGCCTGAGCCTCTTTCGTAGCCAACACCTCCATTACCACTTATCCAGGATGAGTCATCGAATGTTTGGCCACCTTTCCAGTTGTTGCTTATAGGCCCCGTTGGAACCAGCACCTTCTTGGCAGCATTTTCAGGCACGAGCGTGCTGCTGTTTACAGTTGCTCCTGATGGGCCGGGCAGACGTGGATCAGAACCATCAAGAGTATAATAAATCGTGCCTATTGGAGCTGTTACCGAGAACCTATCAGCCAGCGTGATCTGGCCGCCATGTTGGTACGAACCGTTTATTTGAAATACCGGCGCATCGACGTTCGGATACATACCCTGGGATTTTGCGTAGTTAAGGAAGATTCCTAATCTGCGGGGGAAATAATCATTCAGCACATTGTTCTTCTCTGGTATCCAAAATTCGTTCTTGGTATAGAGATAATACGGACCGGAGCTGTATGAGTGGACGTCTCTGCGATAATCGCCCCATCTCGCGGATTCGGCTATTACCGCCAGGTCTATCTCATCGGCACGCTTGGTCCAGCGCAGGATGTTTTGTTCGGTTGTAAGGGCTCCTCCATTGAACAAGTGCTTGTGCAGACGATCCGCAAACCTAATGCGGAACTCCTCGATATCAACAAGATAGTCATACAAACCCGTAGGATCGGATACCGTTGCTATGCCTCTCTGGTTCACATTTTCGATCACGTGCTCGGCGTCCCAACTGTAGAAACGCCAGGGTTTGCGCAGCGGTCCACCGCCGGCTGCCCGCCAGTTCGTGCCATACTTGATGTCCGTGGTACCGGCAAAATAGAACAAGATTGTCCAATCAATAAAGTTATCTATATCAATTAACTGGCAAATCTGTTCCCAATTGCGAGTTTTTACGACCTGTTTCAATTCGAGCCAGGCGTCTATGGTACCATCCGATACCGAGCCTGAATTTAGAGGATCTGAGATTACATACGTGGGATCGCCATTTATGGCATCGATGTTCTCTGCATCACCGCCGTTATAGGCGGCATAGTGGTCCGCATCCGGACGCTCATGCAGGTTATACAGGCCCCAATACATACCGTTTAAGTACAGATGGACATAAAAGCCCTGGAGCGCATCTTTGTTGCCCATTTCAGTAAGGGAATTACGCATCCATGGCTCACGTACATACTGAGTACGCTCGCGCTGGTCACGTGCCCAGTGTGTCCAGGCATTGTTGAAGAAGCCGCGAAGATGGAGCGTATCAAAAGAATCCACGGGCCAGTCGTCAAACAGGTCGTAGTCAAGACTGGTTGGCCCATAGATACCTCTGAATCGAAGGCTGAACGAGTGCTTTGGACACTTATGGGGGTGTCGGGAGTGCCCCCCTTGAATTCGCAGACCGCAGTTGACCTGGAATTCCTTTGAGCCGTCGGGACAGAATAACTCAGCCGAGGTTGGTCTTTCCCATTCCAAATCAACGCCTTCCGCTAACGGATTTGTATAAATACCGATGAAAGGAGAGAACAGGTACTCTTCATCAGTAACAATTGAGATAGTCGGAATCGAGAGCATCGCCTCTCTCATCAGGCCGGCATAATCAGGATCATTATAAACTTGCGGATCCATTTCATAATCGGCCGGATATCCACTCCAAGAACCAGGATAGCCGGCATCCAGTGCTTGTTGCTGAGTTTGCTTGATCACGTCGTCAATGAAAATATAGGTATGGGTATCTATATGGGATGGCTTCCAGCCGGACTTCATTGCGGCTGCTCGCAGACATGTGGTTGTGCTTATGGAGATAGGGCCGCTATAGACTCTGCCTGTTGTATCGCCAAAATCAGGATTGTATGGCTCACTGCCATCGAGAGTATAGTATATTATGGCACCTTCGGTTTCGGTGGTAATGCTGACAGAAAACGGCGCATCATAAAAACCTCTTCTTTGGCTAAATTCCGGATCTGCTACAACATCTATATATCCGCCGTTATTTTCTCTGCCCGGTGTCGGAGCAGCCATAAACTGCCATGTATCGGTGGCATCGGGATAACGACCGTAAGAAATATCTGAGGTCTGCTCAGCAAAGGTAATACTATCAATCAAAGAGCTGCCATCGGTACCTGTGGCAGAGCTATCGAACAGGCCAATCTCTTCACCGCCGGCGCTGAGCTGGAAACTTGCGTGCATACCGGCATCGTCTGTATCATTATCAACCCATACCAACAGATATCCATGTGCTGGAATAACAGTTGCGGTGGGATTATTCGTCGGAAATCGCCATTTAGTGGGTTCAGATAAATCATCCGTGAGGTACATACTGCCTACATCAATAGCCGTATTACCAAAGTTATAAATTTCAATCCAGTCATCGTACTGGAGTTGTGGGTCCTGGATAGTGCTGCTATTGGAGGCCATAAGCTCGTTAATGACCAGCGTTGTCCCTACCTGCTGCTGATTCACAGCAAACAGAGCAAAGCCGGCTATCAATATATTCTTTATGAAATTCAACATATTCCAAGTCCTCTACAATTAATTTACCTACCGGGCGAAGGCGAAGCTGCCTGCCAGTTGGCTACATCATTGCCGTATTCCTCTGATACCCTGCGACTGAGTGACAATCCCCCTCCATCGGCCTCCACAGGCCACAAGTCCATTCCGCCAGGACAATCCTGCGGATGTGAGCCATCACTGTAATTTACCAGGTCCAACCGAATATAATACCTGTTGCCATCCCCATCAGCCTCAGTAGGCGTACTAAGCTCAGCCTTCTCTCCGCTGTTGCTCAACTGACCATCATAAGGACCTATAACCCCCTTAGGGGGAATATCACCATACTTAAGAGCAAAAGCCGACAGGTCCTTAACTAACAACAAATACCCTCCAGCAGGTATCGTCACCGGCTCCTCAACAGGAAAAGTAAAGTCTATACCATCTGTAAACTTCCATGGTGCCAGCTTATCGTAATCATATAGAGTAACCGTCTCTGAGCTTATATTATAAAGCTCTACGTATTCCTCATTTTGATTGCCGGATGCAGGATTGTACATAATCTCGTTTATAACAACAGGACCTACCTTCGGATAGGCATTAGCAAGGCCGGCAGTATTTTCGCTCATCGCTACAAAATTGAAGTTATCCGTACTGCTCTTGTAGTATCGGCCAAACGATACACCGGTTTGCGAGGCGCCAAAATCCTCCGACTGCCGGTATCCCGTCAATTCACCATCATTTGCTGAGGTTAGATACACCGTCTCACCATCCTCACTCAAGGCAAAAGGTGTATGACAACCAGGATTACTGACGTTACCAAAATGAAGGTCCTCATAGAAAACGATATAGCCATAAGGAGCTAAGAGTGTTCTATCAGCAATCTCGTATTTAGTAAGATTAGGATCACTGTCACTGAGGAACCAGCCGCCGATATTGATCAGCTTGCCGGTAGTATTATACAGCTCTATCCAATCGGCAGCGAAAGCGTGGGAATGAGCCAGAACTTCGTTAATCACCACAGAACCGGGATCGGGAATATCGGTATCGTCCCAGCCGGGTGAGCCGCCGATATACGCACTGGCCCGCCAGGAATCCTTCCTACCCCAGCTGTTAGGATCAGGATTGGAGGCATCTATTATGGTAAGAGAGTAACCTCCGCCATCGGTAATATTGCTCCAATTATCGCTGTAACTGAAGTCCAGTATCGTCTGTCCAATAGCATCCTCTAATTTTATCTTTTCTCCAGCATTATTCAGGCTGCCGGAATACTGGCCGGCTGTATTTATTTCTGTGCCATATTGGGCAGTACCTGTGGCAGAGCTAAAGGTGTTTAGGTTTCTGACAACTACTATATATACACCTGGTGCAAGGTTTGTATCGGGGAAGGTAAAGTTAATTCCGTTGGTGAATCTTACCAAATTCAGGTTTATGGTTTCTGTGCCAATGTTCGTCAGTTCAATGTACTCCTCATTAGGGTCGGTGCCGGGATGGTACATAATCTCGGAGATACGAAGGTTCTCTGCTACAGGGCCGACTGCAAAGGTTGCTTCATTAAGTGCGCTCCAAGTGCTTCCATCCAGTACTCTTGATTTTACGTGTGTGCTCTTGGTCAGCGTAACAGGTTCGGTATATCTAACAGCATCAGGCGAAACTCCAGTGTCGCTTGGAGTACTAATTTGGCCTGCTGCAAGCTCAGCAGAGATGATAAAATCAGAGCTGTTGGCTGAGACGTTTAAGCCGTGAATAGCCAGGATATTCTCTCCTTGTCGCAGGGTATTGATGTGAGCGGATATATCGAAGGCTTCAACTCCGCTAACCTCATGGTTGCCGTTTGCCTGGGAATTCCAGGCAGGCGTTCCGATAAATAGCGTCCTCTGGACTTCGGTGCCGTTGATGTATGCGACGAATCCATCATCATACCGCATATTGAGCGTCATGAAATTAAATTCGCTCAGGCTGATGTCAACCGTAAAGGGGATGCGGATGTAGCAGGAG
>Ga0315533_1002078_pt1 | contig 14332 bp, 12 predicted proteins | sample SalMarSW160130MG_FD_203081 | JGI IMG/M metagenome (GOLD analysis project Ga0315533, IMG submission 203081) | Salt marsh sediment microbial communities from the Plum Island Ecosystem LTER, Massachusetts, United States - Salt Marsh Sediment SW1601-30 ...
AAAAAAACCTGCCAGAGGACCGTCCCCTGGTAGGTTTTTCTGTCAGGTTAACTTAAACTCTGCCCAGTGATAATTATTAGGTCCTTCTTTTTTTGCCACATACATGGCTTTATCTGCACTTCTTATCAAAACCTCTCCTTCTTCTCCGTCATCAGGGTATAAAGCCATTCCAATACTTGTATTTATACATATCTTATTATCCTTGATTAAAAATGGCTCATTAAGAGAACTAAATATTTTTCGGGCAACATCAACAGTATTCTCTCTGGGCTGGGCAAGTCGGGGTAATAAAATAATAAATTCGTCTCCTCCTAAACGACAAATGGTATCGGTTTTTCGCAGGAGATTGCTGAATCTTTTTGCTACCACTTGAAGCAGCTGGTCTCCAATATCATGACCAAATTTATCATTAACTTTTTTAAAATCATCCAAGTCTAAAAACATCAAGACAAATTTTTTCTGTTCTCTTTTAGCATAAGCTATTTCCTGTCTCATTCTATCATAAAATAACACCCGATTTGGTAACTTGGTTAGATAGTCATACAGGCTAAGAAACTTTAATTTTTCCTCTGCTTGTTTTCTCTCAATTGCAGTAGCTATTTGTTGAGAAACAAATTCCATAAGTTTAATATCTTTTTTAGAATAAAGGTTCGGGTCAGTGTAGCTTTGCAAAATCATGGATCCGATAATCTTATTTTCTATCTTTAAAGGAATACCTAACCATATCTGTTTATTGGTTATAACATCGTAGGAAATAAAATTCCCCTGAGCAATCATCCTTTTATATTTATTATAATTCAACAGTAATGAGTCCCCGGTTTTAAATATATAGTTAAAAATACTATCGGAGATACTGTATTTTGAGACTAAGAAATCCTTATCTCTTTCTCCTGTTTCATCGGCGTAATAAGAAAAATAAAGTTTGTTCTTCTCTTCATCGAATAAGGCGATGTAAAAATTAGTTGTATCGATAATAGTTCTGAGCTCTTCGCGAATAATAGGATAGAGTTGTGTTAAGGAAATATCGGAGTTAGCTGCCCGGGAAATATTATATAATACGTTATTTATCGTTTCGTTTTCTTTACGATTAGTAATATCATTTAGTAAAAATATTTTTCCGGTAATTTGCTCGTTAACCTGATTTAAGGTAACAGAAACAGAAACAAGAATTAATTTATTATTCTTTTTCTTTGCTATTAATTCCAAATCGGTAAAAACACGCTCACTACCCAAAATTTGTGTATGCCAATTAGTCAATACCTTTTCAATATGTTTACCTCTCATCTCCTCAAGTTCATAGCCAAAAAGCTCTTTAAATCGTTTATTTACCTCCAGAACAATACCATCCATATCGGTATAGGCCAACGCTTCTGGCGAATTTTTAAATAGACCGATAAACTCCTGCCGACTTCGTTGAAGTGCTTGTTCGTTCTTTCTAAACCTGGATGTATCACTAAAAATGGGTTTTGCCCTTAAATCTTTTTTACTGCTTCTATTATTAGGACTATCCGATTTTGCTTTTAACCGACTGAATTTATTTACCAATTTATTTAAATAACCACTGTCTTTTCTTTTTCTCCTCATTAATCCGTCTCTTTTCCTTTAAAGGTATCTATATATTTATACCACATAATTTTTTAAAATCCTCTTTTTGCAGAAATAAAAATATGAGCAAATTTTTAAGTTGTTTTATTCTGCAATTTTAAAAAATAAAAATTAGATGTAGAATGTCAGATGAAGAATAAAAAGAAGATAGGAAATCGCTTTCCCTTTTTGAGATATTTTTTGGGGGACGGGCAATCCGGCATCAGCAATGATTAACATATCACGATGTCCCATCTCAGAGATGACTTTATTGAGTTGAGGATTTAAAATTCCATTTTTTTTCATTTTTAAACCTCTCATCTACTTACTGAAATACGCCTAAAAGAAAAAATTACAAAATAGTAAAATTTAATATTTAATAATTAAATAAAGTCCTTCTTACTGCTTCTTTCCAACCCTTGTACAATTTATCTCGTTCTCTATTATCCATTTTACAATTAAAGATTACATCAGGAGCTCTTAATTCTTTTATCCCCTCTTTACTATTCCAAAACCCCACTGCAAGCCCTGCCATAAAAGCGGAACCTATGGCTGATAATTCTTCTATTTTATTACGAACAACAGCTACATTAAGTATATTAGCCTGAAACTGCATTAAAAAGTTATCTCTTGTTGGTCCTCCATCAACACGCAATTCCTTAAGTTTAACTCCTGATTCCATAACCATTAAATCCAATATATCCCTTATCTGGTAAGCTATTGACTCCTCTGCCGCTCTTACAATATGAGCTTTTTTTGTCCCTCTGGTAATACCCATAATAGAGGCCTTAGCCTCACTGTCCCAGTAAGGGGCACTTAAACCTACAAATGCCGGAACTAAGTATACACCTTCATTACAATCTATGGAAGCGGCTATCTTTCCAGATATCTTTGAATTGGGGATTAACTCTAAATCCTCTACAAGCCATTTAATGGTAGCACCAGTACAATTTATATTACCTTCAAATACATACTCTATGTGATTATCCATCCCCCATGCTACAGAAGTTACAAGCCCATTATTTGATGATAATATATTTTTACCTATATTCATCATAACAGAAGACCCAGTGCCATAAGTTGCCTTGGCCATACCTTTTTCAAAGCAGTTTTGTCCAAACAATGCGGCATGGGAGTCACCCATAACACCGGCTATTGGTATTTCATTTTCCAATATTTCGTTTATCGTTGTATAGCCAAATATTTCATCTGAATATTTAACATTGGGAGTCATAGTTTTTGGTATGGTAAATATTTGTAATAGCTCTTCGTCCCATTTTAACTCTTTTATATTAAACAATTGCGTTCGACTAGCATTTGAATAATCTGTTATATGCACTTTTTCGTTAGTCAGTTTCCATACAAGCCATGAATCGATAGTACCAAATAATAGTTTTCCTTCTTCGGCTTTTTGTCTGGTTCCTTCAACATTATCTAATATCCATTTTATCTTTGCTGCTGAAAAATAGGGAGATAAAACTAAGCCGGTTTTTTCTTTAACTATTTTTTCATAACCCTGTTCACTTAATCTATTACAAAGACTACTCCCTCTATTACATTGCCAAACTATAGCATTATACACCGGTTTACCTGTTTGTTTGTCCCATACTAATGCTGTCTCCCTTTGATTTGTAATAGCCAAAGCCATAATCTGTTGCCCTGTTATTTTTGCTTCATTAAGTAGGTCATGGATTGCTTTCAGGGTATTGGTATAAATCTCCTCAGGGTCATGTTCAATCCATCCGGGATTAGGATAGAATTGCTGATGTGCTCTATTGCAACGATGCACAATTAGCCCTTTTCGGTTAAAAAGCATTGCCTTCATTGCTGATGTTCCTTGATCTATAGCCAAGATATATTTATTCTCCAATTATGGCCTCCATTTACAACCTTTTTTATATTTATCTTTTTATAATTAATCTATCATTTTTACTGCAACATTAACTATGTTATCTGCTGTTAATCCATAATGCCTAAAAATTTCAGATGAGGTTCCAGTAATTGCTGGTTCATCAGGTATCCCTATTATTCGCATAGAAACAGGGTGGTTTTGCACTATTTGTTCGGATACTGCTGCTCCTAATCCACCATAAATACTGTGCTCTTCGATTGTAATTATATGTCCCGTTTCTTTTGCAGCTTTTATTATAACCTCTTGATCAAGAGGTTTTATTGTGTGCATATCTATTATCCTTGCACTTATATCTTTCTCCTTAAGTAAAATACCTGCTTCAAATGCAATTTTTACAGTTTCTCCGGTTCCCATAATGGTTATATCTTTTCCTTCCATTATCGTATTCGCTTTGCCTATATCAAAAGGAGCATCATTCTTTGTATACACATCCGGTACAGCATTCCTTCCCATTCTTACATAAACCGGACCAACATAATCTACAAGAGCCTTCGTCATTTTTCTTGTTTGGTGTATATCGCAGGGCAGAATAACACAGATTCCCGGTATTGCTCTCATCACTGCAATATCGTGTAATGAATGGTGCGAAGACCCCAAAGGTCCATAACTTACTCCTCCACTTACGCCAATAACCTTTACATTGGTATTTGAATAGGCAACATCTATTTTAATTTGTTCTAAACTTCTTGCAGACAAAAAAGATGCTGGTGCACATACAAAAGGTTTTTTGCCACACGCAGCTAGTCCCGCTGCTATGCTCACTTCATTTTGCTCTGCAATTCCTGTTTCTACAAACTGTTGGGGAAGCTGCATTGCAAAATCCCCCAAAGTTACTGATCCTCTTGCATCAGAAGTTATGGCAATAATATCTGAATCTTTCCTGGCAAGCTCTAGAAGTGTATTAGTAAACATTTTTCTACATGATATAGTAGTATTCATTTATATATTGCCTCCTTTATTTAGCTGGGAATCTAATTCTTTCATCGCTTTTTCCAATTGCTCTATGTTAGGTACTTTATGGTGCCATTTTGCATCATTTTCAATAAAGGGAACTCCCTTACCTTTAATTGTATTAGCTATTATTAAATGGGGCTTTTCCTTTACTGTCGGTATTTTTTTAAATATATCTATCATTTTTTTAATGTTATTACCATCTTCGACCAAAACATTCCAACCAAATGAATTCCATTTTTCTTTAAGATTTTCTAAACTCATTACGTTTTCGGTATTTCCACTTATTTGTAAATGATTCCTATCAATAATTCCGATAAGGTTATCTAATTTATAGTGTCTTGCTGCCATAGCTCCTTCCCATATAGAACCTTCTGCCAATTCTCCGTCTCCCATAAGCACATAGACTTTATAATTTTTTTTATCCATCTTTCCTACAAGAGCCATTCCAACAGCAACAGATAAACCGTGCCCAAGAGATCCTGTATTCATCTCTACTCCTGGTACCTTTACGCTTGGGTGCCCTATCAATCTTGAATTAAATTTACAAAAATTTTTTAATTCCTCTTTTGGGAAAAAACCTAAATCTGCAAGAATAGTATAATATCCTTCTACACTATGCCCCTTACTGAGAATAAATTTATCACGAGATTTCCCTTTTGGATTTTTAGGATCTATTTTCATAATTTCATAATAAAGTGCCACCAATATATCTACTGATGATAGAGATCCCCCTGTATGCCCTGTCTTGGCATCATAAATCATCTGCAATAATTCTTTACGTATCTGTATTGCTTTATTTTTCAAATATTTTATTCTATCCAAGAATATTTCCACCTGATTGATTATGTTTTAAATAAGTATAAAGAAGAATAAATTTGATTAAAATTATTTTTGGAAGTTATTAATTTTCCATTGTAAATATTTAGCAGCTTCTTCAAGGATATCAGCTACATTACCCCTGACCATGGCAACATGGTGCTCAAATCCTTCACTACAAATATACTTCATTATTTTTTGGAGATTTTTTACCTCTGTTACTGCAATTCCCCCGTCCATAGGAAATGGGTCATCTGTAAACTTCCCTTCTCCGGTATAGCTCTTTATGTACCCTTTTCTATCATCTGTAGAGACTCTAAAGAAGGTAAAATCTCCGGATGCAACACGCCCTTTAATGGCACCAAAACATCTATCCCGGCCAATCGTTGCGCCAAGAATATCCAGCTCGGAAATTTCTACATTATTATCCATAAAGCTCTTGGGAAAATTGCTGCAATGTGTGCAGACACATTTATTAGGATTACTCCCATAATTATTATTCCAATCCAGAAGGGCCGAGGCATTACCAGATGCCAATTGTAGACAAAGCATGCTTAAAGCACCGGTGATATCCATCTCACAGGCAAAAGGAATCCCTCTCTCGCTAAGCATACTCATGGTTAGACAAGCTGCACAACCATAATTATATTGCAGGCTATCCCAACACTGGATAGCTCCCGCAATAAGCTCATTTTTTTCAATAAACTCTTCAACCGCAAGACTAAAGCGAGCCTGCTTCAAAATACTATCGTCCCGGATTCTTGAAGGAATCCGACCATAATTCTTTATTTCATCTACTTTCGAGGCTGCTTTTTCTGCGTCAATTTTACCAGCTACAGCTAAAATTTCTGAAAGATCTATAGGAACAACGGTAACTCCAAAATCCTGTAGTATTTTTTCACTAAATCGCACAGTTTGAAAAGCAGCAGGACGTGTTCCTATTGCCCCTAACCGAGCATTTTTTAGTCCACCAACTATTCTACATACCCATGCGAATCTATCCAGGTCGGTTTTAAATTCGGGACTATCAACATTTTCAGTATGAAAAATAGTATCAGTAAAGGGAATTCCGTACTGAACAAAATTATTACAAACCGAGATCTTACCGCAGAAGGAATCCCGTCTTTCGCTAACTGATACCTTGTCTATTTCATCACAGGAAGCCTGTACCAAAATGGGAACATTAAGGCCTGAGAGGATAATGCTATTCACAATCCCTAGTTCATCTCCAAAATTTGGAAGAATCACCAGAATACCGTTGATTTTATCTTGGTTTTTCTTAAATAGAGAGGCACATTTTTTTGCATCTTGATAAGTTTCAATGTTTCCTGAAGGAGTCTCCCCTTCGGGAAGTATTATACTCCTATATCCCAGAGAATCTAAAGTCTTTAAAAGTATCTTTTTATCGCCATGAGCCAGTTGAGGATTAAAAATGCCTCTTGTTCCAATAATAACCCCAAAGGTAATACAACTATCTTTCATATCTTTTATATTCACTCCTTTCTTAAACACTTCCAACACCCAACACCCCGATAGTAAGTGCACCCGTGACGGAAGATAACTATGATGGAGGTGGTAACGCATACTTTTACTCAAAGTATTTGCACCACCTCCATCCTCAGCTACTCCTATTTCTCAGTCTATTCTTTCGGCTTTGGGGCAAATTTCTCATATTGGTCAGCATTCTCCGGTGTAAGCAATACCATGTCGATGGATTGTTTCTCGGGTTTACCTGTTTTGCCAGTTTTGATCCACTTGTCGGCTTGGATAGCAGCCTGTGTAGCCATCTCAGCCACTGGCTGTAGTGATGTAGCCTTTAATTCACCTTTCATAATGGACTCAATGGCATCATCACTGCCATCGAACCCAACACAAATCACATCAGCCCTTCCAGCTGTCAACAAGGCAGCTTGAGCGCCCAGAGCCATAGTATCATTGCCACAGATCACACCCTTAGTCTCCGGATGTTGCTGAAGGAGAGTCTCCATTACGCTATAGCCTTCCGTCTGGCTCCAGTTGGCTGTCTGCTGGGCAACCATCTCCATACCCGGAATCTGATCGAGAACGTCATGATAACCCTGCGAGCGGATGTGAGCATTGGTATCAGTATCCCTCCCTGTTAGCTCGACGAATTTACCTTTCTCACCCATTAACTCTACAAAGTACTCTGCTAAGATGGTAGCACCCTGGTAGTTATTGGATATAATCTGGGATATTGCCACACCTTCCTTGGTAATCTCTCGGTCCACCAGGAAACAGCCAATGTTGGCATCCTTGGCCTTCTGAACCGCTGCCACGGTGGCATCAGCCCCGGCATTATCTAGAATTATCGCTACCACACCCTGGGCAATAACGGTCTCGAACAACTCCATTTGTTTATTGGCATCGTCATCATGGACCAGCTTGATTGTTTTGTAACCCAGCTCCTCAGCCTTGGCTGCAGCTATTACCTGCATCGTTCCAAAGAAGGGATTTTCCACCGGTGGCACAATTACAGCTATCGTTTTAGACTCTGCTTGTGCAAATATTCCAAACGATATTAACAAAATACCAATAAGAATTATTAATAAACCTTTCTTTATCACTTCTCTGTACCTCCATTTAATTTAATAAAATTATGTTAATCACATGCAATCAACTAAATACATTTTAGTTCGTGATCACCCCCTTCTTTTTTTAATATTGTGTCCTTCACGAAATTTTAAAACCCTTAACTACCAACGGTTTTCAAGGACACCTTTTTTTAATCTGCTCTCCAGCTCCAAAACCCTTTATAGATGCGGGTTTTAAAAGGTATTTTTTCCCTTTTTTTCCCTTTTTTTTAGAGAGGTGGAGGGCAAAAATTAACTTCTTTAATTTCGTGAAGCCTAAGATTTTTATAATACTTCTAGTTATAAAGTGGTTATTTTAACTCTTGTCGCTGTAATGCAATGCGCTCCTGCATGCTTATCTGGATCTGGTCGATGACCACTGCTGCCACAATCACTATACCTTTAATTATATTCTGTAAGAATGTGGAAAAGCCTAATATGACCAGCCCATCGCTCAGTACTCCGATGACGAAGGCACCAATTATTGTACCGCCGATACTGCCGCGACCACCCATTAAGGAAGTTCCTCCGAGAACAACTGCGGCAATGGCGGTCAATTCAAAGGCTGTACCAGTTGCCGGATGAGCAGCTACCAATTGTGAGGCGATAATCAGCCCTACCATAGCCGAGCAGAAACCGCTGATCATATAGACTATAGTTTCAGTTCGATTGGTACGCACACCGGAGAGTGCAGCGGCACGCCGATTGCCGCCAACCGCATACACATGGCGGCCAAAAGGTAGTCGCGTCGTGACGAAGTAAGCCACCAACGCAAAGACCAACATAATCCAGATAGAGTAGTCAACGCCTAAAAAGTTGCTCGCGCCCAATTGCTCGAAACCTGTATTACCAAATTCAGGCTTACCAATTAAGTTAGAAAAGGTGTAACCATTGTTGCGCAATCCGGCAAAACCGCGTGCTATGTACAACATCCCAAGGGTTGCGATGAAGGGAGCTACCTTGAAACGAGTAATCACCACACCATTGATGGCACCCATTAATATTCCTACAAGCAGCGTAATAATGATAACCATCCAGATATTTGGGTATATGATCACTCCAAACTGGGGCAGCTGGATGCCCTCATTTATCAAGCCACCGGCAATCATTGCAGACAGACCAGCAATTGAGCCTACGGAGAGATCGATTCCAGCAGACAAGATTACAAATGTCATACCGATTCCCAATATCGCAAAGATTGCTACATGTTTCGACATGATAATAATGTTCGCTATCTTCAGGAATCCCGGTGAGACTAATGCAAACACTGTAACAACTATAATCAGTGCAAGGAACACCCGCCCGCGTAAAATCAACTGTAGGATATCCGTCTTAGTGATATATTGTAATTGCTTCGTCTTGGTAGCTTTACCTTCACTCATCTTTGATTTACCTCCTATTTATTATTGTTTATCTTCATTTGATAACCCATTACCAACAACTGATGCATTAATCAACTTCGCATCAGTCGCTTCTTCTCTCGTAAATTCACCGGTAATTGTACCTTTTGACATTACCAGGATACGATCCGACATTGCCAGGATCTCCTTTAACTCAGATGAGACGAACAGGATTCCGTATCCTTGAGCGGCTAAACTCTCCATAATTTCAAATACCTCATGTTTTGCACCGACGTCGATGCCTCGCGTCGGTTCATCTAGCATCAGTACCTTGGGACTTGTGAGCAAACCTTTAGCTACAACAACTTTCTGCTGGTTGCCGCCACTGAGCGATACGACAAGATTTCTAGGATCAGCAACTCTGATAGACAATTCCTTGATCAAGGTGTTGACAGCTTTCTCCTCTTTCTTCCTGACCAGAAATAACCGAAAACGGTTGAGGTATTTTTTTAAGCTTGCCAGGATCATGTTATGAGCTACAGATAACGTTAGCACAAGACCATCTCGCTGTCGGTCTTCCGGTACCAACACAAGTCCTGCTTGAATACGTTTTAATGTCGTATTGCCCCCAATGTCTTGACCTTTGAGTAAAATTTTACCTGTCGCTCGAGGGTTGGCGCCTACCAGGCATTCTAACATCTCGGACCTACCGGCACCCTTCATACCGAAAATGCCCAGGATCTCACCTTTGTGCAACTCGAAAGAGGCATGATTAACCACATAGCCTCCACCAACCCTGGGTAAGGTTATGTCCTCCACTCGAAGCAGCACTTTACCAATCTTGTGCCTTTTACGTGTGAACAGTGTCTCTAACTTTCTACCTATCATTTTTTCAATAACCCAGTGCAGATCGACATTTTTTACAACTTCTTCGGCTACCAAGCGCCCATCGCGTAGCACAGTAATGCAATCACCAATTTGCAGTACTTCGTCCAATTTGTGTGAAATGTAGACTATTGTGATTCCATGTGACTTAAGCTCGTAAATGACGCGGAAAAGTACTTTGACTTCATTAGTACTCAAGGCCGAGGTAGGCTCATCCATAACCAGAATGCGTGTATCTTGTGATAGTGCCTTGGCAATTGTCACAATCTGCTGAGCGCCAATGCGCAAGTCACTCACCAGGGTGTTTGGGTCAATTTTGTGTTCCAGGCGCTGGATTAACTCGCGGGTGCGTTGTTGCTGAGTTTTCTTATCAATTATGCCACGACGGACGACCTCACGCGCCAGGAAAATGTTCTCGGCTATACTCATGTTGGGACATAAATCAAGTTCCTGGTAAATGATGCCAATCCCATGGCGCAACGCATCTTCAGGTGACCGTACGCGGATTTCTTCTCCCTCTAAGATGACTCTCCCCTTCGTACATTGCTCATTACCAACCAGTATTTTCATTAATGTTGATTTTCCAGCTCCGTTTTCCCCAACCAGAACGTTAATCTTGCCCTGATATATGTTGTAATTCACCTGATCCAACGCTACTGTGCCAGGGAACACCTTGGTAATGTTCTCGGTACGCAGGATCACACCTGTATCAGGGCCAGAAGAGTTACTAACAATTGCTGGTTTACTCATTGTATTACCTTCACGATATCTATTTGGATTGGGACAATTTTAATTTCCTTCATATCGATTTTGGTCAAATTAAAGGTGCGGATCATAAATGCTCCATGGAAACTAATCGTTTTGCCTTGCAAAGTATCTTTGTCGGGTGGAATGTCAACTTGACTCATGCTGCGTTTGTTGATTTCCAAACCGACTTTGCCATACTCGGTTTGCTCTCTGAAATCTCCAAAATTGATAAAGCCCACAGCATCTCGCACCGAACTCTCATCGCTTGGGATCCGCGGACCAATGTAAAATTTGACTTTGATAGGACCTGTATATCCATCAAGCAAGAGTTCGAGTGTTCCAATGCTGGTCTTGGTATTAACATTGACCACCTTGCCTTGTCCTTTAACAATATAAACATGGGCTTCTCCTACTGTGATCAGACCGTAATTGTTAGTAATGGGAATAAGGCTATCTATCGAGGTAAAACCACTATCATCAGGTTTCATTTTTCCCAGCACCAGAGATAAATCAACCGCTTTTTCCTCAATGGTGGGAATGATCTTGCTCTTCCATATCCCATCTACAAAGGCTTTCGGATCGAATTTTTCGCTGAGCTTCAGCTCCTTCACTTGTTGAATTGGAACAACGGTAAAGCTATAAATCCCAAATAAAATTGCTAAACCGACAATCGATATGGCAATAATCAAGATTTTAATTTTGCTTTTTTTGTATTCCATATTTTCTCCCCTGTTCTCGTTGTATAGGATACAAATTTATAAACTATTAAAATATGTTATAATTTCCCGGTATTCTTAATAAAGTAGATTGCTGGCCATTTATAAGATCCAATCAATTACACAAAAACTTTACCAAGAGCCAGGTTAAATCATTTTTTGAAAAATGTTCCAAAAACAGAAATTTAACTCATTTATATTTTGGAAATTTTTAGAATCAAAAGAAGTAGATTTTTTAAATTACTGAACAGGTCTACATAATATTTCTATTCATTTATTAATATTAAAGAATAACAATTAATTGGAAGAAAGAACCGGCTACAATTGGAGGAATCTATTGTATTATATTTTAAATAATATTAAGAGAAAAAAGATCTTTGTTCATAGAATTTACAAAAAATCTACTTTAAATATTTTTTAAAATACTGTTTCTCAAAATCTTACCTATATAAAACTTATTTCTTTAATTAATAATTTATTCACCTCCTTAACTAATTAATCACCTTCATCAGTATTAAGGTTCATTATTATAAATTATTAACCAATCATTTCTACTTAATTATGTATAAATAAATAAAGTGATTTACTAAATATATCATCTATTTAAATATATCATTTTTGATAATTTATGTCAATAAAATAATATGATATGTTTTAATTTATTAAGTTTTCTTGTTAAAAACAAGATGTAATTCTTTATAATTCAATATTGTTCTGGATTTTCTTTTAAAATCCTGAATATATGAAGATATTTAAATGCCAAGAAACATTTAATATTATTAAGGTTTAATTATGCAAAAATATAGAATATATTTAGATAAATAAAGGCTTGTAGGATCTTTTCAGAAGATTCTATTGCATCATAATCGAAAGTGCATATATGTAAAACTTCACATCGAACTTAAGACTCTAAAATATTGCTTTTTATAAGATTGAAAGCTTCTACATTTTTCTATATTTTTTAAACAATTAAGTATTTATATTCAATGAACTACCATTGTATTTATAAAATTGAATTATAAACTAAATTTATTTATAATAAATTAAGTTGATTTTATTCTCGATATGTAATAAAATATATTTATCAAAGTTTAAATTAACTTTAGTTTTCGTAAAAAAGGTATATAAATTATGAGATTAAAAGCAAAAGATATCGCCAAAAAATTATCTATATCACCTTCTGCTGTTTCATTTGTACTAAATAACAAACCAGGTGTTAGCGAAGAGACGCGCAGAAAAGTCTTAAAGGTAATCGAGCAAATGGGATACAATACTAATATATTCTCAAAATCTACTCTTACCCATAACCGCAACATACGTTTTATAATCTATAAAAAACATGGTCTTGTGGTATCTGACACACCATTTTTTTCTACGCTGATGGAAGGAATCGATAGAGAAGCACGTAGCCTTGGTTACAACTTGATTGTAACATATATTGATGAAAACAAAGATAATTTAATGAAAATACTTCATATAATCAAGGAAACATCTCCCGACGGAATTATGTTATTAGCCACTGAAATGACTAAAGAAGATCTCAAGCCTTTCAAAAAATTAAATATTCCACTGCTATTATTAGATAGTTATTTCGAAAGTGAAAACCTTGATACTGTAATAATCAATAACATAGAAGGTGTTCATAAAGCCACATGCTATCTTGTTGAATTAGGACATATAGACATTGGCTATCTGCATAGCTCAGTGTGGATAAACAATTTTGATCAGAGAATGGCTGGATTTAAAAAAGCTATTAATCATAAGGGATTAAAGCTCAATAAAAATTTCATCTTCTGTCTGGAGTCAACTATAGATGGTTCCTATAAAAACATGTTCAAAATTTTGGAGAATAAGCCTCAATTGCCCACTGCCGTATTTGCAGATAACGATATAATAGCCTTTGGTGCAATGAAAGCTATGAAGGAATTTGGAATTAAGATTCCGCAAGATGTCTCAGTGGTTGGTTTTGACGACATGCCCTTTTGTAAGATGATTGATCCTCCATTAACCACAGCAAGGGTCTATAAACAGAGGATGGGCATGATTGCATTAAAACGCCTTGTGGAAAGAATAGATGAGACACCTGCCGAAACAATAAAAATAGAGGTAAACACTACCCTCATTGAGAGGAAGAGTGTGATAAAACGCCCATAAATAATTTGACCGTAACAAATAAATCAAATGAAAATTATTCATTATATTTATACCGACTACAGGCAGCAGAGATATCTCACCTTATTCATTTTAGTTTACCATTTCCATAAATCGTTCAAAATATCACTCCTGAGATTAGAATAATATTGGCATAAGGACTACATTCTCCCGTCCTAACGATCGCTCTGGCCTGTTTAGATAATTCCTTTAACTCTTCATGAGTAATGAATTTAACTTCCCCTATTAAAGAGGAAACCAAATTTAAGGTTTGAGGATTTTTTTCTTTAATTTCCTTAGCTACATAGGCCTCTTCGACCTTTAATTCGGAAAGGACTGCTGGAAAGACTTCTGCAAAAGAAGGAGTTCCACATTTTAAAGCTAAATCAATTCTTTCCACTTCTTTAGGAATAGGCAGGCCGGCATCAGCAATGATTAACATATCACGATGTCCCATCTCAGAGATGACTTTATTGAGTTGAGGATTTAAAATTCCATTTTTTTTCATCTTTAAACCTCCCATCTGCTTACTGAGTCCCGTTCAATAAGCTCAGTTTCAAGCTCTACAGATTTCTTTATTTTCCTCTTATCTATCACTTTGAGCAAAGTCTCAACTGCCTTCTGACCCATCAGGTA